>Ga0123355_10000536_pt1 | contig 50857 bp, 60 predicted proteins | sample TergutEmb28metaG_3_FD_89872 | JGI IMG/M metagenome (GOLD analysis project Ga0123355, IMG submission 89872) | Embiratermes neotenicus P1 segment gut microbial communities from Petit-Saut dam, French Guiana - Emb289 P1 | ecosystem: Host-associated > Arthropoda: Insects > Digestive system > Gut ... | reverse complement strand
GGCCGGCGGTAGCGTTGCGCTCCCGGCTTGGGTCGCCGCGTCGGTTGCCTGTATAGGTCGACCCCGGTGCTGTGCTCGCGACGATAATGCCTCCCCACCCGGTCGCAGGAGTCGGCCATGTCCGAGCCGTACGCGCTGCTCGCCGCAGCGATCATTGACGATGAGGATCCGATCGTCCGTTACAAGGCGAGGCGATACCTCGACGGTGCCGATCCGACGTCCTCGCCCATGAAAAACCTCCAGGACGAGATCGCCGACGCGCCGGTAGCGCGGGGCCTTCTGGCCGATCTCGAGATGAGCGACCCGGGCGACCGCTACGGGTTGATGACCATCTACTTGACGTTCCGGTACCTCGCCGACGTCGACTACCCTCCGGGCGACGACCGGCTGGTTCCGTACCGCGATCACGTCTACCGGTGGCTCCGACAGATGGAGCGGGACTACGACGGGCCCTTGTTCATACGAGGCACGCACCGCGTCCACGGGTCGTTCCACGGGAACGCGATCTACGCATCGGTGGCGCTCGGGCTCGCGAACGACGAGACCGACGAGCTGTGCGCGAATCTCCTGCGGTACCAGTGGCCGGGTAGCGGCTGGAACTGCAACAAGAAGCCGGCCACCAAGGGCCCCACCATCGTCCACACCGCGTTCGGCCTCAGAGGGTTGGCGACCTACCGGCAACGTCGAACGACCGAAGAGCTCACTCAGGCGATCGACGCCGCCGCCGAGGTAATGCTTGAGCGCCGCGTCTACTTGAAGCGGTCAAATGGACAGCCGCTCCGACCCGTCTACACAAGGCTCTCGTATCCGTACCCAAGGCTCTACGACTTCATGGCCGGTCTCCACATCCTCACCCGAGCCGGACACGTCGCCGACGAACGCTGCGCAAACGCACTCGACCTGCTGGAGTCCAAGTTCGCCCCGGGCGAAGGTTGGGCGATGGACCGGAGACTCTTCAACCATTCCGAGGGCAAGGAGGGCTTCACGAACGCGCCGTGGGAAGCCGTCACTCGCGGTCGAGCGAGCCTCCTACCAACCGTCGACGCGCTGGAGGTCCTCCGCGCCGCAGGCCGCTGGTAGCCGCGGGACCAGCGCGGCGAGCACCACGAACGACAGCCAACCGGCGATTGCGAGCGTGGGACGCCGGGTGCTCCGACGACTGACTGCAGTCGGCGTCAAGCAAGCACGCCGATTCGTAGACTCTTGCTTGCCGCGGCTCCGGCGCCGGCGGCGGAGCGATGGCTGGGACGGAGGCCCGAGAACTGAGCTCATCACAGACATCATCAGAGCAGTTGGTCGGACGGGAAGGCGCATCTCTGCCTCCGAACGGTCCTCAGCAAGGCGGTTCGCTGAGAGCTCGAGCGAAACGCTACGACAGCCTCCTTGACCGGTTCAACGCGCTCCGCCTCCTGCGTGCTGACGAGGAGACGCAAGGCGAAGTGCTCGAGGAAGTCGCCGAGCTCGGCATTCCGGAGCACGACATCGCGGAACAGCTGCTCGCGGCCTGGCCGCTTGCTCAGCCGGAGCGCTTCGAGGACGCGCACCAGTCGATGATGCGCGGGCTCGAGGTGCTCGACCGCAACGGTGGCAGAAAGGCGACCGTGCACAGGGTCGGCCCGCTTAGTCCGCTGGCCACCGTCATTGTCTCGAGCGTCGCGCGCGGGATCGCAGCCTGGCATCGTTCCTCACTGCTCCAGCAGATCCAGCGCCTATACGCCACGCGCGAGGCGAGCTCGATCCCCGGGTCCCGCGAACACCGCATACTCCGGCGGGCCCGCCTCCAGGCCGGCGTGGTCAACGAAGGCTTCGGCGGCGCCCACGGCGGCGTCCCCACCACCGCGCTTCTGGCCGGCGGCGGCGCCTTATCCGCCGCCTTCGCCGTGATCCGAGCCACACTCGGGCCTCTGTTCCAATCCAAGCTCGCCACGATCGTCTTGCTGCTCGGGCTCGGCGCGATCGTGTTCGGTCTAGCGTGGGCCTTCCTGTATGCGGCGGCAGTCGCCCGTCGGCGGATCCGGCTCTCCACGGACCTGTCCGTGCGTGCGCTGTGGGAAGCGGTGGGTGCGTGTGGCGAGCCACCCAGGGACCGCTCATACGCCCTCGCGCTACTGTCGATCGTGCTGCTGCTGGCCGTTTGGATCGTTGTCCCCGTCATTGTCTGGCTCATCTTTAGCTGAAGGTCGCGAGGCGTGTAGAAGGCGGCCGGCGGGTGGGGTCGCGCAGGATCTCTTCCATGACAACTGAGCTGATCATCTCCTACGACGGCACCCCGAACGACGACGACGCGCTCGGGCTCGGCAAGCTCCTCGCCGGGACGGGATTCTCAGCGGCGCTGGCATATGTGCGTCACTCGCGGGAGTTCGACCCACGGCGCGAGCAGGTTGCCCAGCATGACGCCGAGCAACGCTTGGAGCGGGGGGCCGCCTTGATGGACGGTCCTGTCGCCCGTCATGTCGTCGTCGGCGCGGCTACTGGCGAGGTGCTCGGCGAGCTCGCGCAGCGGGAAGGGGCCTCGATTGTCGTGTTCGGCTCCGATTACCGGACGCCACTTGGCCGCGCGGAGCCAGGGACGTCAGCCCAGCGCCTGCTCGATGGCGGCCCGGTCGCGGTGGCCGTGGCGGCGGCCGGGCTGCGCGCCAAACCCGATCACGCGATCCGGTCGATCGCCGTGCCGTTCGCCGGCCCGGTCAACGATGACGCCCGGGCGACTGCCGCTGCGCTGGCGTCGAAGCTTGGTGCGACCGTGGTGGATGCAAACGCCGACGGGATCGATCTGATCGTGGTCGGCTCACACGTCGGCGCGCCACCCGGTCGCGTCATCGTGGCTGGAGAGGTTCGCAGCGAACTCAACAGCGCTCGCAGCTCAGTTCTGGTGCTCCCGGCCGAGACTCGGATCGACTTCTGAGCACACCAGTAGCGGCGGCCGAACCCAGGGCGCTGATTCGCTGCACCAGCAACCTCAGGAACCGCTCGGCGTCGATGTCGACGGCGACGTGGCAGTTCGGCTCCCAGCCTGGTTCATCGGGACAGACACTGATCTGTGGTACGTGTACGTCGGAGGCAGCGTTGCGCTCGTGCGCCCGATCTCTGCCGAGCCGCGGCTCGCGAGCAGGCCGGTCTCAACCAGCGACACGTTCGGCGGACTGAGCCGCACTAGCGCCCTCCCTCGTCGTGGTGGGGCTAGAGTGGCGCGCGTTGCAGCGCCCCGCTGGACAGTCTGACTCGATAACCAAGAAGGAGGCCCATGCCGTTCGTCAAGGTCGGAACCGAGAACAGTGCCGATATTGAGATCCACTACAACGACCACGGCTCCGGCAAGCCGATCGTCCTGATCCATGGCTACCCGCTCGACGGGAACTCCTGGGAGCGCCAGGAGCGCGTTCTCCTGGAAGACGGGTACCGCTGCATCAGCTATGACCGCCGCGGCTTCGGCCGATCCAGCCAACCCACGACGGGCTATGAGTACGACACCTTCGCGGCCGATCTCAAGGTGCTGTTGGACCACCTCGCGCTCGATCAGGAGGTAGTGCTGGCCGGCTTTTCGATGGGCACCGGCGAGGTCACGCGTTATCTGGGGACCTACGGGTCTGCGGGTGTCAGCAAGGCAGCGCTGTTTGGCGTGATCCCGCCGTTCCTGCTGCAGACCGACGACAACCCGAAAGGCGTTCCGGGCGACGTCTTCGACGGGATCAAGCAGACGGTGCTGGCGGATCGGTACGCGTGGTTCGACGCGTTCTTCGCCGACTTCTACAACACCGACGTGCTCGCGCCCGAGCGGATCGGGGACGCTGCCCTGCGCGCGAGCTTCCAGGTCGCCGCCGGCGCCTCGCCGCACGCTTCCTATGCGTGCGTTGACACCTGGCTGACCGATTTTCGCGGCGACCTACCCAAGATCGACGTGCCGACCTTGGTCGTCCACGGCACCGCCGACCGCATCCTGCCCTTCGAGGCGACCGCCGCACGGCTGCGAGACGAAAAGCTGATCGCGAACCTGACCGTCGTCGAGGTCCAAGACGGCCCTCACAACATCGGCTGGACTCATCCCGAGGAGACCAGTACCGCGCTGATGGATTTCCTCAACGGCTGAGACCTTCCGTCGAGCCCGAGCGGCCGGGCGAGCGCGTGATCGCGCTCGCCCGGCCCTGTTCATGCGCCCCTAACGGCTGAACGGCTCGAAGACGTGGCTGAAGTACCACTGGGGCTGGGTCAAGCCCGAGCAGGCGCCGGCGCCCTTGGTGCCAGGGCAGCCGCCGTTGTCGCGCTGCAGCGCCCAGAACGACAGGAAGCCGATGCCCTGCCGGTCGGCCCAGTGCAGCAACGTGACCGCGTCCGCGGCGGGGAAGGTCTCGTCCGTACCGAAGTCATCGATGCCCGGCATCTCGGTCACGCCGATCATGTGCCAGAGGTGCCGCGCTGATGCCGTCGGGTAGAGCGTCTGCAACTGGCTGAACAGACCAGCCGCCGCGGACTCGGTGTCCGCCAGCATGTCCTGCTGGGTGCCGAAGAAGTAGTCGAACGTCAGCAGGTTGACGGTGCTGATGCGAGCGCCGTTGGCGACCGCGTTCTGCAAGACGGCAAGTTCCGCTGGCGGGAGTCCCGTCGGCAACGTCGGTAGCGTGTAGGAAAACTGGATTCGCCGGTGATGAGCCGCCGCCCACGCCTCGGTCAACGCGATGGCCTTGTTCCGGCGGTCGATCCCCGCCGTGTTCGTGACCGAATTGCCCTCGACGTCCAGGTCGATACGGGACACGTTGTAGGTGGTGATCAGGCTCTCGAAGACGCCTGCGATCGCCGGCACGTCTGTGCAGCTGTCGGCGATCTCGGTGTTGGTCGTGTCGGCCGTGAACCCACCGAACGACGGGATGACGTTGCCTCCGCTCGCCTGGATCGCGGAGATGTCGCTCCCGAAGCTGGCCTGGCTGATCGGCTGGGTCGGATCGCCGTCCCAGTCGGCGACGCAGGAGCCGGCTGTCGCCGTCTGCAGGAAGGCCAGCGACAGGAACTTGGCTCCCGACTCCTGAGACTGGGTGGCGAGGCTCCCGGCGCTGAGGTCGTACGTCTCGAAGTAAGGCGCGAACAGGCGGTGCGGCAGCGGCCGGCCCTGGCCGGGCGAAGCGCCGGCGGGCGTCGCGGAGACCATCGAGGTCACGATCAAGACGGACGTTGCCAGCAATACCGACGATCCGGCGACGACCAAGCGCGGCTTGCCGCGCAGATTAAGAACTCTCCTCATTCTCTCCACCTCACTCGAGATTGACGGAATCGGCCTTTAGACCGGGGTGGTTCAGACCAATGTCGTCGAAAGCGACCGCTCTAGGTTATCCCTGCTGTCAAGCAGGGGATCTAGACGCCAAGTGGGCTAAACCAGCGACCTCGCCCGGAGGCCGAACTGGTTCGGGTCCGGCGCCGGACCGAGCAGGCTGCAACCGCGTTTACGGCCTGATGTAGATGCGCTGCCCGCGGACGTCCCCGCACGCGCCCGCGGCCTGCTTGAACGCGGGCGAATCGGGATTGACGCCGCCGAGCCCCGGGGTGGATTGCCCGCCTGAGAACGCCGGATCGGGGAAGTTAGGCACGCCGTGCTTGCGCATGCACTCCGCGTTGGCGATCGCGGCCGCGCGCTGGCTCGCAGACAGCGATGGCGGTGGGCCGCTCGGCGCCATGTACTCCTGGCAGGTCTTCGCCGCAGAGGCGACCTTCGGCCCCGAAAACTTCTGGCCCATGATCAGCAGCACATCCTTGGAGATCATCATCGGTCCGCCGCCCGGCCATCCGACGCCGCCGCCGTTGGGACCGGAGCGCGGATCGGGGAAGTTCGTGACGCCGTTGGCGCGCATGCACTTCGACATCGAGAACGGGACGTTCGGGGCGCCGTACGGGTAGTGCGGGTTGTGGTAGCCGGTCGAGCCGGCGCCGCAGGCCGCCAGGACGGTCGCGCAGCTGCTGGCGAGCAGTGAGCCGAGCACCAGCCGGCTGCGCGCGAGCGCGCTGTAGCGCTTCGGGTTGGCCATTCGTGGGTCTTAGCGGACGACCGATAACGCCGAGGTAACGGGTCAGAGATCGCGCAGTACGCGCTCGACGTCGTCGCGTCTGAAGCCGCCTGACCTGACCGTGACGGGTTCGGTGCTCGGTGGGGCGGAGATGTCGTGCGGGGCCCACCACCGCTTGCGTTCGAGCTCTTCCACCAGCCGTCCGATCTCGAGGGCGCCCTGCGTACCCGGAGCGAGATCGGGCACAAGTTCCTCGATTCTCAGGAGCACGGCTTCAGACAGTGGCCGCAACCCCTCGTCGCGCGAAACTGCGCCTGTGAGCGTGACGATCGCTCGCGCCAGCAGTTCTCGGTCGCGGTCGAAGAAGCCGAACGCCCTGAGTGCATCTGGGTCGTAGCGGTGGAGGGTCCGCGCGAGCGCGAGCCAGTCGTCGGTCCGGGCGAGTTCGGAGCGGCTCGGATGTTCGAACAGTGCCGAGCCGGGGTGCAGCTCGGCCCACGTAGGCGTGACGTCTGGCGCCGCGGCGCGTTCGAGAGTACGCGCCCTGAGCTGGTACCACGCGTCGAGCAGCGGAACGGGCAGCGGCTGCTTGGCGCACTCCCACGCTACCCGGGTTGACTCCAGCAGGTAGGCCGCGAGGCTTTGCGCTTCGCGGGCCTGGATCGGGTCGCGAATCGCCGCCAGCGTGTTGGCGAGCTCAAGCAGCATGCGGGCGAGCTGGTGGGCCTCGAGCTCGCGCACCAGGCCGCACAGCCGGCCGCCGAGTTCGTCCCAGTCGGCGTCGCTCATCAGCAGCGGCAAGCTCCGCTCGCCGGCCGCACCGCCCTCGACCGAGAGCGCGAGCGTCGCGCCGTGCACACCACAGGTGGCCAGGAACCTCTGGCGAGCGGCTGGGTCGCCTCGCAGCTCCTCGATGACCAGGTCACGCCAGCTCGGGTGCACCCAGCCGATCCCGAGCGGCGTGATCCGCAGGAAATGGTCCGTGAGCCGGTCGATCAGCTCGCCCGGCGGGCGGCTGAATCCTGCGGAGCCGTGGCGGCGGACTGTCGCTGCCAGCTCACGCTCATCGATCAGCCCGGCCGGCGCGTCGAGCAACGCGATCAAGAGCTCGCGGTGCTCGCGCCCAAGCGCCTCGAACGACGTGCGCATCGAGTCGGTGGGAGAGGCAAGCTCACGTTCGACCAGCTCGTTGAGCCGAAGGTCGCGAGGGAAAACCCACGCCAGCTGATCCACGCCCTGTGCCACGAATCGCCGGATCCGCTCGGGCGTGAAGTGCGGGTGTTCGACGATCGAGAGCGCCGCCGACCGCACCAGCCATCGCGCTCTGTCGCCCCCCGAAGCGCTCTTGGCGTGACGGAACAGGATCAGCGTCTTCTCCGCCAGATCGAGATCGCTTGCATCGACCAGCACCTCGCCCGGTGCGGGAAAGCGCTCCGAGCCCCGCTCGCGCTGCACCCTGCGCAACCCGGCCTTCAAGGGCGCCGGCCGCGAGGTCCAGATCAGCCAATGCTCCGAATCGAGCATCGCCAGCAGCCGCCCCAGCGCCCGTGCCCAGCGCTCGGCCGCATCCGGGCGATATTCGGTCGAGCCAAAGGCGTCATCGGCCACGAACAGCTGCCGTCGGCCCGGCGAAAACACCCGCCAGACCTGTTCCGGATCGTTGCACTCGTGCGCTTCCCAGCCGTCCGTCAGGTGCGCCAGGGCGAGCATCTCCGCGATCGCCGTCTTCCCCATCTCCGGCGGCCCTGCCAGGACGACGAACCGGTGCCTGCCGAGCACCTCACGCGCACGCGCATACGCCCGGGTCGCCCAAAACACCCGCGCCAGCTCCTGCGCCCGAGCCAGGTCAAACGACGAACGAGCAAGCACGTCGGCGTCAATCAGCGGCCCCAGATCGCGCAATCCGAGTACCGACGGAAGCGCAGTGCGCAACTCTGGACGCCGATCAAGACTCGCAGCGATCTCGCGCGCGCCGATCACTGCGACGTCGATGCGATCCAGTCGCGCGTCAAAGCTGAGACGGGCGCTCGCGACCTCCGCGTCCGAGTTCGTGAACACAACCAGCCGACCGCCATCCGGCAATCCGCCGTCCAAAGACGCTGCGGTCACGAGCTCCGACAGTGCCCCGAAGAGCCGCGTGTCGTCGCTGTGAACCCACAGAGCGGCCACGGTCACAGGGCCGCCAAACCGGATCCCAAGATCGCGGATCAGGAGCTGATCCTCGACCACAGCGACCCGTCCACGGTCGGAACGCCCACGCCAGGGCACATCCGCCAGCCCGGCCTCGACCTGCAACAGCAGCGAACACAGATGATCAAACTGCAACCAGCCAAGTTCACCGAGCCGATACGGAACCTCCGGGGTCGAGCTCTCGTCCGTCATCAACAAGATCTTTCCACCCCCGACCGCCGATACCGTCCGAGCGGTGGGATCATCACCGCGCTGAAACGTCGAGTTGAAGGCGCGCGATCCCGATCCCGAGCGGTCGTTGCACACCTGCCGCGCACTCGGGGCGGCGGATCAAGGCGTGCTGTGGCAGCGGGACACGTACTTCGCGGTCCGACGCGGACGCCTGAAGCTGCGAGAACAGAGGCCTGGAGGCTCGTGCCTGATCCAATACGATCGCGCCGACGAGCGTCGGCAGCGCCTGAGCGCGTATCGGATCGCCGCGATAGGCGAGCCGGCCGAGCTGCTGGCGGTACTCGATGCCAGTCTCGGCGTCGAGCTCACCGTCACAAAGCGACGGCGCTTGTTCGTGTGGCAGTCGGTCCGGATCCACCTCGACGAGGTCGATGACCTGGGCAGCTTCGTCGAACTCGAAGCGGTTGCGCCGCCAGAGTCAGACCTGACCTCAGAGCACCGGCTGGTGGCCGAGCTGCGCGACCACCTCCGGATCGAAGATGAGCTGCTCTGCGACCAAGGCTACGCGCAGATGCTCGCGCAATCCGCGGATCGCCAGCTCGGCTGAGGTTGGTGGTCTCGTCGGTGGCGCGATCCTCGGCGCCGGGTCCTGCGCTTCTGAAACACCGTCCGTCGCCTCCACATCGTCTGGGACGGGTCCGGCGAGGGCATCGTAATCGTCACGTAGGCTAGGAGGCCAAGTGGCTGAGCTGCAGGTTCGCGGCGATGAACTGGTGCTGCACCTCTCTAGCGCGGAGAAGGTGGAGGGCATCCACGGCGACCTCCGCGTTCCGCTCTCGGCGGTCCGCGGAGTGGAGGTACTCGACGACGCCCACGCGCCGGCCGGAATTCATGCCGGGGTGAAGATCGGGACCCGGGTTCCCGGGGTCATCGAGGTCGGCACCGTGCAGGGGCTGACCCGGCGGCTGTTCGCCGCCGTCCACCACGACACGCCGCGGGGCCTCCGCATTCGGTTGGACGGCACCGGGTTCGATGGGTGGATCGTGGGTTGCGCCGATCCTGAGGCCGTCGTCGCACGGCTCGGCCTGCCGACGGGGGCATGAGCTTCCGCGGAACTCACAGCGGGTTCCGCGTCCTTCGTCCGCCGCCGTCGCGGCTGCGTTGGTTGGTCCTGGCGGCCACGCTGCTGGTGCTGGCCCAGGCCGCGATCGGCATGGCCGTCAACCTGTATGTGATGATCCCGCCCCGACATCCAGGCGCTCATCCCGGTGACTATCTCAGCGGGTCATTCCAAAGCGTCAATTGGGCAATCGTTCACGGTGCCGCCGCGCTCGCAATTCACGCATCTCTCGGAATCGTGGTGGCAGCAATCGCGATCGGCGTCGCGAGCCATGCGTTCCGATTCGGCGATCGCGTGATCGCCGGTTGGTCAACCATCGCCGCCGCGTTAGTGATCGGAGCTGGGTTCAACGGCGCCAGCTTCCTCGACTTCAACCACAACACCAGCTCGCTGATCATGTCGCTGCTCGCGCTCGGCGCGGTGGCATGCTACTCGATCGTGCTGTGGCTGCTCGGGCCTGCGTAGCGGCCGACGATGTCCACTGTTGTCTCCTGTTGGCCACCGTGACTGGTTAAGTGTCCATCGGCGGCGAACTAGACCTCGCCCCCCAAATCCTCACTCGCGGTCGAGCGGTACACTTGATTTGTTCCTGTTAGACGCGGAAGCTTGGGTTAGGCACGGGCATGAACGGGAATAGCGCCGACTTGGGACGTGGGTTCCTGCGCAAGCGCTTGTTACCCGCTCCGACCATCGCAGCATTCCTGGTGCCAACTGTCGCGGCGCCTGCTCGCGCTGCCAACCCGTTGGCGGATCCGGCACGGATCGAGCTATGTATCCAGGCGTTCACCGGCGAGCTCGTGACTCCGTTTGCTTACGGATCCGGACCCGGCAACCGGCCGATCTTCTTCGCCAAACCTGGGCAACGTGGGCTCCCCGGCCCACATGGACCACACGGGCTGCCGGGTCCTGTCGGCCAACGCGTCTGTCACGCGGATCAACGGAACGCCGGTGAGCGACGCGGCCTTCACAACCGGCACGGGCACGGCGACGTCCCCGTCGACGAGTGTCCTCGTCGGCGGCGGCTACTCGAACCCAGACACAACGGCGTCATCGTTCGACACCTACGCCAACCACCCGAGCACGCCCGGACTCGGAGGAACCTGGACTGTGACGATCGGTTCGTCTGACGCGATCACATTCACTCCCTACGTCCTGTGCTCGCCGTGACGAATGTCGCCACCGGTGGTGGTCACATTCGTAGTTCCACGGCCCTGCCTCACCGCCGCCTCACAGTAACCTCGATTCACCTCGGTCTGCTTGCGGTAGGCCTCGGGTAGCTGCGGCATTTGCAGGAGCCGGTTACACGCCTGCAGCGCCGCGTTCGGCTGTCCCACCCAGTAGGCGGCGATCGAGTACTCGAACAGCAGACCCCACTCATACATCCACCGGTGCACGAACAGGGTGTCACTCGGAACTGGAAGCCGGAGCCCGCGCTCACTGACCAGATACGCGGCGTGGTACTGCTCGCGGTCCCGGAACATCCGCGATAGCTCATACAGTGGCTCGGCCCGCTGTGGCCGACGGTCCCAGGCTTCGATCAGGGCGGTCACCGCCTCGTCGCGGCGGCCGGCCCGGTCAGCCAGGACGCCGACCTGGTAGAGCGCGTAGAAGGCCTCCTCGGGCCAGCCGCCCATCTCGGCACGGCGGCGGTAGAGATCGATCGCCTCGTCCGAGCGGCCGAGGTCGCGCAATGTCTGCGCCAGGTAGAAGACCGTCCTGGCGTTGTCCGGTTCCCGCTCGAGGTCGCGGGTCAGCAACCGCAGGTCGCGCTCGAACTTCTCCGATCGGGTGCCGCCGTCGGCGTGATGGTGGATGACTATCGCCCTGAGGTTCTCGACCCGCTCGGGTCCTTCCGTCGTTATGTACTCGTGGGTCACGCCGACGTACCACCAGGTCCGGTCACCGCGTACCAGCCGCTTGATCCAGTACTCGGGCTCACCGGCATGGCGAAGCATGTAGGCGTCAGCCCCGAGGCCCTGCAGCTGAGCGGGGTCGAAGGTGACGGTCATGTCGGCGTCGAGCAGCAGCAGGTAGTCCGCCTTCGACCGGGCCAGATCGATCAGCTCCGTGCGGTTGTGGCCGAAGTCCACCCAGGGCCGTTGATGCAGGCCCCCCGGAATCCCCTGCAGCGAGCGCCGGACGAGTTCCTGTGTCCCGTCGGTCGAACCGGTGTCGCAGATCACCCAGTGATCGATCAGACCGCGCACGGAACCCAGCCCGCGTTCGATCACGCCCGCCTCGTCCCGCACGATCATGCACAGGCAGATCGAGGGTTTCTGAGCTGTGGAGGCCATTGTCGCGGACGGGTTTCGACAGCTATTGTTGGGGTATGCGGGCCCGAGCTGTCGGACTCGTCGTCCTGGCGTTCATCGTAGGCGCTGGCGCGATGGCGGCCGTCGCAGCCGCCGCCGGCTGGTGGCAAACCGCGTCAACTCCCGTGGCGCTCAACACCGGCAAGGTCGCGGATTCGATTCAGGCGTCGATCCTCTCGCAGAGGCACCTGCACGCGGCGGTCAGCTGCCCCGACAACGTCATCCAGAAGGCCGGGGTGGTGTTCGAGTGCACCGCGACGGTCGGCGGGCATCGGTTCGCCGTCTATGTCACACAGACCGATGGCGACGGCCACGTCGTGTTCGTCGTGGCCTAGCCTCGGCGAAGGCCTCGCAGCAGTGGCCACAACCGAGGGTCCTCGTCGCCGGCAGCCCAGATCGCGACCCCCGCGAACCCGTCGGCGGCTGCCACGGCCGCCCGGTCGCTGTCGGCGGTCGCGTTCTCGAACCAGACCGTGTGGCGAGATCCGCCCTGGGTGTAGGTGAAGTAGTCCTCACCCTGCAGCGGGCTCCAGCGAACGCGCGCCCCGACCTGAGCGGCGAGTTGTGCCGCCTGCCGGGCCGTGAGCGACGTGCCCGCACCGGGCGAGGACCAGTCGTACCCGTACGCGCCCAATCCGAGCTCGGCGCGACCCAGCGGCGTCTGCGAGCGCGTGTAGGCGATCACCTGCCGGACCCACGGCAATGGCGCGACCGGCCCAATCGGGCCGAAGTTCGTCGCATGGTCGTCGTAGGCCATCACCTGCAGGCGGTCGGCGGCCCTGCCGAGCGCGCCGTAGTCGTAGACCCAGGTGGCGAGCTCGCCCCGCCAGTAGACGGGCGCCGAGGTCGTCCTCGGCATTGCGGTCACCTCGCAGCTGCGATGGATCGCATGCAGCGCCGCGCAGACCTGGGCGACAAAAGCCGGATACGTCGCGGCGATCTGGTTGGCCGGACCGCGATCGTGCCGCTGATCGATGGCCATCTGCTCGAAATCCAAGTCGAGCCCGGCATACCCGGGGTGCGACGCAATCGAGATCAGCGCCCGCACCATCGCCGCCCGCCGCGCCGGACTCGCCAGCGTCCGCGCGAACGCAGCCATGCCGTCGCTCTCATTCACCAACGGCACTACCTGGATACCACGGACCCGCAGCTGCGAGATCACCGAGGCATCGCCGGCGCCGGAGTTCGCCTGAACGGTTGAGCTGCCGGCGATCGTGTACCAGTCCGGGCTTGCGGTGCCGATCACGTCTGCGTTGCCCAGCGTCGAGCCAAGCGCCGCCGACATGCTCCAGTAGGGCAACCAGACGGTCACCCCGCGCACGGCCGGGGCCTGCGCCGAGGCGACGGGCGCCAGGCAGATCACACAGGCAACGCAGGTGAGGATCACGGCAATGCGGCGCGCCCGCATCGGCGATCAGCCCCCGAGAAGCTCCGCGATCCCCGGCTCGCCCCGGATCGGGTCGAGGTCCGAATCGCCCCTGGCGAACTGCCGGACCTGATCGGACAGCCCAATCGCGCGACGCAGGTGCTCGGCCGCGTCGCCGTGCCGGCCGGCGAGGCTCTCGCAGCACGCGAGGTTGTACCAGAGCCCCGCGTACTCGGGATGCGCCTGCGCGACCTCCAGGGCCCGATCTGAAGCCGCCTCGTAGTCGCCGGCGGCGTACAGAGGCCTGACCGGCACCCACCACTCCCAGCCGATGTCCTCGTAGGGCTTTCCGGGAGTCCCGCCGACCGCCACCACGGTTGTCCCCGGCTCCTGCGCATAGGCGGTGCGATTGACGCCGGGCTTGACGAACACGAACGTGCCGGCGGGCGCATCGTGGCGCTCCCCGTCGAGCTCGAACACGGCGTGACCACTATGGACGAGGTAGAGCTCCTGCTGCTCGTCGTCGGATTCGTCGTGCTCGTTGATCAGCCGCTCGCCCGCCGCGTCGGCGAAAAAGGCGTTGACCCCGAACGCCTTGATCCCGAAGTGGAGCCGGATCGGCCGCCACGGCACGCGACCGTCGTCGAGCACCTCGACCTCCTGCAAGTGCGCGACCGAGTAGTCAGCCACGCATCACATCGTACGGGGCCGCCGACCGGCGACGCAAAGGGTGCGCGCCCGGCCCCGCGAGGCCGGGCGCGCAAACGGACCGTTCCTAGAGATGCGTCAACTGCGACAGCGACGGGACCGTCGAGCCGATCGTCGAACCCTTCTTCGACGCCTGCCCCGTGATCGAGCCGATGTCGTTCTGGATCCCGCTCAGCACGTTGTAGTTCCCGCTCGACAGCTGGGACTTGAGTGCGCTCAGCTTCGACGCCAGGGCCGTGACCGGCGAGAACAGCGCCGACAGTATCTTGCTGTCCTTGACGTACCCCGCCGCGAGCTTGATCTCGTGGTAGCAGAACACCGCGGCCAGCGCCGCCTTCGCGAGTGCGATCTTGTGGCTGAATAGCTTGTGGAAGTCGCCGGCCTTCCACGGGTCGTAGATGAAGTGCTTGAACGCCCCGAAGGCGAGCGCGGCATGGAAGACGAACTTCGTCTTGGCGAACTCCGCCTGTGAGACGGCCGCCGGTGTCGCGGTCGGGCTGCGGGTGGTCGTCGCGCTCGCCGACCCGGCGAACGAGAGCGCCACCGCGCACGCGAGCACGGCCAGCAAGGCGCTGGTCCTTGTGCGCCAGAGCATTGGACATTCCCCTTTCCCCGGACGCGCCGGGTCGCGCTAGTCCGGCCGAAGCGTAGTCCGATCCGGGCGGTTCGGCAATCAGTTGGACGACCTGAACCCCATCGCCGCCCGGCTCAGTTCGTGCTGCTCGATGACGCGATCGATCAGCCCGTAGCTCCGCGCCTGCTCGGCGGTGAAGAAGCGGTCGCGCTCCATGTCGTCATGGACCTGAGCGCGAGCCTGTCCGCTGTGGCGGGCGTAGATCTCGTCGATGTGCTCGCGCAGCTCGAGGATCTCGCGCGCATGGATCTCGATGTCGGCCGACTGGCCCTCGAAGCCGCCGCTCGGCTGGTGGATCAGGATCCGGCTGTTGGGCAGCGCCATCCGCTTCCCGGGGGTCCCGCCTGCGAGCAGCAGCGAGCCCATGCTCATCGCGACGCCGAAGCAGATCGTCTGCACGTCGGGCTTGATGAACTGCATCGTGTCGTAGATCGCCAGGCCGGCGTAGACGCCGCCGCCCGGCGAGTTGATGTACAGCGAGATGTCCTTGTCGGGGTCGTCGCTCTCCAGGTGCAGGAGCTGGGCGACGACTAGGTTGGCGACCTGATCGTCGATCGGGGTGCCGACGAACACGATCCGCTCGTTGAGCAGGCGCGAGTAGATGTCAAACGACCGCTCGCCGCGCGGGCTCTGCTCGACGACCATCGGAACCAGAGTCATTGTGTGTATCCTTTCGACAACTGAATGGTTGACAGCACCGACAATAGCAACCAGCTGGTTGTCAAACGCGAAGTGGACGTCGCAGCCGACCCGGAGACGGTCTGGGAGGCCCTGGCGACCGACGAGGGCCGCGATCGCTGGCTCGAGCCGGATCCCGGTCGCGAGATCCGGATCGAGGCGGTCGAGGAGCCCCACCGTCTCGTCTGGTGGTGGTGGAGCGACGACGCACCCCCGCGGCGCGTCGAGATCCTGGTGGTCGCCGCCTCGGCTGGGAGCCGGGTGATCGTCGTCGAATCGGCCCCGAGCTTCCCGCTCGAGCTGATGGCCCGCAGTTTCTCGCGGATGCTCGCGCTGGCTTGAGCGACGAGCTCGGACTCGTGTTCGGCGCGCTCGCCGACCCGACCCGGCGGCTGATGGTCGAACGGCTGCTGCGCGACGGATCGACCTCGGTGCCCTCGCTCAGTGCCGATCTCCCGATCAGCCGCCAGGCGGTGGCCAAGCATCTGTCGCTGCTCGACCAGGCGGGGTTGGTCGAGCGGATCCCGGGTCCCGGGCGCGAGGTCCGCTACCAGCTGCGAGCCAGCGCGCTGCAGCCCGCCACGAGCTGGCTCGAGTCCGCCCAGTCGGCCTGGGCGGATCGGCTCGACAGGCTCCGGCGCGCGGTCGAGCCGACGGCCGGCGCCGATCGCTGGTAGAGATCCAGGTATGCCCGCGCTGCCGGCTCGACCCCTTGGTGACAGCGGGCTCGAGGCGTCGGTCGTCGGACTCGGATGCAACCAGTTCGGTCGCCCACTCGACCTGTCCGGGACGCAGGCGGTGCTCGACGCGGCCCTGGCCGACGGGGTGACGTTCCTCGATACGGCCAACAGCTACGGCGGCGGCCGTAGCGAGCAGTTCATCGGCGAGTGGCTGCCGAGCAGGCGCGACCGGGTCGTGCTCGCGACCAAGTTCGGGTCGCCGAACGCGCCGGATGACTACCAGGGGCCGCGGGGAAGCGCGGACTACATCCCACGAGCCGTCGAGGCGTCGCTGCGCCGGCTTCAGACCGACACGATCGATCTTTACTGGTACCACCGCCCGGACGGAGTGACGCCGATCGCCGAGACCCTGGAGGCGCTCGACGCGCTCGTGCGCGCGGGGACGGTTCGGGCGATCGGCGCATCGAACTTCACCGCCGGGCAGATCGAGGAGGCCGATCGCGTCGCCCGCGAGCGGGGCCTGACCCGGTTCTGCGCGATCCAGAACGAGTACAGCCTGCTGGCGCGGGAGGCTGAGGCGGACGTGCTGCCGCTGTGCGAGCGCCTCGGGATCGCGTTCATCCCCTACTACCCGCTCGCTTCGGGGCTGCTGACCGGGAAGTACCGACGGGACGCGCCGGCGCCCGCGGGGGCGCGGCTCGCCGGCCGCGGGACGATCGCGACCGACGCCCAGTGGGGTGTCATCGAAGCTCTGACCGGCTACGCGCAGGGACGGGGATTGACCGTCGCGCAGGTCGCGATCGGAGCACTGCTGAGCCGGCCGGCGGTGAGCTCGGTGATCGCCGGGGCGACCAAGCCCGAGCAGGTCAGCGCGAACGCGGCGGCCGCGGCCTGGGCGCCCTCCGAAGCCGACCTCGCGGAGCTGGACGAACTGCTCGCCGGCCGGCCCTGAGCGCGCGGCCGGCGATCAGCAGCTCGATCCGGTCAGGCGGCCTTCAACGTGACCGTCTCGCCGGCCGGGCCGCAACTGCGCAGCTCGTCGGCGAGGCGGTCGGCGGTCACCTGCTCCCAGCGACCGCTGTCGACGAGGCCGTCGAACAGCAGCTGGGTGTCGATCAACGCCTCTCGGGCACCCTGGTCCGCGCTCAGGTCGTCGCAGAAGATGAGACTGTCGGCGGCGTACCTGATCCGCTCCTGCTCACCGGTCTGCAGCTTGCTCGGCCCCAGCTCGGCAAGCGTCTGAAGAACTCGGCGGTATGCCTGGGTTCGTTCTGGACTCATATGACCTCCTCCTTTCGCACGGGGTGAGTTCGATCTCATGATCGGCACACCTCGCGCTCCACACATTAGCCAGGTGGCCAGACTTCCCAGTGCGAACTTGTACGGCTGCCTCCCGGCAAGCCGGTTTCTGGACTGGCCCGAGGCGGAGTAGGGTCAAGGGCATGAGTACCGCTGCACATGATCCAAAAGTCGCCTGCAGCGCCCGCGAGGTGATCGACGAGATCGCCGGCGGAGCCCTGCGCCGCAGGCCGGTGGCTGTCCGCTTCTGGGACGGGAGCGTGCTCCCCGCCACCGGCGAGCTCGCCGACCCGCCGACGCTGGTGCTGCGCAGCAAGCGCGCGCTCGCGTATCTGCTCCGAGCGCCGGGGGAGATCGGTCTCGGGCGCGCCTGGGTGGCCGGCGAGCTCGATCTGGAAGGGGATCTGGAGCGCGTGATGCGCTGGCGCGAATCGTTGCGCACGACGTCGCTGTCGCTCGCCGACCGAGCCCGGGTGTTGCTCGCCGGGTGGCGGGTGGCCGGACTGGAGGCGCTGCGCCGACCCCCGGACCTGCAGACCGAGGCGCAGCCACACGGCCGCGTACATTCGCTGTCGCGCGACCAAGCGGTGGTGCGCCACCACTACGACGTCTCCAACGCGTTCTACAGGCTGCTGCTCGGGCCCAGCATGGTGTACTCGTGCGCCTACTTCGACTCTCCCGAGGACACGCTCGAGGTCGCGCAGGAGCACAAGCTCGACCTGATCTGCCGCAAGCTCGCGCTCCGGCCGGGCGACCGGCTGCTCGACATCGGCTGCGGCTGGGGCGGCCTGATCGTGCACGCCGCGGCCGAGTACGGCGCCGACGCCCTTGGTGTGACGCTGTCCGAGCAGCAGGCCGAGGGCGCCCAGGAGCGGATCCGCGACGCGGGCGTGGAGGATCATTGCGAGGTCCGGGTCGCGGACTACCGGGAGCTCGACGACGAGCAGTTCGACGCGATCGCGAGCGTCGGCATGTACGAGCACGTGGGCCGCAACCAGCTCGGCATCTATGTGCGCGCGATCAAGCGAATGTTGCGCGCAGGCGGGACCTTCCTGAACCACGGGATCACCCGCCTGTCGACGGCGCCGACGAGCCGCAGGACATTCATCCAGCGGTTCGTGTTTCCCGACGGCGAGCTGCATCCGCTCTCCGACCTGCTCACCGAGATGCACGACGCCGGGCTCGAGGTGCGTGACGTCGAGTCACTGCGCGAGCACTACGCGCTGACGCTGCGGCACTGGGTCCAGAACCTGACCGATGCCCGCGACGCGGCGATCCGGGAGGCGGGTTCCGAGATCGAGCGGATCTGGCGCCTGTACATGACGGGCTCCGCGAGCGCGTTCGCGGCCGGCGAGATCTCGGTGTTCCAGACGGTCGCGGTGCACCGTGGCGAGCAGCATCGGCTGCCGTACAACCGCATCAGACTGTTCGAATCCAGCCGGCCTGTTTGACGCAGGTCCCGGCGCTGCGGACGATCCTGGCGTGGCCGACAGCGTCGAGGTGATCCGCGCTCGGGTCAGGCGCGTCCCGCCCGGGTTCGTCACGACCTACGCCGACCTGTGTCCGGGGGCGCCTCGCCAGGCCGGCCGGGCGCTGTCGCGAGACGGCGGCGAGCTGCCCTGGTGGCGGGTCGTTCGCAGCGACGGGACCTGGGCCAAGGGCGAGGCACAACGTCGTCGCCTCGAACGTGAAGGCGTGCCGATTCGGGGCAAGCGGGTGGTGCTGACCGAAGCCAGGATCGATCCGGAGGCGATCTACTGAGACGACGGGCCACTACAACCTGAAATGACACGCGCTCGCGGCCCGCTGGGCCGCCGGCGAGTTGGGATTCACCGACTTCGGGACCGGGAGGTAGGCGACCGGCGGCGCGCCAGGGGGACCGTTCGGCGGGCCGAAGCCGATGACGTTGCCGTAGGCGGCCTGGTCGGAGGGGGGAGAAGACACAGGGTCGGGAAAGCCCGTCAGGCCGTGCGCACGCAGGCACTCGGAGTCGTGGAGCAGCTGGGCCATCACCTGCGTGGTTGCGCTCCGCGGGGCGCCGGCGCCCCCCGGCAGCAGGTGCTTGCAGGCCGTGTCCGCCGCCTGGAACGCGGGCGAATGGGTGTCGATCCCCGGGATCTGGCCTAGCAAGAACTCCTTGTCCTGACCGGGTGCGGTCGGATCGGGGAAGCCGGACACCCGGTGCGAGCGCATGCAGCCGGCGAAGCTCAGCACGGCCCGATGGATCTGCTCCTCGGCCTGGGCCGCGTTCCCGTGGACGCCGGAGCTTGACGCGCTGGTCGATGACGGGTGGTGCGACCCGGAGCCGCACGCGGCGATCGCCGCGGAGGTGGCGATCGCCGCTGCGGCTCGTGTGCGCCATAAATGTCGTGCCACGGGTCTCCTTGTCGGCCTGGGGCCGGGTTGGCGTCGAGTCGGCAAGGTCAGGCTCGTGCGCGAACCTGAGATCGGCCTGAAGCAGCGCCGTTCTTCAGTAGATCTTCAGGCGGAATCCGGGACAATCGCTGAGGCGATGTCCGAGGCGGTCGGTCGAGTGGTGGTGGTCGAGGACGAGCAGCCGGTGCGGGATGCGTTGCTCGCGGCGCTGCGGGCCGAGCGCTTCGCGGCGACCGGGTTCGAGGACCTCCCCCATCCCGGAGATGTGCTGGCGGTCGTGCCCGACCTGGCGATCCTCGATGTGCTGCTTCCGAGCGGCGACGGTTTTGAGCTGGCGCGATCGCTGCGGCAGCAGCGCGAGCTGGCGATCATCTTCCTCACAGCCCGCGACGCCGTGGTCGACCGAGTCGCCGGACTCGAGCTCGGCGCCGACGACTACCTGGTGAAACCGTTCGCGCTCGAGGAGCTGATGGCGCGAGTGAGGGCCGTGCTGCGCCGGCGAGGCGCGATTCCGCAGGTCCTCGAGGTCGAGGCGCTGCTCGTCGACGAAGAACACGGGTTCGCCACCCGGGCCGGGCGGGAGCTGGCGCTGACGTCGACGGAGCTTCGCCTGCTCGCGTTTCTGATGCGTCACCGCGGCCAGGTCCTGTCCAAGGACCAGCTGCTGAGCCAGGTGTGGGGCTATGACGCGTACGACCACAACCTGGTGGAGGTTCACATCAGCGCGCTGCGACGAAAACTCGAGGCCTACGGCCCGCGTCTGGTCCACACCGTGCGCGGGATTGGCTACAGGTTCTCGCCGTGAGCGGCCGCCGGTCCCCGCGCACGCGGCTGATTGCCGCCGCCCTACTCGTGGTCGTAGCGGCGCTCGCGGCGTTCGTCGTGGTGATCACGGTGCGCTACCGCGACGGCCTCGAGCAGGGCCTTCGCACGGATCTCAGATCCGGGGCAACCGCGCTCCGCATGGCACGAACGCCCCCGGCGTTCAAGTCGGTGATCGACTCGCTCGCCGCCGAGGGCATCTCAGTCGACCTCGCCGGGCTGACCGCGCCCGGCGGGACGCTTCAGACCACCCCCGGCGAAGCGCTCTTGACCGTCCACCAGTTGATCCCCGTAAATGGCCGCCAGGTGCGCGCGACCCTGACCGGCAGCCTGGCCGGGATCGACCGCCAGGTTCGCAGCCTGGAGGTCGCCGAAGCGATCGGCGGCGTGATCGTGTTGGCGCTGCTCGCGGCGCTCGCGCGCGTGCTTGTGCTGCTCGATCGCGCGGTGTCGGAGGCGCGCGCGTCTGAAGCGGCGATGCGAACATTCCTGGCCGACGCCTCGCACGAGCTCCGCACCCCGGTCGCGGCGCTGCAGGCGACGGCCGAGCGGCTTCTGCGAGATCAGCCCGCACGCCCCGAGCGCGACGCGATCGAAGTCCAACTTGCGCGTGACAGCGGTCGCCTCGGCCACCTGATCGACGACCTCCTGAACCTCGCACGGCTCGAGGCTCGCGAGCGGGCGCACCGGGAACCGGTTGACCTCGCCGACGTCGCGTCGGCTGCGGTCGCCGCGGCCCGCCCCAGTGACCCGGCCGCACACGTCGAACTGGTCGCCCCGGGTCCCGTTCGGGCCGCCGGTGACCGAGACGCACTGCTTCGCGCCGTCCGCAACCTGCTCGACAACGCGCTCGCGGTCGCCGACAGGGTCGTCGTCGAAGTCGTGCCGACGGCGAGCGGTCCGACGGTGTCGGTGACCGACAACGGGCCCGGGGTCCCGGCCGATCAGCGCGACCGGATCTTCACGCCGTTCGTGCGCCTCCCGCGAAGCCCGCGCGGTGGCACCGGCCTCGGGCTCGCGATCGTCCGCCGGACGATCGAATCGCACGGCGGCACGATCACGTGTGACCCGTCGCCGAGCGGCGGCGCCCGATTCACGCTGCGACTGCCCGGCGAGTCGTAAGGGTTCGCGGCTAGTAGCCGATCGCGAGCCAGTTGCGATGGGTGCGCGGGTGCTCGATTTCGTCGGCGAACGCGACCGCGAAGTCGTGGAGGCCGAGCCGCGAATGGCCATCCGCGTCGGTTACGTGCGAGGCGCTGCTGGTGCGATAGGTCCCGGTTCGGGCCCCTGGGTCGTGGGGGCCGAACTCGGCCGCGGGCACCAGGTAGAACCAGTCGACGCCGTCCGGCGCTGAGCTCAGTCTGTCGAGCGCGTGCTGGTGCGCGTCGGTCAGGGGCGCGAACCTGGCAGGGAACTCGGGGGTGTCACCCTGGCGCGGTCCGCCAGGCGCCATCGGCAGAATCGAAGCTCCGCCGACAACCCCCAGGCGCGCACCGCCGGCCTGCGCCGCGCGCACGAGCGCGGCGACGCTCGCGCCGAGGTCGCCATCGGGACTGACGGCGGGGAGCGCCGACACGAGCACGTCGGCGCCGGAGGTCACGGAGTTGACGAACGCGGCGTCGTGGACGCTCCCGGTCACGGGGACGATCGGCGCCGGCGGGGCCGCCTTGCCGGATCGGGACACGACGGTGACCGCGTGCCCGCGATCGGCGAGCTCGCGCGCGATCGCGGTGCCGACGAAGCCCGAGCCGAAGACGACGATCTTCATGATTCCTCCGGCGCGCTGATCCGCTCACGCACCACCTCGGCGGCGAGCTTGTCCTCGCGCAGGCCCTTGTAGGACGGATGGCGCAAAGTCCCAGCGCGCGTCCACTCGGTGAATTCGACCTCACAGACGAGACTCGGCTCGACGAAGTGGGCTCCCTTCGGCGGCTGCGAGCCGGTGAACGGCGTGTCGGCGCGTGCGAGCGGTTCGAGCAGCGTCGCGAGTCGCCTCAGCTCCTGCGCATCGAAGCCCGTGCCGACCCCTCCCGCGTAGCGCAGGTCACCGGCCTCGTCGTGGACGCCGAGCTCGAGCGCCCCGATGCCGCTCGAGCGAGAGCCCTTCCCGGCCGTCCAGCCGCCGATCACCAGCTCCTGGCGACTGGAGTTCTTGATCTTCAGCCAGCCCCCACCTCGCCCGCCGGGGGTGTAGCGCGAGTCGAGGCGCTTGGCGACGATCCCCTCCAGCCGCTGCTCGCGCGTCGCGGCGAGCAGCGCTGTTCCGGTGCCGACCCAGAACTCGGGCACGCGCCAGCGCTCGGCCGCCAGCGACAGCGTGTCGAGTCGCTCGCGGCGCTCGCGGTAGGGCAGGCCGGTGAGGTCATGCCCGTCGAGCCACAGCAGGTCGAAGATCACGTAGGTGACCGGCGCGGCCTCAGCCAAGCGCCTGACCGCCGCCTCGCCGCGCAGGTGCATACGAGACTGCAGCGCCTGAAAGCTCGGCTTGCCGTCCTCGCCGAACGCGACGATCTCGCCGTCGAGGATCGCCTCGTGAGAGCTCAGCGCGCGATTCAACGCGCGTAGCTCCGGATACGCCGCGGTTACGTCGTTTGCGTTGCGAGAAAGGAACCGGATGCGTCCCGGCTGCGAGTGCGCGATCGCCCTGACGCCGTCCCACTTGACCTCGAACGCCCAATCGGACTCATCGGCCGGGAGCTTCGAGAGCTTCGCGAGCATCGGGGTGATGAAGTCGGGCATCTCCTCCGCGCTCGGATCAGCAGGGGGATCCATGCGGTGGATCATCCAGTCGTTCTCCGCAGTGCCCGCACGGAACAGGGCGTAGCGCCCGTTCAGTCGCTCCCCGTGAAAGACGACGATGACCTTGCCCGGCTCCCACTTCTCGGCGACGTAGGTGCCGTGATCCCAGACCGTCACCTGGCCGGCGCCGTAGTTGCCGGTCGGAATCGTGCCGTGGAAATCGAGGTAGGCGAGCGGATGGTCCTCGACGTGCACGGCCTTGCGGTTGTGCTTGGGGTCCTCCGGAATCCCGTTCGGGATCGCCCACGACACCAACACCCCGTCGCGCTCCAGGCGCAGATCCCAGTGCAGGCGTCTGGCGTGATGCTCGTGGACGACGAACCGCGCGCCGGCCGGGGCAACCGTCCCTTCGGGTTCGGGAGCCGGCTCGGGGGTGGTCGCGAGGCTGCGCCTGCGCTCGTACTCCGTCAGCCTGGATGAACTCGTCTGCTTCGCGCTCATCTGACGGTTCCTACCACGGTCGAGCCACTCAGGCCGTCGTCGAGATCAGGACGCGCGCAGATCGGTCGGAGCTCCGCGCTCGTGCGGGTAGCTGGACAGGCTGGGGCTGTACCCGTCGCCCACCAGTGGGCGGCCATCATGCCAGGTCAGCCAGTCGCCGACGGCCATCCGCAAGTCGCTCACATATCCGGGGTCGGGCCTGGCCAGCGCGTGGTAGAACAGCATCGGCCGACCCTCCACCATCACGGGGGTCTGGCCGCCGCCGGGCCCGTCGCTGCCGCCGGCCTGCAGCATGTACCCCGGCTCGATCGTCCACGCGCCCATTGGATCGCTCGCATACGCCGATCGCATCGCATACGAGCGATCCCAGGCGTTGCGCACGCTGTAGAACAGGTAGGCGCGCCGATCGTGAAACAGCAGCGAACTGCCCTCCGCAAAACACCCATGGCCCGGCTCACAGTCAGCCGGATCGCCCTCGGCATCGAGGATGCGGTGGATGGTCGCGCCCTGAATCGACATGCCATCGGGGGTGAGCGGTGCGATCCAGATCGCGTCGGGCTGCTCTGACCACACCAGGTAGCGCTGCCCGGTGTATGGGTCGCGGGCCTCGCCAGGGTCGATCACCTCGTCGTAGTTCTCCAGGGTGCCAGGAAACTGGCCCAGGTAGTGGACGATGTGGCTGGCCCACGGGCCAGCCAGATTGGGGGAGGTGGCCACACCGATGACCATGCTGTCGGGGCTTCCCCACTCAGGGGCGGCCATCGCGAAATACACCACCCACTGATCCCCGATGCGGGTCAGGTCGGGTGCCCACGCGGCGCCGCCCGGCGTGGCCCACGCGGGGCGGGTGCCTGCGGGGAATACGTACCCGTCGGGCTGCCAGAACTCGCGGGCAGGGTCGGTGGACTCCCACAACGCGAACATATTGGGCTCGAGATCGGTGGTGCACGCCATGTAGGTGGCGTCCCCGTAGTCGACGGCGCTCGGGTCCGGGCACGGAAACGGCCGACCGGTACGAGCGTTGACGAGCACCTGGGCGTGCGCACCGGCAGCGCCCAACAGCATCACCACGCAGACCCACACACAACACGCCAGCCATGGCCTGATGCGGGCACCTGCTCGGCTCATCCGGTGGGGCCAAACCGCTCGGTGCGGATCGCCGGCGGCGCGTGACCGAGCCCTACGAGCAGCTCAGCAGCTTGTTCGACGAACGGCGTGGGACCGCACACATAGATCCGCGGCACCTGTGACGGGCCTGGGCCGACCTCGGCCAGCATCTCCGCATCGATCCGCCGCGCGAAGCCCGTCCATCCCGGCGGGGGATGGCGCGTGAACGTGTAGTGGACGGTCGCCCCGTCCGCCGCTGCCAGCTCCCGGAGCTCGTCGCGATAGAGCACGTCCGCGTCCGAACGGGCGGACAGGAGCAGCCGCGCGTCGACGGCGCTGCTGCTCGCGGCCCGGTGGCGGAGCATCGCCATCAACGGGACCAGCCCGGAGCCGCCGGCGATCAGCAGCAGCGGGCCGCCGTCCCGCACTCGCCAGTTGAAGTAGCCGCCGAACGGGCCTCGCAACTCGAGCTCGTCGCCGGTCCGAAGCTCCTCTGTGAGGTATGGGGACACCTCTCCGTCGTCGATCGTCTCGATGGTCAGCGCGACGACCGGGTCCTCAGGTGCGGAGGCAATCGAGTAGGAGCGCTCAGTCTGGTAACCGTCCTCCGCTGTGAGTCGCACGTCGACGTGCTGGCCGGCGATGTGCCCGGGCCAGGCCGGCACGTCGAGCAGGATCGTCCTCGCGTGCGCGGTTTCGTCGATCAGCGCGGTGACGCGCGCCAGCCGCCAGGTGACGGTCGCCCCAGGATCGTTCAGTCGCCCTGGTAGCGCTGTTCTTTCCATGGATCGCCGTGGTTGTGGTAGCCGTACGTTTCCCAGAAACCGGGCTGGTCGTGGTCAAGAAGCTCCAGGCCGCGCACCCACTTGGCGCTCTTCCAGAAATACAGGTGCGGGACCAGGAGTCGCGCGGGTCCGCCGTGCTCGGGGTGCAGCGGCTCGCCCCCGAACTCGTATGCGATCCACGCCCGGCCTCCGGTGACGTCCTCGAGCGGCAGGTTCGTCGTATAGCCGCCGTCGCACCAGGCGCTCACGTACTGCGCCTCCGTGTCGACGGCCGCCAGCAGCGTGTCGATCGAGACACCCTTCCAGCTGGTGCCGAGCTTTGACCACTTGGTCACGCAGTGGATGTCGACGGTCGGGGTCTGCGCCGGGAGTGCAAGCAACTCCTCCCACGTCCACGAGGTTGGCCGGTCGACCGCGCCGCTGATCGTGAACGTCCACTCTTCGAGCGGGGTGTGCGGCGTTGGGCCCGCTGACAGAACCGGAAAGTCCTCGACCACGTACTGCCCCGGCGGCACGCGCGTCGTGTCGACATCTGGGCGACGGCCTCGAAAGCCTCGTGAGATTGGCGACATGGTCATCTCTCCTTCGAGGTGGTCTCAGCGGAGCTCGTTTGCAGTGCTTGGCCTGTTCAGCTATATGAGAGTGGCAACGCTACCGCTAGCCAAGAAGATGACCAAGAGAGTCAGCCACGGCAGCGACATGGACGCGCTTGACGGCAACGCGATCGCCGGCCGGCTGTTCGAACACTTCGGTTCGGAGATGACGACGGTCAGGGGACGCTGCCGCCACTGCGGGACCTCGGCGCCGGTCGCCGAGCTTCGCGTCTACGCAAGGGCACCGGGCACCGTTGTGCGCTGCCGAGCCTGCGGCGACGTTGTAATGGTGCTGGTCACGATCCGAGGCTCGACTCGAGTCCACGTCGAGGCCCTCGAGTTGCGTTGAGACCTCGCGTCTAGGGCGATCAGTGCGGCCGCCTGACGTGGTCTTAGCGTCGAACCTTTTCCCGAGGAGGAACAGTGATGCGCGGTTGCGCACGACACGCGGACGGAACCCCGTGCTGAGACAGGTCGCAGAGGGTGTCCTGATCCACCAGAGCGAGTTCTGCCAGACCAACACCGTGGTCGTGCAAGGCCGGGCCGGAGTGTTGCTCATCGACCCCGGGGTGCGCGGCGACGAAATGGCCTGCCTCGCGAACGACCTGTCCGATTCGGGCCAGCCCGTTGTCGCCGGCTTCTCGACGCACCCCCATTGGGATCACCTGCTGTGGCACCCGAGCCTCGGCGCGGCGCCCCGTTACGGCACCGAGCGCTGCGCGGCCACCGTCCGGGACCGGCTGTCCGACACGCGCGCGAAGGCCCGCATCGCCGAGCAGCTGATACCGCCGGACATCGCCGAGCAGGTGCCGCTGGGGCTGCTCGGCCTGATTGCAGGCCTGCCCGCCAAGGCTGAGCAGATTCCCTGGGACGGCTCTCGAGTCCGGATCATCGAGCATCAGGCGCATGCCCCGGGCCATGCCGCGCTGTTGATCGAGGAACGCGGCGTTCTGATCGCCGGCGACACACTTTCTGACGTCCTGATTCCGTTGCTCGACTTCAGCGACACCGCCGACCCGATCGAGGACTACCTCGCCGCGCTGCGGCTGATCGAGGGCGCGGCGGACGGCATCGACGTCGTCGTCCCCGGCCACGGCTCGATCGGCGCAGCCGATCAGATGCACGTACGGATCGAACAGGATCGGGCGTACCTGCACGCGCTGCGCGACGGACAAGTTGTCAGCGACCCACGGCTCGGGCCATCGACCACATACGACTGGCTGCCCGGGGTGCACGAACGGCAACTGCAGAGTCTCGCCCGCATGACAGCGCGTCAAGGGAGGCCGTGACCCCACATCCCTGGGTTCCCGCATGCAGCCGCGGCGTGCTGGAACGCCGGCGCCCGCGGGTCGATCCCGAGCTGGGCGGCCAGCTGTCCGGTCGCTTGGCTGTTGCCGGTTGGGTCGGGGAACTTCGGCACGCCGTGGGCGCGCATGCACTGTGAGAGCTTGACGAGCTCCCGCATCTGGGCTGCCGAGGGGGGTGGCGGGGGCGCCATCGGGTTGCCGTATTTGGCGCACGCTTTGTTTGCGGACTCGAACGCGGGTGCCGACTGGTTGACCTCTGCCATGTAGTGGTACGCGGCAATGGTGCCGAGGTCGGGGAAGTTCGTGACGCCGTGGGCGCGCATGCAGACCGCGAACTCTTGGCTGGTCGCGTGGTGCGCTCCGGCGGCGTGCGGTTTGCCGGTGGATCCGCAGGCCGTCAACATCGCTGCGGTGGCGATTGCGGCCAGGGCCACTGCCGGACGTGAAGCAGTTCTGAACATGCCTCACGTGGTATCTGGTCCTTGGTTACACGACCGCTACGCGCCCAATACCGAGGGGTGTGCCGAGACCGGCCTCGGCGTGTGACCGTCCCGTGACGTTCTATGGAGGACGATGTCCCGGTGCGCGTCCTGGTAGCTGAGGATGACGTTGAGCTCGCAGGCGACATCGCCGAGGGTTTGCGCGATCGCGGGATCGCGACCGACCTCGCCCATGACGGTGGTGCCGCGTTGCAGAAGGGTCGGGTGTACCGCTACGACGTTGTCGTGCTGGACCGCGATCTGCCGGGTGTGCACGGCGACACGGTTTGCGTGGCGCTGCGCGACGGCGGGTCGGACGCGCGGATCCTGATGTTGACCGCGGCGGCGACGATCGGCGATCGCGTCGAGGGTCTGAACCTGGGTGCGGATGACTATCTCCCGAAGCCGTTCGCGTTCGCCGAGTTGGTCGCGCGGTTGCACGCACTGGCGCGCCGTGCGCCCGCGGGGCCGGCGGTCCTGGTCAGGGGTGATCTGCTGCTCGACCCGGGACGGCGGCGGGCTACCCGGGCGGGACGGGAGCTTTCGTTGACTCGTAAGGAGCTTGGCGTGCTCGAGGTCCTGCTGGCGGCGGACGGCGCGGTGGTGAGCGCCGAGGAGTTGCTCGAGCGGGTGTGGGATGAGAACGCCGACCCGTTCACCCGTACGGTGGTGGTGACGCTGACGCGGTTGCGGCGTAAGCTCGGCGAGCCCGAGGTGATCGAGACGGTGCGCGGCACCGGCTACCGCGTCAGATGACACCCGTTGCCCTGTTGTCCTCCGTCCGACGGCGCTGGCCGCGGCGGCTGCGTACCCGGCTCGCCGTCTTCTACGCCCTCCTGTTCCTGCTGGCCGGGGCGGCGTTGTTGGCGCTGACCTACGCGGCGGCCCGCTATCTGCTGCCGGGCCCGGGGCCGTGGCCGAAGGCCTGGCAGCACCTCACGGCGTGGGAAAGCAGGATGATTGGCGTCTGCGGGCAGCTGCCAAACCGCGGAATCGGGTTGCACCCGGGGTGCGCCCACCTGAACGCCGTCCTCGGGCGGCCACCAGGTCCGCGCTCCGAGGTGCTGGGCATGATGCGGCAGGCGTCCGGGATCGGTCTCGTCGTGCTCGTGGTCGCGGCCGCGGGCCTCGGTTGGCTGGCCGCAGGGCGGGCACTGAGGCCCGTGCGATCGCTGACCGAGGCGGCGCGGCGAGCATCCGAATTGCGGCTCGGTCAGCGCGTGGCGCTCGAAGCCCCTGACGACGAGCTCAAAGAGCTGGCCGACACCTTCGACGTGATGCTCGACCGGCTCGATGCCGCCTTCACCAGCCAGAAGCGGTTCGTCGCCAACGCGGCGCACGAGCTGCGCTCGCCGCTCACGCGCATGCGAACCGCGGTCGAGGTCACTCTCTCCAAGCCGACCCGGACGCCCGAACAGTTAGAGGCGATGGCGGCCAGGATCATGCGATCGGTCGAACGGGCCGAGGCCACCGTCGAGGCGCTCCTGGCCCTGGCCACCAGCGAACTCGGCCCGACAGCCCAGGAAACGATCGACCTCGCGACCGTCGCCGAGGACGCGCTCGACGCCACCCAACCGGCGATCGATCGTCGCAAGATCAAGGTCGAAGCAGCGCTCGCACCCGCTCAGACCCGCGGCGATCGGGTCCTGCTCGAGCGCATGATCGGCAACCTCGTCGAGAACGCCGTCCGGCATAACGACGACGGTGGCTGGATCGCGGTCCGCACGAGCCGGCAAAACGGCAGCGCGGTGCTGGAAATCGCCAACACCGGGCCAAACGTCGCCGCCGACCAGATCCCAACCCTGTTCGAACCCTTCGCCCGCGCCGACCAACGTCTCAACCACGCCGACGGCGTCGGACTTGGCCTCTCGATCGCCAACGCGATCGCCGGTGCCCACCGCGCCACGATCACCGCCCGCCCACGACCGGGCGGTGGGCTCGACATGTCGGTCACGATCCCCGCCGTCCCGGGCTGACGGGTCGAGCGGCCGCTCCCAGGCTAAGCGCGGAGATCCAGGCGCCAGTCGTTGCAGGTCATGAAATGCCCCTTCGGGAACTCGACCTCGGACGCCCCGAGCAGATCGAAGCCGAGCTTCCGGCAGATCGCGTTCGACGGCGCGTTGTCAACGTTCGGGAAGGCATGCATGAAGCGGTGCGTGTCCTCGCGCTTGGCGAGCCCGATCGCCTGCGCGGTCGCGGCGGCGGCGATACCACGGCCCTGGAACTCCGGCACGACGCTCCAACCGATCTCGTAGACCTGCTCCTCATGCCACTCCGTGCTCCAGAAGCCGACCCAGCCGACACCGGCGCCGGCCGCCACGTCGAGGATCTTGAACGCGCGATCGTCGCCCTCGGGGCGCTCGTAGCGGGCCTGACGCTCGCGCAGCTTCTCCGGGCTCTCGGGGCCACCCAGATGCTCGGTCATTCGCGGGTCGCCCATCAGCCGCTGGAGCAGCGGCAGATCGCCGCTACCCCAGGGAGCCAGTGTCACCGTCGCGCCCACCGCGTCCAGCCTACCGCCCGGCTCTAATCGGTTTCTTACATCCGACCGTCGGTCGCCGCTGGTAAGAGCACATAAATGCACCCAACCGAAAGGGGGGTCGGATGCGAAGCCGTTGGATTCGCGTGCTGCCGCTGGCGACGATCGTCGCAGGCGGAGGCGCGGGCGTAGCGATGGCGGCGATCGGCTCGACACGCGCCAACGCGGTGAGCCACACCAAGACGGCGACTGTCGACACGGTCAGGAACTCAAAGTACGGGACCGTGCTGATCGGGGCCAACGGGCACACGCTCTATCGCTTCACGACGGACACGAAGAACCACGCCCTGTGCACGGGCGGCTGCGCGGTGTACTGGAAGCCACTGCTGGTCAAGGTCGGCACCAAGCCGACGGCCGGCAGCGGCGTGGCCGGGAACCTGCTCGGCAGCATCAAGTCCGCGCACGGGATGCAGCAGGTCACGTACGCCGGGTTCCCGCTGTACATGTACTTCCAGGACACCAAGGCCGGCCAGCTCAACGGCCAAGGCGCTTCCAATGCGCAGAACGGGATCAAGCCTCCGGGCCTGTGGTATGTGGTCAACACACACGGAGCGCTCGTCAAGAGCGGCGCCACAACAGGGTCTGGCACCTCGACCGGTGGCGGCTATGGAGGTGGCGGCTACTGAGCGGCGCTGAACGCCCCTGTTGAAGGTGCGACGGAGTGGTCGTGGACGCCGAGTCCGCGACCACTCCTGGTTGACATCGTGGTCAAGTAGGGTGCGCGCCCCTAGGCTCTGGCGATGCTCAAAGCGCCACGGAAGATGAGCGCAGATGAAATCGACGCGCTGCTGTCGATAGCGGTGCCCGCCCACCTGGCCACGATCGACCACGACGGCTTTCCGCACGTCACGCCACTGTGGTTCATTTGGGCAGACGGCGCTTTCTATCTGACGAGCATCTTCGATCGTCCGCATCTGCGAAGACTTGCAGCGAACCCCCGGGCAGCGATCTGCGTCGACGTTGAGGAGCCCGAGCGCGATGACGGCCAACGCCCGAACCGTCAGGTCCGTGCGATCGGAACCGCCGAAATGTCCGCGGACGACGACGGCCTGTGGACCGGCCGAATCACCGACAAGTACGTCAGCGGACCCGCTGCTGCCAGTATGCATGCGGCGCGAGTCGCCGATCAGCGCGTCGTAATTCGGCTCAAGCCTGATCGGTTCGTAGCTGTCGCGAGCGTCTGAAACCTCCTGCGCCGCGGCCTATGGGAATGGACGGACGGCAAGGCTACCGGCGACGGTGATCCATGAAAAAGCTGTACATGACCGTGTCGGTCGGCTTGCCTGCGAGGGTATCCGGCCAGACGTGCCCGGCTCCATCCAGCCGGTAGAGCTCCACACCACTCCCGCTTGCACACCCTGGATAGACAAACAGGGTATCCCGGGCGGCCGGGGCGCTCGCGATCGGCCGAAGGCGGCAACGATCCAGGTGCGCCCATTTCGACACCCAGGTGGGGATCGACGGTAGCGGCCAGACTGGATCGTCGGGAATCCCCCAGTAAGGCACCACCGGGTCGGCGGCGCCGTGCACCTCGAGCAGCGCCACCGGACGCCGTGGACGACAGCCCAACTTCGTCAATGTGTAATGGTTGCCGGCGACGGGGGCTACGGCGGCGACTTGGCCGGAGAGCGCACACGCGAGATACCCCGCCATCCCCCCGCCACTCGACATCCCGGTCGCGAATACGTCACCGCGCGCAACGCAGTAGCGCCCCTCCACCTGCGCCAGCACGGCACGAACGAATGCCAGATCGTCGATCCCGTAGTCGATCGGTCCAGCGCTCGCCCACGCGGCTGGGCCGCCCCGGCCGAACGGTAACCCCTGTGGGTACACAACCAGGAACCGGTCACGATCACCGAGCTCAGACCAGCCCGACGTGGCATTCGCGCCCGCGGCGCTCCCGCCGGCACCGTGAAAGTAGAGAACCAGCGGCGTTGGAACCGAGGACATATAGCCCACCGGAACATGGATGACGTACTGGCGCTGCGTCTGGCCCTCGCTCACAGCCGGCGCCACAGGTACCTGAACCGTGAAACTGCGACCCGCCTCACCGACCGCAGGCGGCGCGCAGCCAGACCGAGCGGCATCTCCGGCGCGTGCCGGCGACAACCGCCACCAACTCGAGTAGCCCGACAGCATCACCAGTCCCAGCAGAACCAGCACCCATCCAGTCCAAGCTCCGTTTCTCATCTACTGGACCTCACAGCGTCACGACCCGCGGTCTGCGCCGCCGGTGCGCCGGTTGTTCGTGGGCGCGGCCGGCGGCGGTGGCGACGCCGCGGTGCCGGCAATTCAACTCATGGTCTGAACGAGATGCTGTCGAGGGCGACGAAGTTGTTGGTACCCCCGCCGACGTACACCTCACCAGTGGTGGAGACAGCCACCCAGCCGGGCATATCCACGTCCGCGGTGGTCAGCGTCAGCACGGGGAAGAACCGAGTCCCGCCCGTGGGCCGATAACCCGTAGGAAGCGTGAAGACCGCGCCATCCGCTGCGGTGGCGCTCACCGTGCCCGCATCGACCTGTCCTCTGAGGTGCACGACGCCGTCCTGGTCGATCATGAACCCGGCCGGAGTCGGACTCGTGCCGACAGTCGAGTTGGTCCAGCCATTCTCAAATCCAGGCTGGCCGGTCGCGCCCACGCTGCGCCATGCCTCGGGCTGGGCCAGTTGGGCGGTGCCAACGGCACCGTTGGCGATCTGCGAAGCACCGACCGCGCCGTTGGCGATCTGCGAAGCACCGACCGCGCCGTTGGCGATGTGCGGGGCTGGATACGTGCCTGTCAGCGCGCCGCCGGCCGTAAGTAGCTGCGCGCTGACATTGCTGGCCTGCACCGAGCCCGTGCCGATCTGCGCGTGCCACACCGAGTTGTGCGCCATGTTGCCGATCCGCACGGAGCCAACGCCGATGTTGGCGTTCCATACCGAGTTGCGGGCGAGCTTGGCGTTTGTGACCGCGCCGTCGCTGAGCTGGATCGTGCCGACGCTATTCGCTGGCAGGTTGGTCGCGGCGTAGGCTCCGCCGCCGAGGGCAACAAACAACGCGGCGAGCGCCACCGCCATTGCAGGGGACGGCTTGATGCGCGTGAACATCGTTTACCTCCGTGGATCGCTTCGTAACGAGCCTACGCGCGGCCGCGAATGGGTTCGGGGCAAACGGCCGTTATGCAAGCAGTCCTGCAATGTCGCCCGACTGGCACCCGGCGGGCTGGCTGCGGTTCCGGCTGGCCGGAGCCGCAAACCAAGCGATGCCGCACTTCCGGTTGCTGCCCAGACGGCCGTGACATCCCTGTAACCGATCACGCGTCAGATTGTGGGCCGGATGGAGGGCCGTCGACACTCGCCTGCTGCCGAGCCATCGTGGCTGGCCACGGAGCGCGCGGACGCGCTTGCGCTGGCGCGGCGGATTGTGGGCCGTCAGGACGCGGAGGACGTCGTACAGGAGGCGATCACGCGGGTGCTGGCAGCAAGCGGGCGGGGTGCCGAGATAGATCAGCCTCGGGCCTATCTGCACGCGGCCGTGCGCAACGTCGCAGCCGATAAGCTGCGGGACGGGCAGCGTGAGGCTCTTCCCGGCGAGCTGCCCGAGCGGCCTGGGCAACTGGCGGACCCGGTCGCGGCAGCGGAGCTGGCCGAGCTGATCAGCGCGCTTCGCGAACTGCCGCCGCGCCAGCGGGGCGCCCTGCTCGCCACGGTCCTGACCGCCGAGGACCACAGGCACCTGGCGCCGCTGCTGGGGACCACCCCGGCCGGCGTGCGCCAGCTTGTGCGTCGGGCGCGCCAGCGGCTGCGGGACGCGGCGGGGGCCTGGATCCCGTGGGGATCGGCGCGGCTCAGCGACCTGTTCTCGACGATCGGATCGGACCCGGTAACGCACGGAGCGGCCGCCCTGGTGGTGGGGGCCGCACTGATCCTGGCACCGCGGGTGCCTCACCCGCCCGCCCCGCGGCCCCCGGCGCTCAGGGTCGCGCACACGATCGCGGTCCCGAGGCATCCGCACGTTCCGACCCCGCCCGGGCCGCAGTCACCTGCCTGAGTCGTGCGTCACATCCATGTCGGTGGACGGTCTTGTCTATCGAGACCCCTCCACCGAAAGGAAGGCCATCATGCTTCGCACGATCGCTGCGCTCACGGCCGCCGGTGCCCTCACGGGTGGCGGTATCGCCGCCGCCGCCGGGCCCGGATTTCATCGTCCCGACGTCCCGGTCCCGACGCTCGCCATCAACCTGCCAGAGGTCAGCACCCCCGCGCCAGACCTCAGCGTGCAGCCGCCCTCCGCACCGCAGCTCACTCTTAGGCCCACAGGCTGCGGCACCACCAACTGCGACATCAGCGACCCGCTGAGGTTCGCTGGCACCGTGGTCAGCTTTGCCGCCGACACGCTGACCGAGAGGACGGCCAAAGGCCGGACCTACAGCGCCACGGTCAACGCCGCCACCATGGTCACGTGTCCGCCGCCATCGGCCATCGCGGCCGGACACATCTTCAACCCCGTGATCAGTCAGCCCGAGATCGGCTCGACCCCTGCCAGGCCAACACTCGGCGACCGGTACGCCTGCTCGGCCATCAACCTCCGCACCGGGCGGGCGATCGCCGGAGCCGAACTGGGCCGTGGCGCCGACGGACGCCTCTACTGGATCGCGGTCGCCCTCGCGCCCGTGAGCTGAAGCGACCCGCGGGTGACCACCGATCGCCGCTGCCGCACACTTTGAATACGAACCCCCATTCGAACCCGCCGTAGACGTCAACGATCTGCTTACCCGCCGCGTTTCTTCTTCCCGTCCCCTTGGCGAGGAAGGTCTCGATGCGATCGACCTGAGGCCCCACGCCTCCGTTCGGAGTGACTGCGCCAAGTAGCGTTGGGCCGGGGTCGTAGTAGTTGACGAGCTGGTGTCCCTTGATCGAGGTCAGTCCTGAGCCCGGCTTGCCGCTATAGGGGGTCGGCGAGCCCGGGGCCTGCCCTGAGTCGACAAAGTTCCCATTGCGCTCGCCCGGTCCGGGGGCAGTTGTGTGGATGACTTGGATGAACTGAAGATCGCTGTCGATCGCGGGCCCGGTCTTGCCGGGCTCGTAGACCGCGTACAGGTCACTGCCCCAGCCGAGCCCATTGGTTCGCCGGTACAGGCGGACCCCGTAGGACTCGATGACGAACTCGGCGCCACTGGGCAACCCGCCCAGATATTTGAACGTGTAGTGGCGGCCATACTCCTGGTCCAGGGTCTTCTTGAAGGCGACGTCGGGATCCTTCGGAACGGTCTCACAGACCGGGTTGGGCGAGCTGCCCGCCTGGCCGAACGGGAGCAGCGAGATGCGGTAGGTCTCATGTCGGTAGGAGACCTGCGCGGACGATACGTGCCCGCCGACCGTCATGGAGTACAGCCCCAACCAGCCCGTCGCCTGGCTAGGCCGGTAATGCTCTACAAGCTGCTTTGAAGCCGCCAACGCACTGCTCGACCCGACGTGGGCAGCAACCCGCAGCGTCCTGGGGTGCTGCGTGTCCGCGGAGGCCGAAGCGATACCAATCCCCGCCGCACCAACAGCACACGCGACGGCCGTCGCTGCCAACCGGCGGCGAGAGCGGCCAACCGTTTCGGTGATGACCGTCATTCGCACCTCACTTGCGCGGTCGCCTTGCTGGCCGGGGGTGTAGCCGACTGCTCATAACAGCCGGGTAACGCGGTTACCGCACTGTTATCGAGCCGGGCCACAACCCTGCCGACCGTCTTCTGATCGGGAAGTCATCGCAAGCCAAACGGCGCGCGTCGGCAGCACCGTTCTTTCCAAAACCTTCCATAGGCCCGTCTGACCGACGACGGAACAGCGCCCTGAAAACGCGAAACCGACCAGCCGCAGGCGATTCGACTAGTGGGCGGTGGCGGGCTCGAACCGCCGACCCCGTGCTTGTAAGGTGACTAGGTGGGAAATGGAGGGGCGAAATCCCCGTAAATACTGGGGTTGGCGAGCGTCAGACCGGCGTCTGAGGGCCCTAGTGCGAGACCATTGGGCACGTAGTGGGCACGGCCACGGCTCAGGCAGCGCTCAGGAGCTTGACCGGGAGGTCCGTCTGCTCGGCGTTCCGAGAGAGTGGCCCGTCGAGCGTCCAGACGTCGGTCTCAAGTTCCTGCGCGAGCCAGAGAGTTTGCGACCTCATAGCGCAGCAGCGACGGGGCGTGCAGCGTATCCCCAGCGTCCTGCCACTCCTTGAGCTTGGCCCGCACCGCTGGCGCGCGTGCGGTGTGGTCGCCATCGCGACGAGCACGTTGGAGTCGATGACGACGTTCAAAGGCCGCGCTCGGCGAGCTCGTCCCGTCCTTCACGGACAAGCGCGACAGCATCCACGGGCTTACGGATCCAAGATCGGACCTCATCGAGGCCAGCCAGGATCTCCTCGAACTCCTCGTCGGAGACTGGCTTGGTGGCTTCGACGAGGCGGGCATACTCGGCCTCGATCTCGGCGTCGGACATGCGGTCGATGATCTGGATCACCTTCTCGCGCGTGGTCATGTACTGAGCGTACCGGGCGGCCCGAGGTCAGCCGCAGCGGTTGAGCCAGAGCAGCGCGCATCGCCCGTTCCCCAGCCCGATCTGAACAGGCACGGATGTGCCGGCCCCCGGCTGCCGCCCAACGTGTGAACGGTCCTCTACGCCCTCGCGGCGGCTGCCCAACGCCGGCCGGCCGCCGGGCGAGGACGCGAGCGGAGCGAGCGCCCGCAGCGCCAGGCGGCCTGGCGGCGCGCGGAGCGCGCCGCCCTTGAAGTGGTGGCGAACGTTCTCACCGGGGTTCGTACATGCTGGCGATGAGCTTGGGCGCGTCAACATCGGCGCTGGATCGGCGCCTGCTCACTGCTCAGCGTGTTCACGCCAATGTCACCGAAAAGTTGACCGAAGATGTCGCCAGTCGGCTGTTGCCTTCAGGTGGACAAGGATGGACAAGAGCGGCCAGACGGGGACAATGCGACCGAGGTACCACGTCCGTTGGGTTTCGGGTGTACCCTACGGTCCGTAAGTGCGTAAGCGGCTCGCAACGTCGCTAGCGTTCGGGCCATGGCCACGAGAAGGAGGGACCCTCGTGAGCTTCATCCCCGTTACTGTCCGAACGGAGCGGTTGCAATGAGCGCCACAGCGCCCGCTGCGCAGCCGCCGTACGTACAAGCGCGAAACGGTCTAGGTGTCGCGGCGCTCGTGTGCGGCCTCATCGGCGCCCTTGCCGGCCTCATCCCGATCCTGTTCTTTATCGCTTTGCCGCTTGGCATCCTTGGACTCGTCTTCGGGTGGGTAGGGATGCGTCGCGCCAGCCGCGGGGAGGCGACGAACCGCGGGATGGCAATCTCGGGGCTGATCTTGGGCGTGATCGGCACAGGCTTGGCGATCTGGGGTATCACGATCGTTGTCGGGGCGACGAACCAGCTCCAAGATGATTTGAACAACCTCAACACGAGCAGTTCGGCCAGTGCTGCGAGCTTCCAGACCGCGCAGCAGCGAGTCGACCGGCAAGAGCACAAGCTAATCCACGAGGACATATTTATCGGCAACCAGTGACAATCAATGACACGACACGGATGGCACCCCGGGGTCCTGACCGTCCTACTCGGTCTGGTCGTCGTGGGATGCGGATCGACCACCCCCAAGACTGGAACGGAGACCACGGCTGCTCAGGCAACGGTCCCGGCGACCACGCAGGCCTCGTCATACAAGGTTGGCGATACGGTGGATACCCGACAGGATTTGAAGATAACGCTCCATGACTGGAAGTTGCCAGCACAGGGAAGCAGCACATACGACACGCCGCCAGCGGGGTCTAAATTTGGCGCTGCCGACGTCGAAGCGTGCGCGAGAACGAAGGCGACGAGTATCAACCCGTTCCGCTTCACCGTGCAGATGGCTGACAACCGGCGCATAGAACACGGCATTGGCGGTCCCCGCCCGAGCCTCAATCACACTGAGCTCCAACCGGACGAATGCGTCCGAGGCTGGGTCACGTTTGACGTGCCAGATACCGGTACTCCTACCTACCTTGTTTTCACTCCATATTCGGGCCCGGGAACCAAATGGTCACTCTCGTAGGGAATCTACGCCGCGCTACACGTCACATCCCGCTTCTGCTCGCAGCGTCCGGGGTCAGTCTGACTCTGGCATCGTGCGGGGGCTCATCGCCTGAGGATCAGGTTCGCGCGGCTTGGAGGACTGCGCGTACAGCCGTGGCAAACCGGGATGGGAGCAGGTTTTGCTCGCTGATGACTGATGATGCACGGGCACAGGTGATCCTAGGCGCAGCATTGGTTGCATCCGGCGGCGGTTCGACCTGTGAGGCAGCTATGCGCACGATCTTCGACATCAGTCGCGACTCTATGGACCAGTTTGCCCGGGCGCATCTGACCTCCGTCAACGTTGATGGCGACCGGGCGACAACCACCGACAGTAGCGGTGGTGATGCCACCCACTGGAAAAAGGTCAATGGCCGCTGGCTGTTCGACGTGTCGCCGTCTGATTCCGATGATGCCACTGCGGGCATTGAGAGTTCGCCATCCGACGATGGCACGACCGGCGGAGCGACCAACACTGGTGAGAACACCAACACCACTCCAAGTGGGAACGGCGGCACCGCTCCCCTGGCCAACCAGTGCTCTAGCGGTGTCTCGACAAGCCATGCCATCACATGCGAACTGGCCGGCAACGTGTTCTACGAGTACTACAGGGCCGTGCAGCGTGGCGGGGACACGACGGGGCTGTCGGTCTGGAGTCCGGCTACCAAGCAGTACTACACCGCCAACTGTTCAAAGAGCGCAGATGTGACCAGCTGTCGACTTAGCGGCACCACGGAGCCCGATGCTGAGGTGCAAATCACCCAGGCTGCCTTTGATGCGTACACGTCGGAGAACGCGCATGATTACGCTCAAAATCACGACCTCGGGCCGAGGGGCTGAGAACCTACCCGCAGCAATGAAGACTGGCCTTCTGCCTGGGGAGAGATCCTCCGCGACAGTCGGACCGATGTGGAACGCCGGGTGAGCCGGTCGGACGCCACCCCAGCCGCCAAACCAGCGAGTCGTGGTCGAGGTCACAAGTTCTACGTTCAACGTGCCGCGGGTGATGGCGCTAGGTAGACAGCGGCTCTCTCGACTTGACCGTCGCCGTGGTGGTGGTCGATGGTGTCGAGTAAGAGGCAGCCGAGCGTCTCGTAGAGACGGATCGCTGCGCGGTCCTTGAGCATTACGTCGAACACGAGGATCAGGCCCTGGGCATGGGTGTACTGGAGCGCGGTCGTCATCAGCTGCTTGCCAGCGCCTAGGCCGCGGTGCTCCGGGTCGACAAACAGCCGGACCGGGATTGCCACGCAGTCGAGGTTGCTGCCGGGTGCATGTCGCAGCCACACCGCTGCGGCGTCGTCCTCGGGGCTGGCTTTGACAAGGGCGATGTGACCGATTGGCGTGTCGGGGACGAGTGCAGTCCACGCGACGATCTGTCGGGGTGGTGTGAGCCAGGCGCTCGGGTGTTCGACTCCCTCGACTGGGTACCCGTCGAGCGCGTCAAGGCGGCTCGCTTCGCTCGCGGCGGCCGCGCGAGCTGCGGGCGCTCGCTGCGCTCGCGTCCTCGCCCGGCGGCCCCGGGCAGCTACCCGACGGCCACAGACGCCGGAACGTCTAACGGCATGTCACTCTCCGACGAACGACGGCCTCCGGCCTTCTCAACGACGGCTGGGGAAGGCGTGCCCGTGAGCCTTCACGTCACCCTAGCCGTGGCCGTGCCCGCCGTGCCCGCCGTCACCTCCGTGGCCATGACCGCCATGGTGGCTGCTGTAGCTTCCGCCTCCGCGGCTTGCAGGACCTCCCCGCGTGGTCTCCCCTCCAACACTGCCGTTGCCGTTGCCTCCGATCCACCAAGCGTGGCGCACGAAGGCGAAGATCGGCTTCGCTCTCTGCCGCGGCGCCACAACATCGTCAGGTGCGGTATCCGGTGCATGGATGAACTCGTTCTGAGAGCCTTCGGAGGACGGCATTAGTTAGCCGATCATTTCGCCGTCTCGGTCGCCCGTCAAGACGCCGGGGCAGCACATCGCGAACCCGTTTCTTTCCAGATTCTTTCCATAGGGCCGTCTCACTGGCCGTGGCAAGATGCTCCCGAAACGCAGAAACCGCCCATATGCAGGCAGTTTCGTCAGTGGGCGGTGACGGGCTCGAACCGCCGACCCCGTGCTTGTAAGGCACGTGCTCTACCAGCTGAGCTAACCGCCCGAGGGTGCTGCTCGGACCAGTCTGGCACGAGCCGCGCCTCCGGACCGGCCCCGCGCAGCAACTCCCGCCTACCTACTGGCTGGCCTTCAACGGCTCAGTCGACCCGCGAAGTTGGCCCGTTCAGGCGTCCGACGCCGCCCCTCGAGTGGGTCAACACCCAGAGGAGTGCCCCGCCGGCCAGCAAGACCGTGACCAGCACGAGCACGGAGGCGACGACGATCACGCCGTGGAGTGGATCCGGGAGCGGCGGACGGAACACCCTGACCCCTCTGAGCGGCGTGGGGAGCCTCGCTCCGCCGCCGAGACCGGCGACCCCAACGGCACCGTGGACCCGCGCGATCGCGAGCGCGCCGAACACGGCAACCATGAACACCACGGCGCCGGCGGCCGCGGCCCAGCGTCCGACGTGGCGACGCTGCGGGCGCGGGGCGCGACCGGCCGCCGGCAGGTCGGCGACGAGCGCGCCGAGCTCGCCGTAGGTCCGAGCCGCAAACAGGGCGTGAAGCCGGCCCTCCAGCTCGTCCGCGTTCAGCCGCCCCTCGGCGGTCGCATGCCGGAGCCGCTCGGCAACCTGCTCGCGATCGGCATCAGAAGCGCGCAGCGATGGCTCGATCTGCATTCGTCGCGTTGTAGCAAGGCGTAGGTGACACGTCGGTTACAGCTCCGGGCCCCCGCTATCCTGCTCGCCCGCTCATGTCGATCCCCGAAGAACCCCGCACGACCAAGGTCACCCGGCGCCAGATCCTCAGTCGCATGGGGATGATCGGCGCTGGCGCGCTGCTGACCGAGGCGACCGCCGCCTGGGCCGCCGGCCCCGCTTGGGCGCGCGTGATCGAGCGCGCCGCGCAGGTCAAGCCGCACGGCTCGGACCTCGGCGCGATCGAGCACTTCGTATTCCTGATGCTGGAGAACCGGTCCTACGACCACTACTTCGGCGCCTACCCGCGCGGCCGTGGCTTCAGCGACCACCCGAAGGACAGCCTCGGGGTGTTCGCCCAGGACTTCCCCGGCGGCGCCCACGTCTCGCCGAAGCACAAGTTGCTGCCGTTCCACCTCGACAGCCGCCGCGGCTACGAGTGCACCGACGACCTCACCCACGACTGGGGCCCGATGCACAAATGCTGGAACCACGGGAAGATGGACTCCTGGGTCAAGGTCCACACGGCCCCGCAGTACGAGGCCGAGCAGGGCGCGCTGACGATGGGCTACTACACGCGCGCCGACCTTCCCTTCCACTGGGCACTGGCGGACCATTTCACCCTGTGCGACGCCTACCACTGCTCGATCCTCGGCCCCACCCACCCGAACCGGCTGATGGCGATCAGCGGCACGATCGACCCCGCGGGCAAGCAGGGCGGCCCGGTCGTGCAGACCAACGACGCCGACGACTCGATGTGGAACTGCACCTGGACGACGATGCCCGAACTGCTCCAGGACAAGGGCGTCAGCTGGAAGGTGTACACGCCGAGCAACGAGAACGTGACCGGCCAGTACGCGGCGCTCGCCAACTACGGAACCTGGACGCCGACCTTCTACAACCCCGCCACCAACGCGGGGCTGCTCGGCGTCACCGACCACGTGCTGCCGTACTTCACGGCGTTTCGCGACCCCGCGTCGCCGCTGTACGACCTCGCGTTCAACCAGACCTTCCCGAACCAGTTCGTCGCCGACATCGCCGCCGGGCAGCTGCCGAGCGTGTCCTGGATCGTCCCTCCGCTCGGCTTCGACGAGCATCCCGCCGCCTCCGCGATGAACGGACAGTTCTTCACCTCGCTGGTGCTCGGCGCGCTGGTCGCCAACCCCGAGGTCTGGTCGAAGACGGCGTTCCTGATCATGTACGACGAGAACGACGGCTGGTTCGACCACGTGCCCCCGCCGGTCGCGCCCCCGGGCACCCCGGGCGAGCACCTGACCAGCAAGCTCCCGCCGCAGGAGAACAACCCGTTCCCCGACACGCTCGGCTTCAAGGGCCCGCTCGGGCTCGGGATCCGCGTGCCCGCATTGATGGTCTCGCCGTTCAGCCGCGGCGGCCACATCGCGACCGAGGTGTTCGACCACACCTCGCAGCTGAAGCTGATCGCCGCCCGCTTCGGGGTCGAGGTGCCGAACGTCTCGGCCTGGCGCCGCAAGACGGTCGGCGACCTGACCTCGGCGCTGACCGCGACCGGCGCCAACGCCTCGGTGCCGGCGCTACCCGCGACCTCGGTGCTGCTGCCCCAGAGCGGGACCTGCGCCTACTACGTCCAGGAGACCGACGCCAACACCGGCGCGGCCGGCCCGCACTACCCCAACCAGCAGCGGATGCCCAACCAGCACGGCAGCAGCGAGCCGGCCGCGAAGTACTTCGAGCTGACGGCGGAAGAGAAGGCGATCCCAGCGGACTCGCACACCGAGATTCCGAGCCTGGGCCACTCGACCACCAAGTCGGCCCACAACAAGCTGGTGACGATCGCCTAACGGTGTGGCTGGGGCGGGGGTCGAGCGCGACACCCGCCCCAGAGCAAACGCTCCTAGACCCCGGCCGAAGCCTTCTCGGCGTGCCCGCCGAACTGCTTGCGCATCGCCGACAGCAGCTTGTCGCCGTAATCGGCCTCGCCGCGCGAGCTGAACCGGCTGAACAGCGACGCGCTCAGCACGTTCGCCGGGACGCTCTCGTCGACCGCCGCCGCGACGGTCCAGCGGCCCTCGCCGGAGTCGGACACGCGGCCGGTGAACTCGGACAGCTCGGGCGACTCCACGAGCGCCTCCGCGGTCAGGTCGAGCAGCCACGAGGCGACGACGCTGCCGCGGCGCCACAGCTCCGCGATCGCCGGCATGTCGAAGTCGTAGGCGTAATAGCGCTTGGCGTCGCGGATCGGCGCCGTCTCGGCGTCCTCCTCCTCGGTCTTCTTGCCGATGTTGGCGTGGTAGAGGACGTTCAGGCCCTCGGCGTAGGCGGCCATCAGCCCGTACTCGATGCCGTTGTGGACCATCTTCACGAAGTGCCCGGCGCCGGCCGGGCCGCAGTGCAGGTAGCCGAGCTCGGCGGTGCTGGGGTCGCCGCTGCGGCCTGGCGTGCGCTCGGCCGTGCCGAGCCCCGGGGCCAGCGTCCGGAACACCGGGTCTAGCAGCTCGACGGCCTCGTCGACGCCCCCGATCATCAGGCAGTAGCCGCGGTCGAGCCCGTGGACGCCGCCGCTGGTGCCGACGTCGAGGTAGTGGATTCCGTCCCGCTCGAACCGCTCAGCCCGCGCGATGTCGTCGCGGTAGTAGCTGTTGCCGCCGTCGATCAGCACGTCGCCGGGCTGCATGTGCTTCGACAGCAGATCCAGCGTGTCGTCGGTGAACGCGGCGGGCACCATCACCCAGACCGCGCGCGGGGGCGACAGCTTGGCGACGAAGTCCGGCAGCGAGCTCGCACCCGTCGCCCCGTCCTGCTCCAGCTCGGCGACCGAGTCGGGGCGCACGTCGTAGACGACCAGTTCGTGCCCGTCGCGGATCAGGCGACGGACCATGTTGGCGCCCATCCGGCCTAGACCAACCATTCCCATCTGCACGGCGACTGGCCTCCTGAAGTCGAGTGATGGCTACCGGCTGGCGCGTGAAAGACTGGCCGGCCATGAACACTGAACCACACTTCGGGCTCACCGGCCTCGCGACGATGGGCGCGAACCTGGCACGAAACGTCGCCCACCACGGCATCCCGGTCGCCGTGCACAACCGCACGACCAGCCGGACCGACGCGTTCATCGAGCAGCACGGCGCCGAGGGGCCGCTGACCGGCTACGCCGCGACCGCCGACTGGGTCGCGGCGCTGGCGCGCCCGCGGGTGCTGATGAGCATGGTCCAGGCGGGGGCCGCGACCGACGCCGTGATCGGCGAGATCCTGCCGCTGCTCGACGCCGGCGACGTCCTGATCGACGGCGGCAACGCCAACTTCCGCGACACCCAGCGGCGCCACGCGACCGCCGCAGAACAGCGCATCCACTTTCTCGGAGTCGGTGTCTCAGGCGGCGAGGAGGGCGCGCTCAACGGCCCCAGCATCATGCCGGGCGGCGACCGCGAGCCGTACGACCGCTCGGTCCGGGAGATCTTCGAGGCGATCGCCGCCGACGTCGACGGGACGCCGTGCTGCACCTACGTCGGACCCGACGGCGCGGGCCATTACGTGAAGATGGTCCACAACGGCATCGAGTACGCCGACATGCAGCTGATCGCCGAGAGCTACGACCTGCTGCGGCACGCGGCGGGCCTCGAGGTCGGGGAGATCGCGAACGTGTTCGAGCGCTGGAACGAGTCGGAGCTCGAGTCGTTCCTGATCGAGATCTCGGCGACGGTGCTCGCCAAGATCGACGCCTCGACGGGACAGCCGCTGGTCGACGTGATCCTCGACGCGGCCGGGCAGAAGGGCACGGGCCGCTGGACGGCACAGAACGCGCTCGAGCTGGGGGTGCCACTGACCGGCATCACCGAGGCGGTGTTCGCCCGCTCGCTGAGCGCACTGAAGGCGGAGCGCGAGGCGGCCGCGGGCCGGCTGTCCGGCCCGGTCGCGGGCGACCGCGGCGCCGACGCGCAGCTCGTGACCGACCTCGAGCACGCTCTGTACGCCTCGAAGATCGTCTCCTACGCGCAGGGGTTCGCGCAGATGGCGTCGGCCTCGGCGGACGAGAGCTGGGGCATCGAGCTCGGCGCGATGGCGACGATCTGGCGCGGCGGCTGCATCATCCGGGCCCGCTTCCTCGACCGCATCCGCGACGCCTACGACGCCGAGCCGGAGCTGCCGAACCTGATGCTGGGCGAGTTCTTCGCGGACGCGTTGCAGCGCGCCCAGGACCCCTGGCGACGGGTCGTCGCCAGGGCGGCCGAGCTCGGGATCCCGGCGCCCGCGTTCTCGTCCTCGCTCGCCTACTACGACGGGTACCGGCGGGCGCGAGGGCCCGCGAGCCTGATCCAGGGGCTGCGCGATCTGTTCGGGGCACACACCTACAAGCGGATCGACCGCGAGGGCACGTTCCACACCCTCTGGGGCGGCGACGGTCACGAGGTCGAGGTTTAACGCGTGCCTACCAGCTCCTGAATCGAGCCGGCACCCGCCTCCCGCACCCGGCGCGCCAGCTCGCGGTTGATCCGCCGCGGCCACCCGGGGCCGCCGTAGACGAAGCCCGTGTAGGCCTGCACCAGCGTCGCCCCCGCGAGGATCCGCTCCCAGGCATCGGCTGGCGTCTCGATCCCGCCGACCGAGATCAGAACGAGGCCGTCCCCGACGCGCGCGCGCAACCGCCGCAATACCCCCAGCGCGCGAGGCCGCAGCGGCGCCCCCGACACCCCGCCGCCGTCGAACCCGGCGGCCTGCTCGGCGCCGGCGGCCGACAGCGCCGAGCGGTCGACGGTGGTGTTGACCGCGACGATCCCGGCCAGCTTCAGCCGCAGCGCCAGGTCCGCGACCGCGTCGATCTCGGCGTCGTCGAGGTCGGGGCTGATCTTCACGAGCAGCGGCGTGTCGCCGAGCTCCTCGCGGACGGCGAGCACCAGCGGCTCCAGCCGCTCGACCGTCTCGAGCTCGCGCAGACCGGCCGTGTTTGGCGAGCTGACGTTGAGCACGACGTAGTCGGCGTACGGCGCCACCAACCTCGCGACCACCCGATAGTCCGCGGCCGCCTGCTCGAGCGGCGTCGCGCGGGCCTTGCCGATGTTCGCCCCGACGATCGTCTCGCCGGTGCGGCGCTGCAGCCGAGACGATGTGGCGACGGCGCCGCGGTTGGGGAACCCCATCCGGTTCAGCAGCGCCCGGTCGGCGGGCAGCCGCCGGATCGTCGGCGGCGGGTTCGACTCCTGAGCACTCGGCGTGATCGTCCCGACCTCGACGAACCCGAAGCCAACCGCGCCGAGCGCGTCGAACCAGTCGGCGTTCTTGTCGAGGCCGGCGGAGGCCCCGAGCGGTGACGGGAACCCGAGCCCGAGCGCGCTGACCGCCAGCAGCTCGGCCTCGGCCGGGTAGGCCAGCCGCCGCAGCCGCGCCCGCGCTCCGGACGTGCAGGCGACGACCCGCAGCGACCACGACCCCAGCTGGTGCGCCAATTCCGGCGGCAGCCGTTGCAGCAGCAGGGTGTACAGAGCGCGGTACAGCACGGGGCCGCGGGCTGGACTAGGTGAGGGTGAGGCGGAAGACCGGATGGTCGGGGGCGATTCGCTGCAGCTCCTCGTCGGGTGAGTCGGGACCGACACCGCCGAAGAACACCCCGATCTCCACCTTCCACTTCTTCAGGTACGCCCGCAGCAGCTGCGTCTTCTGCTCGTCTGGCAACTCGACGGCGGTGAACGGCTGGGTGCGGCGGCCAAGCCGGAGCCGCCCGTCTCCGCTCGCCCGCAGGTTCTTCACCCACTGCGTCTGCCCACGCGGCGACACCAGATATTCGCCTCCTTCGTAGCGCAGAAGGTTGACCGGGGTCGGACGCCACTCGCCGGATTTGCGGCCCTTGACCTCGAGCACGCGGGACCCCCATACGCTCACCCCGGCCCGCGTCAGCGTTGCGACCACGCGATTATTGACCTGGGTCGTCAGCCATCCGGGTTTTTGGTAATGCTCAGGCAGGGAGCCGTCATCCTCGCAGCCGAGGTGCCCGATCGCAACGGAAGGCTCGACTCGTACTTTGCGATGCGCGTCAGTCCAGCGTCTGCTCGGGATCGGCCCCGAAGTGATCCAGCCAGGCGAGCAACGCAGCCTTCGAGAACCGCCAGCGTCCTGCGACTCTTCGGGCGGGTACCTCGCCATCTCGGGCGGCGCGCTCGAGGGCGGAGCTGTCGAGACGGAGTAGCGCAGCCGCCTCATTCAAGGTCAGCACCTCGGGAACGTCTTCCCGCAGCGCGACTCGCCCGACGACGAGGCCATCGTCGGTGAAGTGATCGCGGACGGCCTCGTCGACCAACTGTCGCTTGCTCTTGCCGGAGACGGCGACGGCCCGGTCGAGGCGTCGGGTCGGTTCGGCGGACAGGCGTACGTACAACGGAGTGTGTTCAGACGGCATATCGCAGATGATATCGGCTGATATCGTGGGAGTATGAATCTACTCGAACCCAGCTGGGATGCCGAGGTCGGCGAGGACGGCTCCGTCCTGCGGGCCGTGCGCCTCGCCCAGCCCGCCGGCAGCCGGCGCCTGGCCGCGAATCTCTATGAGCTCGAGCCCGGCGCGATGGTCTCACCGCTGCATTTCCACCACACGAACGAGGAACTCCTGTTCGTGCTGTCCGGAACCCCGACGCTGCGGCTGTCCGAGCACCACGAGCGGGTGCTCGATCCCGGCGAGGTGGTCGCGTTCCCGACCGGACCCGACGGCACCCACCAGATCCTGAACCGGTCCGCCGGGCCGAGCCGCGTCCTGATCTGCGCGACGAACGAACTGCCGGAGGTCGCGGAGCAGGTCGAAAACGGCGTCGTGGCCGTGATCACCTCGGGCCGGCTGCGGCTGTTCCCCGACCGGCTCGTGGTCTGAGAGCACGCGCAACGCGTGTTGCGGTTCATGCCGCGTTTGTGCTCGACGGCTAAGGTCTCTTGCTCGATGAGTTCGGCGGGGTCTGTCTTGCAGGGTGGTCGCGTTGCCTTTGAGTTGTCTCGCTTCGAGGTGGTCGGTGATCGCTGCCGGGTCGAGGGCCAGTGGTTCGGCGTGCGCGGCCGTCGGTTCATGCGGCCGGCCCTCACGGTGGTGGTCGACGGACGTCCGATCCGTCTGCTCGCCGACCTCGCCGACAAGCCGTGGGCTGCCGAGGACGGCGAGCCGTGGCGGGCGACGTTCCCGTACGCGATCGAGCGCGCCCAGCCTGATCAGTCCGAGCTGACGGTCGCGCCGGACGTAACGATCACGCTGCCCGCCCCAGAGTGGATCGCCGGTCGAGGGAAGCAGAAGACCACCCTGCACCGAACACATGCATCCCGGCAGTCCGGCGCTCGCCCGGGGGGCGGTCGCTCCCAGGGCAGCACGCTGACGAACCTGCGCGACACCGAGCGCCGGTTCCGACAGCAGCTCGATCGGGTCGAGGCGGACAGGGCGAGGACGGCCGAGAGCCTGGACGAAGCATCCCGCGAGCTGCGCGCGGCGACGCAACAGCGCGACGAGGCAAACGCGGCCCGCGATCGGGTCGCAGCCGAACTCGAGGCCGTCCGGCAGGAGCGGAACGAGATCGCCGCCGAGCGCGACACGGCGGTGCGGGAACGCGATCGGATCGCGGCGGATCGCGAGGCCGCGCAGGGAACGCACGCCGACGCGGTGCGGACGAGACAGGCCGCCGAGGTCGCCCGGGATCTCGCGCTATCGGAGCGTGATGCCGCGCTCGCGGCGCAGCGCGAAGCCGTCTCGGAGCGCGACTCCGCGCTTTCGGTCCGCGACCGAGCCGTCGCCGAACGCGACGCCGCGCGTTCGGTTCGGGACCAGGTGATTGTCGAACGCGACGCGGCGGACGCCGCCCGAGACGCGGCGATGTCGGAGCGCGAAGCGCTGTCCCGCACCAGCGAACAGGCGCAGTCGGAGCTTGCGGATCTTCTGTCGGCTCGGGGCGCTGCGCTGGTGATGCGCCGCGCCGCCCAGACGCCGGCCGTCTCACGCCGCTACGGCAAGATCCTCCCGGCCGCGGTCACGTTCATCGTCGTGCTTGCGATCCTGCTGCTCTGGGTCATCCTCCTGCGCGGCTTCTAGCGCGCACGAGCGCCAGAGGAGCGTCAACGGCCACCGGCGGGAATTGGACCTCGACGGTGAGTCCGCCGTCCGGGCGCGCTTGCGCGCCGACCTCGGCGCCGTGGGCGTTGGCGATCGCCTTGACGATCGAGAGCCCCAGTCCGAGACCGCCGTTGTGGCGCGTCCGCGCCCCGTTCAAGCGTTGGAACGGTTGGAATAGCTGTTCGATCTGTTCGGGGGCGATCGTCGGGCCGGTATTCGAAACGGCCAGGAAGGCGCGTCCGTCGCGGCCCCCGGTGGTGATCTCGACCGATCCGCCCGCAGTGTTGTGGCGAACCGCGTTGTCGATCAGGTTGGCGATCAGTCGCTCGACCAGCCGCGGATCGCCCTCGACCGGCGCATCCGCAAGCGTCGCGCGGACGTCGAGGTCTGCGAGCTGTGGCTCGCGGGCGAGCAGGGCCTCGGAGGTGAGGCGTGAGAGATCAAGGGGCTCGCGGCGTTCCAATCCGGCCTGCCCGCGCGTCAGCGTCAGCAGCCCGTCGATCATCTGTTCCAGGTGCGCCTCGGACACCAGCACGCGTTCATGCGCCGCGCGCAACGACGCGAGGTTCGCCTGTGGATCGGCCAGCGCGACCTGGATCAGCGCCCGCTGGCGTGTGAGCGGGGTCCGCAGCTCGTGCGAGGCGTTGGCGACGAACTGACGTTGCGCCTCGAACGCGGCGTCGAGCCGCCTGAACAGGTCGTCGAGCGTGTCTCCGAGCTCCTTGAGCTCGTCCGGCGGACCGTCGAGCGCGAGACGCTCGTGCAGGCTGGCGGATGAGATCCGCCGTGCCTTGCGGGTGATCGTCCGGAGCGGTCGCAACATCCGCCCGGCGACGAACCAGCCGGCGAGGAGGGCGAGGACGGCGACGATCGCCAGCGCGATTCCGGAGTTGACCAGCAGTTCGTGCGAGTCGCTGGCCCGCTGAGCGGCTTCGACCGACCCCGCCCGGGTCATCTGGTGCACGGCCGCTGTCAGCTGATTCAGATCCTCCGCCAGCCGGTGCTGGTCCCGCGTGAGCTGACGCTGGTCCCGCGCGAGCTGCTGATTCAGCGGCCCGCTCGTCGGCTGGCCGGGCCCCTGAGTCGGCCCCGCCGAATACGCGGCGTGCACCGTGTTGTTGGGCAGGGCGTCGGCCAGCGCGTGGTCGTGGGCGAGCAGACGCTGCACCCGTCCCAGCTGCGGGAGAGCCTGCGCGAGCGGAGGGGCAAGCTGGAGATCCTTGATCGCCAGCGTGTGGGGAATCTGCGGCAGCTGGGGCTTGGTGTATTCCGTCGCGCGCTGAAACAGGACATATGTAATCGCGACCAGCGCCGCGCCGGAGAGCAGGAACAGGCCGCCGTACAGGAGCGTCAGCCTGACGCGGACCGTACGGCGCGGCAGGTGCCGGCCGATCGCCAGCCGGGCGATGCGCGCGTTGAGCCCGGACCCGATCGTCATATCCGGTAGCCGGCCTTGGCGACCGTCTCGATCATCGGCGGGTCGCCGAGCTTCGCCCGCAGCCGGCTGATCGTGACCTTGACCGCGCCGGTGAACGGATCGGCG
>Ga0123355_10000535_pt1 | contig 50864 bp, 40 predicted proteins | sample TergutEmb28metaG_3_FD_89872 | JGI IMG/M metagenome (GOLD analysis project Ga0123355, IMG submission 89872) | Embiratermes neotenicus P1 segment gut microbial communities from Petit-Saut dam, French Guiana - Emb289 P1 | ecosystem: Host-associated > Arthropoda: Insects > Digestive system > Gut ... | reverse complement strand
GGAGTGAAGCGACGAAGCAATCCAGGAAATAGTGGAATACTCATGTTTCTGGATTGCCGCGTCGGGCTAAAGCCCTCCTCGCAATGACGAAAAAGAGGTTTTTTGACAGCCTGGGGGCGGCAATTTGCCGCCCGTCTATGGTGAAGATTTTAATATACTAACGCATTTTGCAATTCCGCGGGCGGCAGGTTGCCGCCCCTACATATATGCTTTTACAAATTCACTACCCGTGTCGCAATCGCATTACAAAAAACACTGTCATGCTCCACAAACAATATCGTCGGCTGGTACTCTAGCAGCAACCTTTCAATTTGCATACGCGACAAAACATCAATAAAATTAAGCGGCTCGTCCCATACAAGCAGGTGCGCTTTTTCGCACAGGCTTCGGGCGATTAGCACTTTTTTCTTTTGCCCGCCGCTAAAATCGCGCATATCCTTTTCAAATTGAATACGCAGAAAATCCAATTTGCGCAGTATCGCCTTAAACAAGCTTTCATCAATGTTATTTTCCCGTGCATAGTCCGTTAAATTACCGCTAAGAAAGGATGTATCCTGGGATACATATGAAATTTTAAGCCCGCTGCCCATATTGAAATCGCCGGTATACGTAATATTATCCAACCCGCAAATAAGCTTGAGTATGCTGGACTTGCCGGAGCCATTTCTGCCACACAAGGCAATGCGGTCGCCACGGTTAATGTCAAAACTGACATCGTTACAGACTTCCTTTTCACCATAAAAAATGCTGACATCCTTGAGGGAAAGATACCGCGATTTAGGGTAGGGGAGTTGTGTGATTTCTAGGTCACTGGCATAGTCGAGATTTTTGAGTAGCTCTTTTTTTTCATCAACAGCCCGCTTTATGCGTGTTTCTACTGCTTTTGATTTACTCATAAGCCTTCCACCTTTTTCTTTCGCGTTACCCGCGGGTGGTGTTAAAGCTTCCATTCTGTCGGATAGATCTGCGTTTTTTCGTGCGGCTTTTTCCAGTTGTGTAATTTGTTTTTTCAGTTTGATATTTTGTAATCTTTCGAAGTTGTCCTGCAACTCTTTGTTGGCAAACCAAGATGAAAAATTACCTTTCTGAACCTCAATATTCGCCTTATTTATAGAAAGAACGTGATTAACGCATCTGTCTAAAAATGCTCGGTCGTGCGAAACCAGAATAAATCCAGACTTGCCGTTCAAATACTTGCTGACGATTTTTCTTCCGCCCATATCAAGGTGGTTGGTTGGCTCGTCTATGAGCAAAAAGCTGTTTTCGCTGAGGAAAAGTGCCGCAAGTAGCACTTTGGTCTGTTCGCCGTTTGACAGCGTTTCAAATGGGCGGTGCAGTACGTCTTCGTTAACGTCCAGCAATGATAGTTCGCGTGCAAGCTGCCAAGCCTGATATTCCGGGTATATTTCCTCGACTATGGCGCTTGTAAGCATGGTTTTGTCGCTTACGTTGTACGGGAAGTATTGAAAATCGACAGTAGCGGATATTTTCCCGCTATATTCGTATTTGCCCAGCAGCAGGTTCAAAAAGGTGGTTTTGCCCTTGCCGTTCCGGCCCGTAAAGCCAAGCTTCCAATCCGTATCAATTTGAAAGCTGACATTTTCGAAAATGTTGTCGTAACTGCCTTCGTAAGCAAAAGTTAAATTTGAGACGTTTATCTGTGACATGTTGGTATGCCTCCTTAAATGTATAAAAATAAGCCGCAAGAAAGTTAATGCTCACGGCTCATAAATATAGAGGTTACCAAAAAAGGCATACCAAAGTTATACATATGAATTGGAAGATTAATCTTTCTCGCATCCGACATAACAAAACAAGCAGTGGTAGCCGCCCAAAGGTTTCATTATGTCTATAAAAATCTAGCGAGAAATATCGTTCATCTTCCCAACTCCAATTCTTTTACGTGTTTATTCGATTATATCACACTTTTCTTTGCACCGGTACTATTTTTTACATTTTTGGCGTAATCCAGCGTAATTTGAATACTATACCCTGTAGCGGTTTCTTGCATATTAAAATGTGTATCCATGCCGGAGTGGCGCATGATTTCCAAATCTTCCTTTATAGAGTTTGTAAGAATGCGGATATCCCGTATGTACGCCTTAAACGGGACTGTACTGCCCTTAGCCTTTGGCGCGCGCGCCACAAGCATTGCTTCAATAAGTTCTTCCGTTTTGCGCACGGTTAGTCCATTTGCGATGATTTTTTGCAACACATTCGTTTGCTCTGCTTCGTTTTCCAAGCGCAGCAGCGCACGGCTGTGCCGCTCTGTAAGTTCGTTTTCGATAATCTCTTTTTGCAATTTGCGGGGAATTTTTAAAAGCCGCAATTTGTTTGCCACTGTCGATTGCGTTTTGCCCACTCTGGCAGCTAAAGCTTCCTGGGTAAAAGCGTAATCGCTCATTAAATTGCGGAAGCCCTCTGCTTCTTCGAAAAAGTGCAGGTCGCTGCGCTGCAAGTTTTCTATAATGGCAATGACTGCGCTATCTGTGTCGGTGACATCGATTAAAATTGCGGGGATATTGGTAAGCCCTGCAATACGGCTTGCACGCAAGCGGCGTTCGCCCGCCACAAGCTCGTAACCTATGTTACCCATTAGCCGTACGCAAATTGGCTGCAAAACCCCATAAACCTTAATAGATGCGGCAAGCTCGTCCAATCCGTTTTGGTCGAAAATACGGCGAGGCTGGTATGGGTTTGGTTTTACTGCATCTAAAGGCAGATTTAAGACTTCTTTTGTTGAAATGGTCATGTTTATACACATCCTTTGTAATTTTTTGGCAGTATATCACATGGTAAAAATTGGGTAAATAGATTTTTGAGTGTCGGCAATATTTTTTAACGCCACAATATTACAAAAAGCCCTGTCGATTGACGGGGCTTTTTGATAGGTGATAGGGTATGTTGATGAAATAGGATTAAACACGTAGTTGTTTGGCGGAAAGTTATTGCTATAATTTGGAAAACATCTGTGCAATCTCTTTTGCACGGTATTCTATTGCCCGAACAAGCGCACCACGCCGATTTTCGTCTATCAGTTCGGACATTGCAAAAATTTCCGCAATCTCATCTCCAAGACCATTTAGTGCGCTGTAGTCAAACCAGCCAAAGTGTTTCACTAACTTGATTTGCTCTGCATGGGTAGAGCGAAACGGCTTGCTTTTTGGCGCCCGGCCTACGAATTGAGTATCATGCCATAGAGCGGTGCCGCTGTCATAGATTGGTGAAAAACCATACCATTCTAAGGTTTCAGCATTGCGGACAAAACCGAAATTGTTATAATGCCGGTCTGTATTTGCTATGATATAATCTAGCACCATCATCTTTTCCAGTGCCGGTTGTACATTCGGAATATCAAGTTCGTCAGCACAACGCAGTAAATGTGTAAACATAGAATCTCTATTATCGTGCTTTTTTGTTTCCCAAACACGTAAAGCAGGAATAAGTTCGGTTTCGGGCGTAACAAAAGTTTCGCAAAGACTATATGGGTGTCCATCGTCAAAGGTTAAGAAATATGGTATATGAGGGATTTGAAGACGCTTCATTATTGCCGCCGCAACCAATTCATTAAGTGGTTCTTGCTGATAATCCCCACTACCGCCTTTCATTAACATACGCTTGCCATCAGCAATGACCCATTTTTTTTTGAGCCATCCGTCGGATGTGTTGTCGGGTGACATCATGTTTAGGTGGGTTCTGTCTGTTGGCTCGTGACCAAATAAGATTTCACCAACATCTTTTGAAAAATCGTTTTGAAAAAAGTCGATATCATTCCAATTTAGTTTTGTATTTTCAGGACGAACCCAATACTGATCAGACAGGCTAAGTCCATAACATTTTAATAAGAGTGTTGTCGTGGAACGAACATCGAGATTAAGCAAGGCTGCTTGAATATTCTCACGGCTGGCAGGGATTGAACGCCCAACCCACCAAGCATTTAGATAACCACGATTCAGTTCGCCTTTTCTGGCGGCAGATGTTTCGGTTGTGCCCAGTGGCAAGTGCGCCGGATGATGAATCATACTGATTTTATCAATAAATCCGCTGTCTTCATCAATTACAAGATCAACCACAGGTATATTTTTGTGCATTAGCGTGTAGTTCATGGGCGCAACCTCCTCCTGTCTGTTCACTCACTATCACTATACTATAACCTAGCTTTTTTGTCATTTCACTCAAAAATATCCTGCTCAAACTCAAGCTGCTTAACCTTTGCACGATACCGCGCCCAAGGGCGGTAAAGCCAGCATAAGCAAAAAATATTAATTCCTGCTGATATAAGATTCGCAATCCCCCATGGGGAGTTGCGGATAAAAAAGCTCCATACCATGAATGGAATTTGCGACATTGCTGCAAGCAGTGCGACAACCCCAACTATACATAAAAGGTTAGCCATGCGTTTGTAGTGCTGAATGAGTGACGCTGTATCCGTATAAATTTCAAAAGCACCACCGGTGGTTTTCTTTCTGAAATAAACCCATTTCCAATTGCTGCCCACATGTTCTGCGCCCGTTTCCTCCATAAATCGGATGTAGCTGATGGAGTCCGGGTGACTTGCTGCATGTTTCAATAGTGTGATGCGGCAGGTGTATTCGCCCGGTGTACCTTCTTCAAAGGTATAGGACGGTACGCTGGAAGCGATTAAGTTCCAGCCCTTTGCTGCCATTTCGTTCAGCCATTGTTCTTCTTTATCGTTGTCGGCAAATAATTTGAATACCTTAGTTCTCATTTTGCGTGCCTCCTCCCAATGCGTTTAGCCCGATGTTTACCAGCTCTCCAAGGCGCATGATTTCTATTTTCAAAACCTGATTACCAAGGTCGGTTAAGGCGTATTCTTTTTTACGTGAGTCCAAGCTGTGCCCTACAGCGCATATCCAGCGCTTTTCAAGCAAGTTGTTTATTGCGCCGTATAGTGTACCCGCGCCCAATGTTACCCGGCCATGTGTGATTTTCTCTACGTGCTGCATGATGGCATAGCCGTGGCGGGGGATTAGCAGGGATATGAGAATAAGATAGACACCTTCCGTTAGTGCTGCGTGTTTTTCTGTCAAAGTAAGTTACCCCTTTCGTTGTATGTTTCGTCTGGCGTTATATCGTGTAACGTAATAATATTATATCGTCATGCGATATAGTTGTCAATGCTAAATAAAAAAAGCATGCAGAAGATGGGAAATATCAGCCGCAAAGATGTGCGTTCATTGGTGGGAACACGCCATAAATAGACTATAGAAAAAATTTTACCTAAGCGCATAAAAAATCTCCTTGTGTGAAAAATAAATAATAAAACACACAAGGAGATGCACTGATGGACATTAGCAGCAACAAAATATACGCACCTGATATGCCAATGGGTTTTGATATTGCCCTTGCCAAAAATGAAGCTGCGAAAGATTATTTTTACGCCCTGCCGGAATCTGCACAAAAGCAGATAATCGCGCGTACGCGAACGATACAAAGTAAGGAAGATATGCAAGCCTATGCAGATTCGCTGGTGAGCAGCAGCCCTTAGGGTTGTTGCTTTTTCACTGCTTTAGGAAAATTATATTCTTTCTGCGTTCACATACATTTCTGAAGTTTGTACATAAAATATTGATGCTCATTAATAAAATGGTTGGTAATATCTGATGAAAGTGTCCCCGCAGACATGATTTGCTTTTTGTCCAGCAATTTCCCTGTAGTAAAGCAGAATTGAATAAATTCATTCAAGGCTTCGGTAACTTCTTCTTTCAAAAGTTCTATGTTTACATTGGTTTGCAGGTTTTCGCTAATCATATGCATTTCAGATGCCTTTTTACACAGCCTATCGAACGTGTGCTTGAATGATTTTGCGCACTGTATGGAGGGTGTTTCTGCCAAATCTATAAATGCGGCCAGCGTAGAAGCATGGCCGGAAGCATCTGCCAGCCAAGTTTTGATATACAGGGTTGGGTTTTCTGTCTTAACGGGGCAAGTGCCAAAACGGAGTATGCTTAAAAACTCGTCCGCTTCATTCACCATGTGGTTTATAAAGCTGGGCGAGAAATTAATTAACACTTTATGCTGTAACAGGCCGGCAATTATTTTTTTCTTAAAGCCGATAAAATTTATTGTGTCATTTTCAAGTGTTTGCAAGTCGATACTTTGGTTGGACGCGATGGCTTGGTTATACATTTTGAAAGTGTGGTTAAAATTTTCTGCCTCCACAATGTATATTTCTTCTTTGTGTGAGAACGCGTTGGTTTGAAACATCGCGTGTTCGGCTAAAATGTATGTCCAAAACAGCAAGTCGTTATTATCCATATGTAGCACCTCCGAGAGATATATTTATGTATATTCATGGAGGTGTAGTTTTGAGCCAGTACAAAAACGCGCTTATTGTATATCACTTGTACCAAATCGTAAAAGGCGATAGATGTCATCTTCTGTTTCCAAAACATCATAATCACCCGGGGAATCGTCCGGCTTATGATATTGAATGCCATTTTCGTAATTAATCCGCAGACGGTCTATGAGTGCCTGTGTTCCAAACTCTTGCGCAAAGCGGTTAAATACCTTAATGCGCTTGTTTTGTAGCATGGCTTCATCACAACTGTGTGTACAAGCAAAACAACTTGTGGCTTTCCCTGCGGCACACTTGCCAATGGCACAATCGTGTCCGTTTGCTATTTTTGCTATACATCCCGGGCAATCATCATAGCCGCATACAACGCAAGCCAGCCCACAATAGCCAATTCCTCTTTCTTCACGAAAACTCATATTTGTCACCCATTTCTAAAATATTCTGTCTTATTATAAATAAAGAATGGTGACACCTGTATGTCATCATTCCTTATAAACAGACAAAATATTTTTAGCGGTTTCCATAAGCCGGGTTTTTAATTCGGCAGGTTCTAAAACCCTAACCATGTTACTGAAGCTTAAAAGCATTGCAAACCACATGCGCTCATCTTCGATGGCGTGTATATGCATAATAAAATCTCCGTTTTCATGGGTTTCGGTTATGGTGCCGTTAAGGTACTCGCATGCTTGAATCTTTGCACAGCCCTTGCATAGCAGAGTGATATTAAACCCCTTGCGTTCACCGTTTGTAAACGCTTGCTCCAACAAGGCCGCAGGGTTATTATGCGCTTTTGAAAATGGTTGATTTGTGTGTTGTATTTCACTGATACGTGCGGCTTTAAAAATACGATAGTCTTGTTTGGCCGCACAAAAGGCCAGTAAGTACCATGCGTACCAGCGGTAATTTAATGCAATAGGCTCTATAAGGCGGTTTGAAGCCCCGCCCACCGCATTTACATACGAAATATGTATGGCATTTTTATCGGATATGGATTTTTCGATAAACTTTAATTTTTCTTGTAGTTCGTCGTTTTCTCCGGATGCGCCAAAGTCAAGAAATATGTGTTGCTGTTTATGTTGTTTGGGCAATATCGCTGATATTTTTTCCAGCGCTTCATTATATTTTTTGCTGTCATGGGCGGAAATAAAACCTTTAAGCGCTGTAATTATTGATGCCTGTTCTTCTTCGCTGATTAATTGCCCATTCAGCTTATAACCTTCCATAATGGAGTAGCCGCCATTCACACCCGGAATGGATTTTATAGGTATGCCTGCCAATGAAAGTTGCTCAACATCTCGTAAAATAGTGCGTTTGGACACTTCAAACCGCTCGGCCAATTTTGCCGCACTGACAATATCATGGTTAAGCAAGTATACTACGATAGACAAAAGGCGGTATGTTTTCATGGTTTCTCCCGTATAGTGGCAACAAAGCCCTTTAATGAGGTTCAAAGAACAGGACAAAATCTGCCCTAATTTTGTACTTCATTATATCACAGCCCAAACTTGTAGTAATTAAATTTTCGTCTACAAAGCGTCGTATGTTGCTAACAGATACCCCCAATGTTTTTGCTAAAAATGTGCTAAGCTTTAGGTCGAAAAAATACTGGCTTTTGAGGTGTACATTCATAGGGCGTTCGATGCCGCATATGTCAAATCCTTCGGCAGAATAACTTATACCGCTATAATCAATTTCGTAGCCGCTTTGTTTCAAAAGATGCCGGTCAAATGCATATTTCCACGCCAATTCCTTATCATTATTTGTTAGTTTGTCGAATATCTCCGCAGTCAAATCATGTGGCTTTATACCCCGCATTAATGATAACTTCCAAGTAGTGTCACACTTAGTACATTTATAAATTAACCATATATCAACCCGTTGCTGGTTGCTGTTTAGCCGGAATTTATCGCTGCAATAAAAACCCATTTTTTTGCCGCACTTGCTACAATGCCTAATTACAGTGGGCGTGTTTTGTGGAACAATGCGCCAGGTTGCTTCGTTATATTTGTTCATAGATTTTATCACCAATGTAAATGATAAAATCCGGCAAGCTTATTTACGACCTAAAAGACTTTTCAGAAAAGTGATTGAGGCGTAATAAAAAAACGCAGCTATGCTTACTACGTTTTTTTATTACCTTGGGTGATAATCCGTTGGATGCTTTTTACCGACAAAAAGTATTGTTGAGCCAACTCATCTGCTTTGCGGCCGGATTTGTATTGCACATATATTTTTTCGTTTCTTTCTTGTGTTTCGGTTTTTGAATGCGTATTTTCGCCCCAACTTTTCCGGTTGTCAGTCTTTCTTGGGATATAGATATATTCACCATCTGTGTATTTTTGAATTAACGCAAGCACATCTTTTGGGAAAATGTCCTTTGCGTTTTTATAGCGCATAGTACTCCTCCCGATATTTTAAGATTTAGGGACGAGCAAAGGCTATTGTTTTATATATTTATGCGATAGCCTTTGCTATGCGCTTTTTGCAGGTGTGGTCATAAAATGGTTTTCCTCTCACTTATTATTTTTCGGAATTTATTTCTTTGCACTAACTCCAAGCCATTGTGGTAAAGCGGCCAAAGGGTTTGCCTGCCAATCGTACAAATCACGTAATTCTTTTTCAGACATATTGTTTCGTTCGCCGCTTGATTCAAACCAATAGGTTCCATACTCTGCAAACATTTCTTCAATGTGTGTAATATTCATGCCGGAAGAAATAATTGCGTTTAGTATGTCCTGTAACCGCCAGTGGTAGTTCACGCCAAATGGCCCCGTGTCATCATAGGGTTTTGTAACTTCGATGCCTTTTTTGTTGGCCGGGTCGCCATTACTAAAGGGGCGGTTGAATGGGTGTATTTCGTACATTAAATACAGGCCGTCATTTTTTAATACGCGATTTATATTTTTGTACATGGTTTGTAAGTCGTCAATCCATACATGCACGCCGTTGGATGTAAATACAAGGTCAAATGTGTCGTCAGGTAAATTATTTAAATATACGGTGTCGCTGCCAATAAATTCGATATCTAAATTATGTTTGTCCGCAATAATTTTCGCGTTTTCAAGTTGCCTTGGCGAAATATCGCAGGATGTTACATGCGCCCCAAGCACAGAAAATGCAAATGCCGCGTGGTTGTCGCCACTGGATGGGATGCATACTTTCTTGTTTTTAAAGCTTGGCATGTTTTTGCTTAGCATTTCCCAAATAGTGTGATGAAAGGCTGATTTTGGATTTTGTATGAGTTTGTTTATCGCATTGTCTGTACGGTAGCCTTTGTACCAATCCGAATCGGATGTTTTATTCCAAATTTCGATGACTTTTTCTTTATCCATGGGCGTGTATCTCCTTTTTTATAACCTTAACAGATTTAACATAGCATTTATAGATAAAATTTGGTTTATAATCAAAAAAGCCATACCGGTTTTATTGGTATGTGTAGTTCTACAAGCAGGCTTGCCTTCATAAACATGTCCAGAGGTGAAGTTGGATATGAAAGATAAATTCTTACCCAAGCCTGGCAGCGGCCTAACCACATCGCAGGCAGAAGCATCTGCCAAACAGCACGGTACAAATGCCTTGACGAAAAAAGCGAAGGAAGGCTTTTTGAAAAGATATTTAGCCAGTTTTGGCGACCCTATTATTCGTATATTACTGGTTGCGCTGGGCGTTAATTTGCTGCTTATGGTGCGTGATGCCAACTGGTATGAATCCGCCGGTATTGCGGTGGCTGTGCTGCTGGCAACGCTAATTTCAACCTTGTCGGAATACGGGAGCGAGTCTGCTTTTGAAAAGCTAAACGAAGAAGCCGCCCTTGCCAAATGCCGTGTTATGCGGGACAGTAAAATTGTGGAACTTCCCATTACAGAAATTGTTGTGGGTGATATTGTATATATCCAAGCCGGGGACCGTATTTCTGCGGATGGTATACTCATGAGCGGAGAAGTGGATGTAGACCAGTCTGCGCTTAATGGCGAGACGAAGGAGGCGCGTAAGACTCCTTCCGGCAAAGGTGAAAATAGTGACTTTCTTTCACAATCCGGTGTGTTCCGCGGAAGCATCGTTTGTGCCGGCGAAGGGCAAATGCTTGTAACCCGTGTTGGGGACAGTACATTTTATGGGCAGCTGGCAATAGATGTACAGGAATCCACTATAGAAAGCCCCTTAAAAGCAAGGCTTGCGCAGCTTGCAAAGTTGATTAGTTACTTTGGCTATGGTGCGGCGGCGGTAGTGGTTGCCGCAAATTTGTTTAATTCCCTTATACTGGCGAACCAGTTTAATTCCGCGTTAATCATGTCGCATTTGTCCGACTTCCCCCGCCTGTTTGGCGATGTCATGATGGCCGTTACCTTGGGCATTACCGTTATTGTTATGGCTGTGCCCGAGGGCTTGCCAATGATGATAACCGTGGTGCTTAGTGCCAATATGCGCCGTATGCTAAAGGATAATGTGCTGGTGCGGAAGCTGGTGGGAATAGAGACTTCCGGCAGCTTAAACATCCTATTCACAGATAAAACCGGGACGCTGACTAAAGGGATTTTAGAAGTCACCACTTTTATCACGGCAACGGGAAAAATCATTGATGCAACCAAGTTGAAAGGCTTGCCTATTTATAAACGTGTCGCACTCAACGCATTTTATAACAACAGTGCGCAGTTGGTTTCTAAAAAGCTAAAAACAATTGCAGTGGGCGGTAACTCTACAGACCGCGCTTTGCTGGAATATGTAAAAAAAGATGCGGCAAAACTCCCTTTGTGCCGGAAGGGGCTTATACTACCGTTTAATTCCAAGGATAAATTTTCTGTTGCAGAAATATCCGGCGAGGCCAGGGGCGTGCTTATCAAAGGCGCGCCGGAAAATTTGCTGCCAAACTGCCGCTATGCACATGCAAAAAATGGCGAAAAAGTAAGCTTTACACACCCCGCCGCCCTAAAAGAAGCGTTAACTTTGCAAGCCAAAGACGGCGTTCGCCTGTTGGCATTATGCGAGGCGGAAAACGCAAGAGATGCGGAAGCAAGGCAGAATCTGATTTTGGTAGGCTTCATAGGCATACGCGACGAAGTGCGTCCGGAAGCCAAAAAAGCTGTTGCAGAAGTACTTGGCGCAGGTGTGCAAGTGGTAATGGTTACGGGCGATAACAAGGATACAGCGGTTAATGTAGCCGCAAAACTTGGGCTAACCTCCCCGGGCGAAACAACCGGCATTATTACAAGCCAAGCACTAAACCAACTAAATGATGATGAAGTGAAGCGGCTGCTGCCTAAGTTGCGGGTGGTGGCGCGTGCGTTGCCATCTGACAAAGGGCGGCTTGTGCGCCTTGCCCAAGAAATGGAATTGGTAGCGGGCATGACAGGCGACGGTGTAAACGACGCACCCGCACTCAAACGCGCCGATGTTGGCTTTTCCATGGGCGATGGCACGGAAATTGCCAAAGAAGCCAGTGATATCGTGATACTGGACAACAATTTTGTCTCCATTGTAAAGGCGATTCTTTACGGGCGCACAATTTTCAAAAGCATCAGGAAGTTTTTAATTTTCCAACTGACAATAAATTTTTGCGCTGTGGGTGTTTCGGTCATAGGGCCGTTTATTGGCGTGCCTGTGCCTGTTACGGTGATACAAATGCTGTGGATAAACATGATTATGGACACCCTTGCCGGGCTTGCCTATGCGGGTGAAACGCCGCTGGCGGAGTACATGAAAGAAGCCCCTAAAAAGCGCAACGAGCCAATTATTAATGGATACATGTTTAGCCAGATTGTAACAACGGGGCTGTATACGACATTGCTAAGCCTGGCGTTTTTTAAAATACCGTATTTCTTTGGAGCATTCCGCAGCGATGATAGATATTTTCTCACCGCATTTTTCGCGCTATTCATTTTTGCGGGGGTATTTAACAGTTTAAACGCCAGAACGTACCGCCTAAATATTTTCGCGTATATCGAAAAAAACAAAATGTTCATAGGCATTATGCTTGCGGTATCGGTTATGCAAATTTTGCTTATTTACTACGGAGGGGCAATTTTCCGTACCACAGGTCTAAGTTTTGGCGAATTGGCGTTAGTTATTGCGCTTGCCTCTACGGTTATCTTCTTTGACTTGGGGCGCAAGATATTTTTGCGGTTTCATAACCGCAAGGGGTTTATCTGAGCAGCCCATAGGTGAATATGGCTACAATTGCAATGCACGCAACTAACATGAGTACGCCTAGTATGATACTTGGTTTTTCGGCTTCGCGTTCAAATTGCCGCGCCCTAACAATAACCGGCGGCGTTACAACGTTTTGTGATATGGTTTCTTTATTGCCCCCATTCAAATTATAGTCGCTGATGATTTTTTCCGCCTCGGCAACAAAGTCCACAGGCATTGTATCGGCATTTGTGTTTACGATAAAAATCGCTTGCTCGTACCATTTTGTTGCGTCCCCTTTGACCAAAATTACACGTTCTGTTTTTCCTGTCATGTTGATGTCTCCTCTGCCGCTTTCTTATTCTCAATGGGGCGCTGCCCCAAGCCCCGCCGCTCCGCGAGGAGTGAATCCTCGCTACGCTTCCTTCATTAGCGGTTTGCCTTTGGCGAACTAGCGGGGGAAGCGGCATGGCCGCTTTTTCTATAAAAATTCTAGCCATTAAAAGTGGAGACTATACGCATCAAAAGCATCGTGATAAAATATGAAAAAACAGCAAAGGAGCAACTAACCATGAGCAAAATGAACGAAAACCGCCTGTCTATGCAATGTCCGTCTTTCAAACAAAAGATGGCAGAAAGTGACCAATCTAAGGGGGTAACCCCACCGGCATTTGGCAAGCCCATTGTAGGCGAATTAATAACCTTACCATCCTTCGAAGGCATTACCACGAAATCGTATGCGGAACTATTAGATACCCGCCGCAGTGTACGCAGCTACACAAATAAGCCTATGACCCAAGCAGAATTGGCGTTTATGCTATGGAGCGTAAACGGTATACAGCGCATCCGCAACGACGTTGCTACATTTCGCCCGGTACCAAGCGGCGGTGCGCGCCACCCTTTTGAAACATATATTACCGTGCAAAACGTGGAAGGTTTGACACCCGGCTTGTATCACTATCTGCCTACAGAAAATATTGGTGAAAAAACTGTAACTATAGAACGCCTTGGCGACATTCCAAATTACGAGCAGACCATAACGGACATGGTTGTAGGCCAGGCATGGGCGGCAAAAGCACCGGTGGTACTGTTTTACACCTGCATCCCATATAAAGCAGAGTGGCGGTATCATGAACTTGCGCACCGTGTGGTGCTCATTGACTTAGGGCACGTTGGGCAAAATGCCATGCTTAGCGCAGAAGCACTTGGGCTGGGTAGCTGCTGTATGGCGGCGTATGACCAAAAAGTTTGTGACGAGGTTATTGGCATTGACGGACTGGAAGAATACACCGTGTACGGTATTGCGATGGGTACACCAAAAGCGGAGAATGCTTAGGATATGCACCGAAAACCTTTTCCACATTATAGCTTTTCTTTGCGTACCTTCACCGGTGCGCACTACATACCATAAAATTTGACACACCCCCTGATATCACATTGAATGTGCTATCAGGGGGTATTCTATTCGCGGTGTTGCCATTGCTACAATTTGCGGTGGAAACGAATTTCAGTTCTACAACTATTTCAATGTGTCGGCAGATTACAATTGAAATGTGTAGCAAATGATAATGAAAGTCTGTGGCGAATGGTAATGATAACTCCCTACAATTAATCCGCAAGTATATCCCAAGGCATTGAATATGGCCTTTCCAACGCCCTCCAGTTTCTTGGTTCTATCAATTGCGTCCATGTTTCGTGAATACCGTCTGCTTTCTGTACATGATAGTGCGAGTTGGTTGCCTCTTGAATATACAAATAGTACCAAGCACTTTGGTTCATGTTGTCCGGCCATGTTATCATACCCTCAAGCAAGTCGGAAGGGTATTGCGGCAAACGTCCAAGTGCGCGGTTTACAAGTGCGGCAACTTCTGCCCGGGTAATCAATTGGTCTGGCCTAAAGGTTCCGTCGCCAAAGCCGCGTACCCAGCCTTGTAAGTATGCCACGTGAATTGCATCAGTTGCCCAATGGCCTGTGATGTCTGTAAAAGCATCTGTCTCAACGTTAGTAACATGGCCAAGGCCAAGATAGTTAACGACCATTGCGGCAAATTCCGCGCGGGTTGCGGCTTGGTTGGGGCTGAAATGGTCACCCAGTGGTATGCCTGCAAACAATCCGCCCCGCTCCATTGTGGAAATTGAGTTGTTAAACCATCTGGCACCTGCACTTACGTCGGCAAAGGCGCTTGTTTGCGACCAAATACTTGCACGGTGTTCATCCGTTATCAAACGGAAAAATATTGTCGTAACCTCTGCGCGGGTAATGTTTGCATGGGGACGGATGGTGTTGTCTTCCGCGTATCCAATCATAAATGCATAGTGTATTGGCGCCACAGGCATTGGATTAAGCGGTATAAACACCGGCGGTGAAGGAACAACCGGCGATGGTTTATCAACTATAGGCGCGTAACCTGTATCTTCTGTGCCGGTTTCGCCGTTTATATATCCATTACCGGGCCCAGGCCCAAGCCCGTGTCCTTCTCCGGGTGATAATGGCGGGCGTGGCTGCCATGGGATATGAGGCAGAGTGGGATCAGGCGTTGGGGTTGGCGGCTGTGGAGGGGTTGATGGTTGCGCTGCCGGGGTCCATTGGGCATATAGCGTTTGGTTAGTGGTTTGCGTCACTGTGTTTGTCGAAAGCACCTGCGTTCCGCCCGTTTGAGCGGTAAACCAGCCTTGGAACACATATCCTGCCCGCGTTGGCGTAGTAAGTGCCGCAAATGCACCGGCATATGTGCTGCCGACAGTGGCTTGCGCCGTTTGTATGGCAGGTGTACCTCCTTGCGCGTCAAAGGTGACGGTAATGGCTTGTAATGGCTGCTGAGATGGTATCCATTGGGCATACACCGTGAAATCTTCTGTCTCTGTGATGACTGTGGCAGGTGTCACTTGGGTTCCGCCAATAATTTGGGTAAACCAGCCGGCAAAAGTGCTGCCTGCCATGGTCGGATTTGTAACCGCAGCCAGAGGCGATGCAAATGTGCTGCCCGTTGTTCCGGGTTCCTGCTGCATAACCGGTGCGGCACCTAACGCGTCAAAGCTGATGGTAAGCGCGGTGGGAATCCATCCCGCATAAAGGGTGGTACTCACTTCGGGAACAAAATCTGTAGGGAAAACCATGAGGCCGTCTGAAAATATGGGCGCGGTATACCAGCCGGTGAAGGTGTAACCGGGTTTGATTGGCTGCGTAATAGAGGCAAAGGTAACGCTATAACGCGCACCGGGAACTTTGCCGGTAACCACCTGTGTTGCTGGTGTTCCGCCTTGCGCGTCAAAGGTGATGGTCACAACCACGGGAATCCAGTGTGCATATAGGGTTTGGTTTGTGATTGCGGTAACCACCGTATCGTCGAGGATTTGTACACCGGTATCATCCCCATTCGGGGTGGTAAACCAACCTTCAAAGATATATCCGTATTGTGTGGGATTCGTAATCCCGGACAGTATACTTCCATACAGGTTTCCGGTTTGCAATGTTGCCTGCTGCCCGGTGGGCCAACCGCCCTGTGCGTCGAAAGTAACCGTGATTGTGGGGGTGGAAATCCATTCGGCGGTAACGGTGGCATCTACCGATGGAATATAGCTTGTAGGTAAAATTTGCGGCGACCCAAACCAACCGGCGAAAGCGTTATTTGCTTGTGCCGGCGTTGTAACCGCGGCAAGAACAGGGGCAAAGCTGGTACCGGGTATATTGCCGGGCACCACCTGTGTTACAGGAGTGCCGCCGTTTCCTACAAAAGTAATGGTTACCGTCGGGTCCGGTATCCAGTGGACATAGAGGGTGATTTCCTCACTCGCTCCCGGATCCCACACGATATCCGACGCAATCACTTGTGTACCGGGAGTTGCGTCGGGCGTTGTCCACCAGCCGCCGAAGAAATAGCCAGCCCGGCTTGGGTTGGCGGTGGCCGAAAATGCCGGTGCAAATGTTTCACCCACAGTCACGCCGCCGATTAGCCCGAGCCCCGGAACTGTAAACGGCGCGTATGTGGCCGTCGTATACATTTGGGCTATCGGATCCCAGTAGAGTGTGACTCCAGCGCCCGGAATGATATTAGCTGGGTTGAATGTACCGCCTTGCGCGTTAAAGACTACGGTAACCGGAGGAATAGGTGTCCATTGGGCATATACCGCATTGATGGCTGTTGTGACGGTACTGGTAGCAGTAACTGGGTTCCCGCCCGCTGGTGCATCATACCATCCGTTAAATGTGTAACCGGCCTGGGTCGGTGTTGTAACGGCATTTAAGGCCGCTGCATACGTACCGCCAATCGCCTGGTCGGTAACGGCCTGTTGTACAGGCGTACCGCCGTTTCCATAAAAGGTGATATCCATAGTCACCTGAACCCATTGGGCGTAGAATATTGTATCGGTTGGCTGTACTACAGTGGTCGGCAGTATCTCTGTACCACCTGAAGTAGGCTGTGTAAACCAGCCGGTAAAAGCATAACCTGCGCGTGTGGGATACCCAACGGCTGCCAGCGCGTTGGCATAGGTCAGTTCTGGTGTAACCGATTCTTGTAACGTGGAATAAATCCCATTGATTAAACCGCCCTGGGCATCAAACGTCACGGTAATGGGTGGGATGGGTGTCCACTGCGCGTGAAATTGAGAAGACGTGCTTGGAATGGAGGTGTAACTTGTAATCAAGTTTCCGGTTGCGTCTGCCCATCCATCGAAAGTATAGCCCGCTTGGGTGGGCGTTTGGACGTAGCCATTAATAATAGCTTGCTCAAGGTTATTTCCGGGAATTTCCCCCTCAAGCTGCTGCACTATAGGCGTGCCGCCGTTGCCGAAAAAGGTGAGTGTAACTGTGGGCGTGGTTGACCAGTTGGCGTAGAGTATAATTTCCGTTGCCGGTGATGGGTTTGTCACAATATCTGTTGGCTGAATTTGGGTACCGGTGGTCGTGTCACCAGGTGCGTTTAGCGTGGTCCACCAACCATTAAAATTATAGGTGACACCTGCTGATGGAGGAGGCGGGTCGGGGTTGGGTGTGGCAGACATGGAAGGCGTAAATGTTCCGCCAATCATAAGCGGCGTATAAATGGCCGTCGTGTACATTGAGGTTATTGGATCATAATTTAGTGTGGTTCCGGCGCCCGGAATGACATAAGTCGGGTTAAAGGAGCCGCCGTTCGCATCAAATAAAACCGTGGTGGTTGGAATCGGCGTCCACTGCGCGTATACGGTTGTATTCACCGCCGGAATAACACTGGACACGGTAATCTGGTAGAGATCTGTTGGTGAGTGAAACCAACCATTGAAGGTATAGCCGGTGCGTGTGGGTGTAGCAACGGAAGAAAGCGCAGTGCTATAGTAGGTGCCGGGTAAATTACCGGTTACCACCTGAGGCGTAGGTGTACCTCCGTTTCCGTCAAAGGTAATCGTCACCACCGGGTTTTGTATCCAATGGGCATACAAAGTGATGCTTGTACCCGGCGCCGGGTTCCACACCGTAGACGTAGGCAGTACCTGCACGCCGCTAGTATCCCCGTTTGGTGTGGTCCACCAACCACCAAAGGAGTAACCCGCAAATATAGGATTTGCAGTGGCTGAAAACGCCGGTGTAAACACTCCCCCGACAGTCACGCCGCCAATCAGTCCAAGCCCGGGGAATGTAAACGGTGCGTACGTGGCAATTTGCTGTGTCGGGTCAAGCGTCACACCGGAACCCGGAATGACGTGGGCTGGGTTGAACAAGCCGCCCTGCGCGTTAAAAATTACGGAAATTGGCGGGTTGGGTGTCCACTGGGCATATACTGTTGTATTGGCTGCCGGGATGGTACTGAATGCCGTAATTAGGTTCCCTCCCGTGACCGCGTCATACCATCCGTTAAATGTATAACCGCTCCGGGTTGGTGCGGTAACAGCGTTTACGGCAGCGGCGTACGTAGAACCAACCCTCTGTCCGGTAACGAGCTGTGATGCCGGTGTACCGCCGTTTCCGTCAAAAGTGATGGTCGCCGTGACTAGTGTCCATTGGGCAAAAAGCACTTGATCGCTGGTAGCTGTCACCACTGTGGTGGGTAGTATCTGCGTGCCGCCTGTTTGTGCCGTAAACCAGCCGGTGAAGGCATAGCTCAGGCGCGTTGGGGTAGTAATAAGAGACATCGCATCTCCATAAAGACCGCCGATTTGTACTTGTTCATATTGAAAAGCTGGCACGCCGCCTTGTGCGTCAAAGGTAATTGTGATGGGTCTGATAGATATCCATTGGGCATAAACCGTTGTATTTGCAGCCGGAATGATGCTGGAAGCGGTAATCTGCGTTCCGCCCGTCGGCGCGGTAAACCAACCAACAAATGCATTATCAATTAAAGCCGGTGTCGTAACCGCAGCCAAAGTGGCAGCATAGGTGCTGCCCACAACCCGGCTTGGCACGACCTGTATCGCAGGTGTGCCGCCATTTGCATTAAAGGTAATTGTCACTGTCGGGTCTGTAATCCAGCGGGCATAAAGGGTTTGATTTGTCGTAGACGTAACAATAGAAGTTGAAAGAATCTGCACACCGGTTGGGTCTGCACTGGGCGCTGTAAACCATCCGGTAAAAATGTAACCGGAACGCGCCGGAGTACTCACTTGTGACAAAGCATTTGCATAAGTACCTGTCACCCGAACGGGTGTCACCGTCTGGATTGCGGGCGTACCGCCTTGCGCGTCAAACGTGACAGTGATTGGCGGCGCATAAAGCGCGACATACGTCGTATTATTAATAAGTGGCGTGGTCAGTACTTGGGCGCTTGATAAAACCGTGACACCGCCGTCCGGTGTCCAGCCGATAAAGCCGTAGTTGAGGCTCGGTACCGGCACCGGTATTGGGGGGCTGGGAATCAGCGGGCTGTTGGTGGTTGGGACGCTCTGCTGCGTTTGAGTTCCCGCCGGGAATGTGCCGTTTGTACCGGGGCTGAATGTCACCGTTAAATAGGTGACCATCACACCTGCTTGCCCAAAATAGTTGATATCCAGATTGTTCAGCGGGTTGCCAAAAATGGAGCTGTTCGAGTTGGTGGCAATTTGTGTCGAGTTCAAGTTGGCCGGTGGAATCCGTGCGCCGCTTCCGGCCACATTGTTGGCAAAAACCACCGCTGCCCCAATGATAAGATTAATATAGGAATTGGGCGGCAAAGGGTTGTTGGTGGTATATTGGGCCGTAAAAATCGCGCCGCCATTTGCGGCGGCTACGTTATTGCTAAGGGTGCCGCCGGTCATATTAATTGCACCCGAGGCCGCAGTATAAATGCCGCCGCCGTTGTATGCACGGTTGCCGGAGATCGTCCCCCCGGACATGGTCAGGTTTGCCGAAGCAAGATAAATGCCGCCGCCAAGCCCGGAAGCGGAAGTGACGGTGTTGCCGGAAATGGTACCGCCGGAAATAGTGATGTAACCATTTTGAACAGAGACACCGCCGCCGTTATTCACCGCCGTATTGCCGCTGATGGTGCCGGAGGTCATGGTAAACGTACCGTTGCCGGTTACATACACACCGCCGCCTTCCCAACTGCTGGCATTGTTTGAAATAGTGCCCCCGCTGACGACAAGCGCTCCCCCGACAACATTAACGCCGCCGCCATATGAAGCGGCATTGCTGCCGGGCGCGCGATTGTTGGTGATAGTCGCACCGACTCCCACTGTGAGTGTACCGGTTACATTCACACCGCCGACAATGGCAGTAGTCCCGCCGCCCGGCCCGCTTAGTGTAATGTTTTGGAGCGTCAGGCTTCCGGCCACATTAAAATGCCGCTGACCGGATGTTGCCTGCGTAAAGGTGAAAATCGAGCCTGCCGCACTGGTCAGTACAATATTTTGCCCGGCGGCAATGGATATTGCCCCGCCCGTGGCAGAGATGTCATTTAGCAGTGTAATGGTGGTTACGGTTACCCCATCGGCAGGAGCCGCGGCCACCGCCGCCTGCAAAGCAGCATAAGTGGAAACGGACGCGTCCGCCTGCGCTGTATAGGGTACAAGTCCTATAATAAGTACAAATGTCAAAAAAAGAGCTGTGATTTTTTTCATAAATAACGCCTCCTTTTACTGGCAGTATGCCTATTACAAAGAATGTATCACATTATATATGAAAAATCTACATAAATCGGCGTATTATTTTTATGACATTTTAGAAAAATTCACAAAAAAAACGAGCGAATGATGTTCGCTCATACGTCAAAATACCTGCTTTGCGCAGGTGACTTGCTTTAGATTTTCATATTCCGCAGCATATCTTCGAATGTGTCACGGCGGCGTATTTGCTTTATGCTTCCGTCAGGTTTGATTAAAATTTCCGCCGGGCGTGGGCGATGGTTGTATTGCGATGACATCGAGTAGCCATACGCACCGGCGTCCAACACGCCCAGGATATCGCCTTCTTGGAGTAGGGGAAGGCGGCGTTCTTTTGCGATATAATCACCGGATTCGCACTGGTCGCCTACGATGTTTATGCTTTCCGTTTCTGCGCCAATGGGAGCGTCATTTTTGCGGTAAATTTCAATATCATGATGGGCGTCGTAAAGCGTGGTGCGTGCGAATACGGAAAAGCCGATATCTGTGCCAGCGTATCTGGCGTGGCCGCAATTTTTTACTGCGTGTACGGTTCCCAAAAGCACGCCGCATTCGGCCGCAATGTATCGGCCGGGCTCGACTAAAAAGGTAGTATTTTTGCCGTAGCTTGCGGCAAATGCGTACATAAATTGATCCAGGGATTGCCCCAACGCTTGTAAATCCAAGGGTTGTTCGCCGTCTTGCTTGTTATACGGAATGGCAAACCCGCCGCCAAGGTCTATAAATTCCAATCCGGGAAATTGTTTGGCAATGGCTAAAAGCTCTTTGACACCCTGTAAATACAAATCCCCCCAATTTTGCGAGCCGATGTGATGGTTGATTCCTACCAGTTTCAAGTTATATTTTGCCAGAAGTGCTTGTACTTGCGGAATATATTCCGGCATAATGCCAAATTTTGTACCGTCACCGCCTGTTACTACTTTTTCGTGGTGTCCGCCGCCTATTCCCGGGTTAAAGCGCAGGCAAATTTTGCCGCCGGGGTTTAGTTTTCCGTAAGTTTCCAGTTGGGAAAGTGAGTCTACACTGATGGTTAGCCCAAGGTTTATAGCGTATTGTAACTCCTCGGCAGATACACTGTTAACGATGAACATGATCTCCCTGGGGTTAAAGCCTGCTGCCATGGCGGCAGCCACCTCACCCGCGCTGCTTGCATCTATGCGCAGCCCTTCTTCACGAATAATGGACATAAGATGAATGTTGGTGTTGGCTTTCATCGCGTAGTTTACGGCAAAGTTGGGGTATGTGCAAAGGTTTATCATATCTTTGCAGCGTTGGCGTAGGATATTTTCGTTGTATACATATAGGGGGCTTCCGTAGGTTTCTGCAAGGGTGCGCGGGTTGTGGCTTTGGTAAAAATTTAGGTTGGTGGTTACGGTGTTCATGTCATTGCTCCTTTTATTTTAGATCCCAGTCTTCTGCTGCCAGGCGTTTTTGTAATGCTTTTAGGCGTGTTTGCCGTTGCCGGTAATCCGGAAGAACGCTTTCTACAATTGCCCAAAACTTTGCGGAATGGTTCATTTGCAGCAAGTGTGCGAGTTCATGCACTACTACATATTCGATAGCATCATTGCCGGCCATGATAAGCCGCCACGAAAAGTTAAGGTTTTTCTTTGACGAGCAGCTTCCCCAGCGGGTTCTTGCATTGTTTATTTTTATGGCGAAAGGTGCAACGCCCATTTGCGGGGCGAAAATTGCCATAACGTTAGTGATGTGAATTTTGGCTAGATGCCGATAAATTTTAATGCACACATCTTTTATTTGCACAGGGCTAAGCCCTGATGGCATGTAAAAACATTTGCCATCAAACCCCGCTTTTGTACCGGTTCTTGCAACAATAGGATATAATGTTCCGCAAAAATAAATCTCATTGCCATAGTCAAGCATAAATGTCCTTTTGCTCGTTTCTTGTTCACGCGAAATGGCGAGTTTATCCGCTATCCATTTTTGCTTAGATGCGACAAATCTGTCAATTTCAGATTGTGGGCATCTAAAAGGTACGCGTACTTCTAAAACCCCATTGCGAATGTACAGCCCTAAAGTCTTACGGTTGGAGCGTTTTAGCGTATAACTTATCATGGGTTTATTAGTTCGTATACAAATTTACACGATTCTATAGCACTTTGCTTTTCTTTCTCAAAAGCCTCTTGCGTGGGGTAATGCTCCTCCATGCACCAACAGCCGCCAAGCGCAGCGTCTACAAACATGCTTTTGAGAATGTCTTTTTCACAGATGCCAATAATTGGACTCATTATCGCCGCCATTTCACGTATTTTGCTTTGCTCGCATGGCAGTTCATTTAATAAAAACCGCGCAGTTTCCATAACCGGCGCATCCACAACGCCTTTGGGGTCTATGATGGTATAGCCGCCTTGCGAATTAAGCAGCATATTTTCTTGGTGAAGGTCGCCGTGTAGCAAGCAGACTTGTGGGTGGCGTTGTTTTAATTCGATGTATGTTTTCATGGCTTCGTCCAGATAGAATAGCAAATCTTCCATGTTGCGTACAGCGTCAGCGTTTCCCATACGCTTGCCCTTATTTGAGAGCGTGCGGTGTATGCCTTCCAGCCAAGATAGATAGGTTGGGTATTGCGTTTGCCCATCCCATGGTATGTGCAAATTTTTCACAGTCCAAGCCATAAGCCGTGCCCGTTCTTTGTAATCGGGCACGGCCCACATTTGGCTGCCGGGGATTATGCGCTGCAACAGCAAAATGCTGTCGGATAAGTCGTATGCCCACAGTTTGCAGTAGCCCTTCTCGTCATATGCCAACAAACAACCTATCTCTGTGGCCACTTCCGGCCCGGGAATACACACTTTAAGTACACACGAACCATATAAAGCCGATTCGCAAGTAAATAATAAATTGACTGTATGCGTGGGCATAAATGAGATATTGGTTAACTGCCATTTTTGCGTGTATTTTGTCAAGCGAGTGTCTGCCTGAGATAAAAATTCATCGGTCTTATCGCCTAAATATTTGTATAGTCCTTGCTTGGTGTCTTCGGGTATATTCATGGAAAACTCCCTCATAAACGTTTTACAGTGCTCGCGTTCCAGTGTGGTAAGATAAATTTTTTCGCCCGCAGTTCGCATTAAGCCCTACCCGAATGCCATTAAGTTAAGGGTATTTATAATTTTACGGGCGAACACAGTTCGCCCCTACGAAAAAAACGGGGCTATTGTAGGGGCGAACTGTGTTCGCCCGTGGCTCCGCACTATGGATTAACTTAATGGCATTGAGCCCTACCCCCTGACGGCACATTCAATCTGCCGTCAGGGGGTAGGCAGCGACTTCGCTAATGTTTTCGGACGAACACAGTTTGTCCCTACATGTAATAAAACCCGCAACTTGCCCACTCCCCTGTCACACACCACTTGAAATTTTTTTCGTTACCGTCCGGGCAAACTTTCATCGTGCAGACGGTTTACGGCAGTGATTACGTAATAGTAATCGTTTGCACCATCAGGGAGTTCCCATTTATAGCTGACTTGCCCCGGTATTGCAGGTACGATAGCAACAATATTTGCGGGGTTATTTATATTAATACGCTCGTTTACAGAGCGGTAAATTACAAAATAACGGGGTGCTGCCATTTGGCAGGTGCTTGTTTCGGTATTGTCCCATGTGATTATATTGCCGTTTAGCCTAACATTTGCCGGCGCGGATGGCGCTGTCCCGCTAAGATGCGGCATTGGCGGAACTAGCGCAGGGTACCGCCACATGGTTTTGCGCAATGTTTCCATAGTTTCATGCATTCCATTGCCCCTGCCGGGGCGCATGTGGTTTTGTGTGAAAATCATAGAGCCGCTAATGTTTGGGTGGCCTATGCTGTAGGCTTCCTGGCGCAGAAATGTGCGCATTCCTTCATTTTCGAAGCCGGGAGTGTTGCGCCATTTGTTTGGTATGCTTACTGCCTGTGTGCGGTAAAGGTTGTCCATGCGGTATAGGCCCAAGCCAAGAAATAGTTGAGCATGTGTATATTCACCTTGTGAATTGCGCAAAGTGCCGTCAGGCCCAAAGTCGTAAAACAGCCGCCCCCACCATTCGGCTATCACGCCAAACGGTGCCGTATTGTGGTCCCAATCCCAGTAAATTTGCGGCGCTAAATAGTCTATCCAATTTTCTATTACCCAGCGGCGGGTGTCCGCAAAAGATGAATGATAATTGGACCATGTCGTAGTGGATGCCGAGCCTGTACCGGCATTGTATCCCCCGCCGTCAAGCCCCGTGTTGCCGTCCGGGGCGGATTTCCATACTCCGCCGGGGCTTACGCCAAATTTAACCCACGGGGCGGTTTCTTTTATAGCGGCGCCAACGTCGCGCATCATCAGTTCTGTGTTATGTCTGCGCCAATCGGCTTGCCCTTGTGTGGTATTTGGAAAGTTGGAGTTATATCTGGAAAAAGTGTCGGCAATTGGGAAGCCTGACGGGTAGAAATAATCGTCAAAATGCACGGCGTCGATATCGTAATTTTCTACAACTTCCATAACGCGGCGCACAATCCAATCCCTAACGCCCGGGGCGACGGGGTCTACAACATATCGGTTTTCGCCTATTTTTACATACTCATCAAAAAGATAAAATGCCGTACCGGGAATCTGCGACCATTCCTGCCTAATTTGCGCCAAACTTGTTACGTATTGCCCTGTAGAGGACAAAATAATTTGGCTATATTGCCCCAGCGTGTGCGTGATGCGGTATGGGTTAAACCAAGCGTGGAACTCTATATTTCGCGCGCTTGCCAAGCTTATTGCATATTCCAATGGGTCAAATGCCACCCCGTTTGAATCCAGCAATTCACCTGTAAAATTTGTTTCCCCGGTAAGCCATGCCGACCAAGGTGAAATTTCCGACCTAAAAAAAGCATCCCCCGTCGGGCTTATTTGAAAAACTACGGCGTTAAAGCCAAGTTCTGCAATTTCGTTAAAGCGCGCCCGCAGCTCGTATTTTTGCAAGTCTACATGGGAAGGCGTTGTGCCGCGTGCTTCTACAGACGGCCAGTCAATATTTAATACAGTAGCAATCCACGCAGCACGAAGGTGATGTTTCGCGGGGTAGTTTTCGCCGTGGGCGATTGTGTGCATAAAAGGTCTATAGTTATTGCGAGGGTCTATTACGGCGTTTTTGAAATTATCCACAGCGTAACGGAGCGTTTCAATGGCCTGCTTGGTTTCTGTATCTGTAACATATGCGTTAGCCAATATTTCTTGGGCATGTTCGATGGCGTATGCTAAAGCTTGTATATCCGCGAGGTTATGCCTGCCGGATTGTATGTTTGCGCCGGGTACTTCTGCTAAGCGATATATGTTTTGGGCATAGGAAATGAAGGCTTTTAATTGAGCCTCGTAAGTTAATTCCTGCGGAATGTATTCGAGTATGACAGGACTTGGGATTCCCGGGAATTTTTCTGTGTTTTCGTAAACATGTGTGTATTGTTCAATCTCTGTATGGGGTTCGTATTCTGTATCTTCTGCTGCATATAACCATTCATAATTTGGCTCGTTGTTTGTAAGCATTATCACCAGCATAGCCGACATTGCCGCCAAAACAAACAAAACCGCAAGTATTTTTTTCATTACTCACCCTTATGTCCTTTTTTGTGATATGACCGCAACTTCCTGTAAACCTTTCCATGCACAGTATTAAAGGGGTACGGGTCTTTACCGGCAGGAATGCCCATTAAAATTTCAATGCCCTCGTCAACATGGGAAATGGGGTATATGTGGAATTTGCCTTTTTTTACGGCATCCACCACTTCGTCTTTAAGCACCAAATCCCGGACATTGCGGGTGGGGATAATCACGCCTTGGCTGCCCGTTAGCCCACGCGCTTTGCATAAGTCAAAAAAGCCTTCGATTTTATACGTTGCGCCGCCAATAGGCTGGATTTCCCCATGCTGGTTGATGCTGCCTGTAACGGCGATATCCTGGCGTATAGGCACCCCGGAAAGGGATGATAAAATCGCGTATAACTCCGTAGACGACGCACTGTCCCCATCAATTCCGCTGTAATTCTGCTCGAAGCAAACCCGGCATGAAAGGGAAATAGGGAAACTTTGCGCATACATCTGTCCTAAATACCCGGTTAAAACTTGCACGCCCTTGTCATGAATCGCCCCGGACATATCGGCCTCTTTTTCGATGTTAACGATCCCGGCATTGCCCATGTAAGTGGTGGCGGTGATGCGTGATGGTTTTGCAAAAGCATAATCACCGGTGTCAAGCACGGCTAGACCGTTGATTTGCCCAACTTTTGCGCCATCGGTGGAAATCATAATGGTGTCTTCTTCAATCATTTCAGACAATTTTTCTTCGTACATATTCAAGCGAAATTCGCGCTTAGATATCGCTTTTTGCACGTATTTATCCGTTACCTTTTTCGCATTATCCATTTTTGCCCATACAATGGCTTCGTCAAGAATTTCATTCATGCGGCAAAACTTTGCAGATAGCCTGTCTTTCCGTTCCGCCAGGCGTGTAGAATGCTCGATTAGTCTGCGGATTGCGCTGTTATCAAGCGGAAGGTCAGAATGCCGCGCCATAAAGCGGGCCACTTCGGCCATGTTTTCGTCATTCAATTTCATTTCATAATCAAAATCTACGCGGATTTTAAACAGCTTTTCAAAATAATCGTCGTACGTGTGCAGGATTTGGTAGTAAAAACCGCCGCCAATCAGGATTATTTTTACATCAAGGGGAATAGCCTCCGGCTTTATACCGCTTACGGCAATGCCTGTGTTAAACTCGCGCAGCGACTCCGTAACAATTTGCCCGGTGATAAGGCTGCGGCGCAAAATTTCCCATGAATGGTGAGCGCCCAGTACATCTTGGGCTTGTAAAATTAAATATCCGCCGTTTGCCTTATGCAAAAGCCCCGGTTTAATTTTCATAAAATCTGTAGAGAAATTACCGAACTCGTTGTCATACTCAATTTCACCAATTAAATTGGTATAGCTGGGGTTGTAATCTATTACAATGGGCGCGCCGCTAAGCCCGCTATTGTCGGTAAGCAGGTTGATTTTATATTTAGACATGGTATCCTCGTTGCCTTTTTTGGCCTGCCAAGGCATCAATGCCTGAATTGCTTCTTCTTCGTCGGAATCCGCAGATAAAAAATCCACCAAATTTTCTAAAATGTCCTCTTTAACGGCTTTAAGGTATTTTAGCAATTCCGGCTCGCCGGAAAATGTCTGCAATATGTCGCTCATATGGTGCCCAACGGTTAACAGGCCAAGAGAATAATCAAGGTCTTCCACATCTTTTTTTGTAACTTTTTCGTATTCTTTCATTTCCCGCAGGGCATCTGCCGCGCGCTGTTGAATAGATTCAGATTTTTTTGTTATCATGTCTCTTTGCTCTTCGGTAAGGGAGTCGAATTGCTCTTCATTTATCACCTCGCCATTTATAATGGGTAAGAAAAATAAACCCGAGTTAGAGTTTTTAACTTCGAAGTCGCTATTGCGGGCTTCTTCCGTCATCACTTTAATAATTTCTTCCTGTTTGGATTTTAGAATTTTTACGATATCATTCTTTTTTTGCTCATAATCTTTGTCTGCAAAGATTTTGGGAATTTCTGTAGATAATCGGTCCATTAATTCTGTCATATCTTTTCTCAGTCGTTTACCTGTTCCGGCGGGCAGGCGTAACAGCTTGGGCGATTTCGGGTTTTCGAAATTATATACATAGCATAAATCCGGCGGAACGGGTTCGGTTTCTGCCAGTTTTTTTGCGTATTCATGGGCAAAAGTAGTGCGCCCAGTTCCTGTGGAGCCGCAAACATAAATGTTATAGCCTTTTTCCTTCATTTTAAGCCCAAAGGCTAGCCCTTCTGCTGCCCGTTCCTGGCCTATAAGTTCTTTAGTCGTGTCCGGGACGATGTCTATGTTTGCCTTGCAAAAATATTTTAATTCTTTCCAGTTTAGTTCTCTTGGCTGGCTCATAATATGCTCCTTTCACGGCTGTAATTGCGCCGTGTTGTTCTCCTTTAATTTTTTCCACATTATTGCTGCGTCTTCTGATGGGGAGGAATAATAATTTTTCCTGTAGCCTTCTATGATGAAGCCGTATTTCTCATACAAGGATAATGCGGCTTGGTTGCTGACGCGTACTTCCAGGGTTAGGCCAATCATTTCGCGTTGTATTGCCTCTTTAATGAGTGCTTCCAAAAGTAATGCGCCTATGCCTTGGCGGCGATAGTCTTTTAACACGGCTATGTTGCTTATATGCCCCTCGTTGATAATATGGCGCATGGACACATGACCGACTACCCTTCCATTTTCTGTTACTGCCACAAGGCAAACGGAATGCTTTTGGTTTATTTCATATGCGATAGCATTTATCGACCAAGGGTCTGCAAAGGATTCCATTTCGATTGCGTGTATGGCTGCTGCGTGGTTTAAAGTAGTGGGGACTATTGAAATCATGGCTTTGCTTCCTTGTTCTTCAAATCCTGCACAGCTTGGGGGGCGCGAACATATAAAATATCTACGCTGTCGCTTGGCGTATATCCCGCTTTAATCTGCTCCAATGCCCAAATTGCCGCAGATGAAGCACGTTGGCGGTTATTGTTTGGCGGGACGAAAATGGCATGACGCAGGGCGGTTTTTATAATGTCCTTATAGGCACATGCGCCGTCGCCCAGCAGTATGACGCTTTCGTTGTCAATTTCAGCAACCATTTCCTCAACAGGCAACGCCATATAATCTGTAATACGTGTTAGTGTGCCGCCATCGCCCTGCCGGTATACTGCTGAATACACCTGTCCGCGCCGTGCGTCCATCATGGGGACAACCAATCCACTGCTTCCGGTACCTAGCATATTGTATGCCAGCGAATCTAGTGTAGGAACCGGAATTGCAGGCTTATTTAACCCATTGGCAAGCCCAAGCGCTGTAGATGCGCCAATTCTAAGCCCCGTAAATGACCCCGGGCCGGATGTATACGCAATATAATCTATATGGTACATACTTATGCCCGTTAATTTGAAAAGCTGGTCTATGCCGGGCATTAAAATTTCTGAATGTGTCCACGTTTTTTCTCCTGTGCGGGCGTTTAGTAAAGTTTCGCCAATGATTATGTAATCATCAATAATGGCGGCTCCCGCTTGTTGCCCGGAGGTGTCAATTGCTAGAATTTTCATTAAACTTCACCTATTGTAATCTCCCGGTACTCGGGGTTTTTTTGTAAATCCGAAGTAATTTTCACCCAAATAGCATTTTCGGGAATAGCATCGCCTGCAAGTTCTGCCCACTCTACCAAGGCTACGCCGTTGCCGTAGAAATAATCTTCGTAGCCAATGCTTTCCATATCTGCTTCGCCGCCTTCAAGCCGGTATAAGTCGAAGTGGTAAAGGGGGAACCGCCCGCCGATATATTCGTTCATTAATGTGAATGTTGGGCTTGTGACGCGCCCTTCGTAGCCTAAGCCCTTTGCAAAGCCTTGAGTAAATACCGTTTTGCCTGCGCCCAAATTACCGCTAAGGCAGAAAATATCGCCTTTCTTTGCTTCTTGTCCAAGGATAAATCCTAAATTTTCTGTATCTTCGGCAGAATAACTTTCGCAAATCATTGTCCGGTACCTCCCGTTGATTCAGTTGGTGATAAAATATCACCAACTGAATTATGAAAAAATTCCTTATGCCACAACAAAAACATATAAATCGTCCAAATTTTGCGGCTATTATCTTGCTTTCCGCTAAAATGCTCGTCCAATAAATTGACTAACCCGTCAACATGAAAATATTCTCCGGCGGCTTCACTAGTAAAATGTAACTTCACAATATTATAATATTTTTCCTCCCGCAGCCAAATACGAATGGGTACCGGAAAACCTAATTTTTTTCGCCATGCTGTTTCCGGCGGTAAATGTTTTGCGGCGGCTTTTCTAAATGTAACTTTCGTTTCTTTTTTACTCACCCGATACTTAACAGGCAGCCTGGATGCCACACGAAATACTTCGCGGTCCATCAATGGCATACGTACTTGCAGCCCATTCGCCATGCTTAATTTGTCGCCTTGAAGCAAAATATCATCTGTAAGCCATAAGTGAATGTCCAGGAATTGCATTTTAGTTATGTCATTTTCGTGCTTTACCTGGTCGTAATAAGGGCGCGTAATGTCCATTGGGCTTTGTATGGGCTTGTATTTAAGCAGCTTGTCCCGTTCTTCAGCGGAAAAAATATACGCATTGCCAATAAAGCGTTCTTCTACGGGTTTTGCGCCTCTAATGATAAAATTGCGCCCTTTAACGCCTCTTGGGAGTTTTTTTGCAACACTTGCCAGCCACTCCCTTAATGAGAGTGGCAGCCATGTATAATATCGCAAACTCAGCGGCTCTTTGTAAATATTATATCCGCCAAAAAATTCGTCCGCACCCTCACCGGAAAATGCAATTTTTACATATTGAGAAGCTTCCTTGCACGCAAAATAAAATGCCACTGCTGCAGGGTCTGCAAGGGGTTCGTCCATATAGTATTGGATCTTGGGTAAGCTTTCCCAGTATTCGTCTGTGGAAATAATTTTTGAAATATTTTCAATGCCCAGTTTCTCCGACAAGCTTTTGGCATATTCAATTTCATTATACTTTTCATAATCGAAGCCGACTGTGAAGGATTTTTTACCGCCTTTATCGCCAAATATTGCGGCTACATAACCGGAATCTACTCCACCGGATAAAAACGCGCCAATTTCATTATCCGAAACCATATGTCTTGCAACAGAATCTTGTACAGCATTGTCGGTATGCTTCACGGCATCGTCCAAGCTGATATCCGCCGGAGTAAATACATGGCTGTTGTATCGTGAAATGTGAGCGGTATCATTTTCCCAAATTAAATAATGCCCGGCCGGCAATTTATACACACCTTTGAAAAATGTCTCGTTAAGCACAGAATACTGAAATGTCAAGTACTGCCCCAAAGCTTCTGTATTTACAATAGGTTTAAAATCTGGATGTGGGAAAAAAGCTTTTATTTCGGAACCAAAAATCAATCCATTTTCGGTGCGCGTGTAGTAAAACGGTTTAACGCCAAATGAGTCACGTGCGCAAAAAAGCTTGTCCGCATTGTTGTCATAAATCGCAAATGCGAAAGTCCCGCGCAAATGAGGCAGCATGCCTGTGCCGTATGTTTCATATAAATGCAAAAGTATTTCTGTACAGGTCGTGGTGGCAAATGTATGCCCTTTATCTTCAAGTAAGGTGCGCAATTCCGGTTGATTATAAATTTCGCCATCAAATACCAGCGTTAAAGTGCCGGCTTCATTTTGAAGCTGCTGTGCATTGTTACTTCTCAAGCCAAGTGTGATTTCTTCGCCCAAGTATGTTTCTGTAAAGTATTGCCCGCGATGGGCTATAGTGTCTAACATTTCCGATATAACTGGTTCGGCGTGATTAGGGTCATACCCGGTAAATCCGCAAAATCCACTCATTATTAAATCGCTCCTGTTTATTAAATGGGGCTCTGCCCCAAGCCCCGCCGCTCCGCAGGGAATGAATCCCTGCTACGCTTCCTACGGGAACATGAGCATAGCTCCTGTTCAATATTTCTCATGTACAATACCATATTGTTGAAATTTAGACAAATTCTAAGATTATGTGATATTTAATTTATAGTTGTGCTTAGGCAATATCATGGTATAATATCAAGAATGTATAGTAAAATCGCAGTTTTCTAAATTATAGCCAAGATAGATAATGATAAAACTGCGGCCCAATGTAGAAGCATAATTTATTTTTTGTTGGAAAATTGGTCTATACGAAACGCGTGGCCTTAGTGGTTTGCCAAAGGCAAACTAGCGATGAGCCGCTTTTTATGGGGGTATATTTAATGCCTGTATCGCAAAATCCTGTTACAAAAGGCATGATCTTAAGTTTAAGTTCGAATCAAGATGTATACGAACGTGGCGAACGCTATTATCGTGACGGAAAATTACTTTCATACGATGTGGTGGAAGATTCCGGCGATGAAACGAATGTACGTGCCATTATTGAAGGAAACTATAAAAATTATGAAGTGACATTAAAAATAGGTACAAAAGGTGCTTTAATAAGCTATGTATGCGCTTGCGAAAGCCATAGCATTTGGCGTGGGGCGTGTAAGCATGTTGTGGCTGCTTTGTTTGCACATGCAGAAGGCCATGCACGTATGTTTTCTGCCGGAAAAATGCGCCAGCACGCACATGCTTTGGCAAACAAGCTAGAAGAAATTATTTTTGACGGTATAGACGAAATGATGGCGATACCTGTTAAGGTATCCGGCACGACACTTGTAAAATTGGTGCCAACCGTACATTGTACCAACCGTGGCATATATCTGACATTTTCCGTTGGGCGTGGGCGCTTGTATGTTGTTAAAAGTATTTCCGGGTTTGTAAATAGTTGCAAAACAGGCGAAAAAATAACGTATGGGCAAGGCCTAACATTTGTTCATAGCCCCGATATGTTTGATGAAATATCTCAAAAACTTTTGGGGTTTATCACGCGCGAAGATGACATGTATTCCGAGGTAGGTAAACGTTTAAGCCGGCAATTTCAGCTGACTCACCCTTCGCTTACCGTGAGCCGTGAATTACACCTGACCCAACGCAACATAGACGAGTTTTTTGATATGTTTGCGGGCCAAACGCTGGAATGCGAGTCGAGTTTTGGAGATAGTATAAAACTGTTTGACGCCATTCCTTCTTTTGCCTTAAATATAAGACACTTGGCGGCGGGTACAGTCATACAGGCGGAACCTTTTGACCATCGCGTTATCCGCGGAAGGTCTTACTATTATATTTTAACGGATGGCGGATTGTATCGCTTAACCAGGGCAGACGGGCGGGTTTTAAGTGCTTTGCTAAAAGCTTTGGAAAGCACTCCAAACCGTGAAGTCCTTATGTCCGGTAACGACCAGCAAAAATTTTTATCGGTAATCCTTCCGCAGCTTAGGCGTATGGGCATTATTGCGTCAGTTGATGGGGATGCTTCGGTTGGTGATGTTTTACCGCTTACAGTAAAAATGTATTTTGACAGCGATAAAAGAGATGTTGTGGGCCGTGTAGAATTTCACTATGGAAATGCAGTGATTGATATATTTGATAATGTGAGTATCAATAACCCGGCTATTAATCGCGATATTGTGGCAGAGTATGCCATGCGTCGTCAACTTATGTCTCTCGGTTTTTATGAAGATCGTAAAGCAGGTGCATACAGGTTAACCGGTGATGATTTTGTGCACTCCTTTTTGCGTGACATAAATGATACCGGCGTTTCCGGAATAGAGAGTTTGCGCAAAAATGCCGATGTTTTTGTAAGTGAAGATTTGCAAAAGAAAACGATACGTGCCGGAACCCCGCAAATTGGTTTGCGCCTGTCCGGGAATTTGCTAAAAGTATCCCTTGAAGATTCCGGTTACGAAATTGGCGAACTTTTGGAAGCTTTGGAAGCCTACCGTACACGTAAAAAGTTTTATCGTTTGAAGGATGGACGGTTCTTATCCTTAGATGATGAATCAATATCCGCCGCTGCAGGCTTTTTGGATGCATTAGATGCTACACGCAAAGAAGTGCGAGGGAAGTCCCTTACGGTGCCGGCCTACCGCGCGTTGTATGTCGATGAACTAACCCGTTCAGATGCTTTGGCAAATACGCATACATTAAAGCGCGACCAAGATTTTGAGGCGCTTTTGGCGCATTTTAATGACAGTGGCTCCCTAAACTTCAAAGTGCCGCGGAGTTTGTGTTCTGTGCTTCGTGAGTACCAAAAGGCGGGTTTCCATTGGCTTAAAACATTGGCACATTACGGTTTTGGCGGTATTCTTGCAGACGATATGGGTTTAGGGAAAACATTGCAAATCATATCCGTGCTTGCAAGTGAACGTAAAAATAACAAGCCATCTATAGTGGTTTGCCCCACATCTTTGCTGTATAACTGGGAAAATGAAATTTTTCGCTTTGCGCCAAAACTAAAAACACAGGTTGTTTCCGGTATGCCGGAAAAGCGCAGGGAACTGTTAAAAGCCCCCGGTATCGACGTTTTTATCACAACTTATGATATGTTAAAGCGCGATGTAGAGCATTATGAGCAGTTTAACTTTGCATATATCATTGCTGACGAGGCTCAGAATATAAAAAACCCGGGCACACAGGCCGCTAAAAGCTTAAAACAGCTTAAAGGTAAAGTACGTTTTGCCCTAACAGGCACCCCAATTGAAAACACGCTAACAGAGCTATGGTCTATTTTTGATTTTATTATGCCGGGTTATTTGTACTCTGCCCATAAATTTGGTGCCATGTATGAAACGCCTATTGTAAAATTTGGCGACGCCAATGTTGCGGCAAAATTGCGCCAACAAATTGCCCCATTTGTACTAAGGCGGGTAAAAGAAAGCGTATTAAAAGAACTCCCCGAAAAAACCGAAACCATTCTGCCTGCGGAACTATTGCCCGAACAAAAAAAGATTTATCAAGCTACCTTACTCGAAACCATTGGCGCTTTTGATGATATAATTGCTCAAAATGCTTTTGCAGACAACCGTATGCGTATATTGGCACAACTTACACGTTTGCGCCAAATATGCTGTCATCCTGCGTTATTTTTGGAAAATTACGACGGCGGCAGCGGAAAATTGAATCTTGCGATAGAAACAATCCAATTGGCCTTGGAATCCGGACACAGAGTATTGTTGTTTTCGCAATTTACAAGTATGCTGGGGCTTATCAAAGAAACGCTGGATAACACAGAAATTATTACGCCAAATGGGAAACAAGCGGAGTATTTTTACTTAGACGGCGCAGTGAAGTCTAAAGACCGCATGGAGATGACAGAGCGTTTTAATGCCGGCGAGCGGGAATTATTTCTTATATCCTTAAAAGCCGGCGGTGCGGGATTAAACCTTACCGGCGCAGATGTGGTTATCCATTACGACCCTTGGTGGAACCCTTCTGTAATGGATCAAGCGTCTGACCGCGCCCATCGTTATGGGCAAAAAAAATCTGTACAAGTTTTTAACCTTGTCGCAAAAGATACTATCGAGGAAAAAATTATGCATTTGCAAGACAAAAAACGCGGGTTGATAGATTCGGTTATTACCGAAGGCGGCAGTTTCATCAATTTATTGTCTGAAGAAGAAGTTCGCAAGTTATTTGCGAATTAACATAAACAAAGGAGAGTGCGGAAATGTACACAAAGCAAGATTTGATGTCTCATTTATCTACCATTGGTGCAGACCCAAACGGCACGCTTAAAATTCACATTTCGTACAAGGCAATTGGTGAAGTTGATGGCCGTGCGGACACTGTGCTTGACGCGCTTATGGAGTACATGCAAAATGGTTTGCTTGTTTTAGCCAGCCACACATGGGATAGCGTGCGAGAAGCCAATCCAGTAATGGACGTTTTGTACACACCTACTTGCGTTGGGGTTTTAACAGAAATGTTCCGTAAGCGGGAAGGGGTGCATCGCTCTATGCATCCTACACATGCAGTGGCTGCCATTGGTAAAGGTGCGGAAGCATTTGTCACCGGGGACGAAAAAGTAAATACCCCATGCGGTGAAGGTGGCGCATATCACAAATTGTGGGAGTGTGATGCGCAAATCCTGCTTATTGGTGTAAACTTTTCACGCAACACGTTTATCCATGGCATTGAAGAATGGGATAAAGCGGAAGGTACAATAAGAGATGAACTGGAAGATTATTTTGTTATCAACCACCAAGGGCAAAGGGTACATACACCTTTGCGCAGGCACTGCGCTCCATTGGGTTCGGAGACATTTACAAAACTGGAACCATACGCTTTCAAAGATGGCATTTTATCATTTGGGAATTTTGGTGACGCAACAACAAGGCTTATGCGTGCCAAGCCACTTCGCACGATGGCTGCAAAATTTTTAACAGAAAACCCACGCTATTTAGCGGGATATTAAGGAGGAATTTCAATGCAACTAGACAAGGTAATTACGGATTTTAAGGCGTACTTGGAGAGAATCTCCATGTTTGGGCAATTGATGAGCGTAGTCGAGTTTGACTCGGAAACGGTTGCCCCGGCAGGCGGCATAGAAATGCGTGCAAAACGCGCGGGTTTCTTTGGCCTTGAACTGTTCAAAATGCGTACATCTGATACGATGAAAGGATATCTTCATACTTTAGAGCCGCATTTACAAAGCATGGATAAACCCATGCAAGCCATGTATCGTAAATCCAAAAAAGCATATGACGAGGACACTAAAATTCCCCCGGAAAAGGTGCGCGAATTTGCCACACTACGGACAGAAGCAGGGGATGTATGGGTAAAAGCACGCCAAGAAAATAATTTCCGGGCATTTGCCCCATACCTAAAGCGGCTTATTGATATGCGAAAAGAAATGTTGGCATTGCGTGCAGACGAAATTCCCAAAGGCGGCATACCGTATGATATTTACTTAAATGATTTTGAGGAGGGCATGACTGTACAAAAATACGACGACTTTTTCGGTAAGCTAAAGGCTGTTGTTGTGCCGCTGATTAAGCAAATTGCGGAAAGCAACAAGAAAATTGAAACAAGTTTTGCTAAATCTAAAGTTGATATCGACACACAGCGCAAAATATCAAAAATGTTGGCAGAAAAAATTGGCTATGACTTAAACCGTGGTTACATTGGCGAAACAGCACATCCTTTCTGTAATGGGCCGGATAAAACCGACGTGCGTATCACCACCCGCTACGATGAAAATGATTTTCTGTCGTCTTTGTACAGCATTCTTCACGAATGCGGCCACGCAATTTATGAGCAAAATGTTGGTGATGATATTGCGGGTACAATTTTAGGCTCCGGCACATCTATGGGTATACATGAAAGTCAAAGCCGGTTTTACGAAAATATTGTGGGGCGCAGTCTTGCGTTTTGGGAATATCTTGCAGACGATTTGAAGGCTATTTTACCAAGCGAATTTGCAAATATAACACCGCAAATGTTTTTTGAAGCGGTAAACGAGTCTAAGCCATCTCTGATTCGTGTAGAAGCGGACGAGTTAACCTATAGCTTGCACGTTATTATCCGTTATGAAATTGAAAAGATGATATTTGCCGGGGAAGTAGAAGTCGATGACCTCCCTGCACTTTGGAATCAAAAATACCAGGAATATTTGGGCATTAGTTCACCAACGGACGCAGACGGTGTTTTGCAGGATATACATTGGTCTATGGGGGCGTTTGGATATTTCCCAACGTATGCGCTGGGGTCTGCTTATGCGGCGCAGTTGTTGTATTACATGCGCAAGGACATGGATGTAGACGCGCTTATTGCCAAAGGCAATTTTGCTAAAATTACTGCGTGGCTTATGGATAAAATCCATCGTCATGGCTCTATATATACACCAAATGAATTGATGGAATTGAACTTTGGGGAACAGCTTGACGGGGAGCATTTTGCGAAATATTTGAAGGATAAGTTTACGGCGTTGTATAATTTGTAGGAGTATAAAAAGGCAGTCTCGTTTGAAATGAAAACGAGACTGCCTTTTTTTACGCATATATCAGTCTAAACACGATAACAAGGTGTCTTGTTATTTTGCTCATGCTCCAGCAAAAATTCCTTCACATTTAGCCCGCCGCCGTACCCAACTAGCTTACCATTCGCACCAATAACCCTATGACATGGGATAATAATGCTAATGGGGTTATTGTGGTTTGCACCGCCAACGGCGCGTATGGCTTTCGGGTTGCCAATACGTTGTGCAAGCTCCTTGTAACTAATGGTTTCGCCATACGGAATGGTACACAACGCTTCCCATACATTTGTGCGAAAAGGTGTGCCTTTGGGGCGTAGCGGGACGGTAAATTCACGCAGCGTTCCTGCAAAATATGCGTCCAGTTCTTCCGTTAGTGCATTCAACACTTTGGCATCCTCACTGTTGGGTGGGGTTTCTTTTAGGGTAGGGGGCGTGGTTCTTCCGCCTTCAAAGTACAATGCGGTAACGGCGCCATCTTCGGCAGAAAGAAACAGATTGCCTATGGGTGTCGCATATTTAATCGTCGCCATCATTATTCTCCCGCTATGCTTAGGCCATTGACCAAAACGGAGGGCATACCTATGCCGCCGCTGCCGGTGGAATGGAAGCGTAGGTCTGAACCAACGGTTTCGATATTTTTAAGCAGCTCGAAAAAATTGCCGGCTACGGTAATTTGCTCTACGGGCTTGACGATTTTGCCGTTTTCTACATAGTAGCCGTCTGCGGAAACAGAAAAGTCGCCGCTTACGGGGTTTACGCCGGAGTGCAGGCCCGCGGTGCTTGTGATGATTACGCCTTTTTCCATGCCTTGCACCATTCCGTCAAAGGTTTTTTTGCCCGGGACAAGGTAGAAGTTTGTGGTGCTTGTACCAATTGCGCCGCCGAAGCCTGCTTTTGACGCATTGCCTGTCGGTTTAACGCCATCTTTAGCGGCAGATTTTGTGTTGTACAGCAGGGTTTTTAACACGCCGTTTTCGATAACCGCTTTGTTTTGTGTGGCAACACCTTCTGCGTCAAACGCCATGCTGCCAAGGCTTAGGTCTGTGACGCCGTCATCGCGTAAGGTGATATGCGGTGCGGCAATGGTTTCGCCTATTTTCGATTTGTCAAGCAGGGAGAAGCCTTTTTGGCCGTTTTCTGCCATAAAAACAGAGGTGAACACGCCAAAAATATCCTTGGTGGTGTTTTGGTCAAGTATTACCGGATATTGGCCGCTGGGTATGGATGTTGCGCCAAGGTAGCTAAGGGCTTCTTTTACCACTTTTTCTGCCAGCTTTTTGTAGTCGAAATCTGCAAAGTCGCGGCCTGCCCAGTAGTCGAAGGCATTTTTGTTGCAGCCGTTTTCTTCCACACGGGCCATGACATATGCCGCCGCCATATTGCTTTTTTGCGAAAGGTCCAGCCCGTAGGAATTTGCCATAGCCATATGGTTCTCGTTTGAGGTGACGGTGCAGAAATCTGCCATTTTTACGCGTGGGTCAAGGCTTAAGGCGTATTTTTCCATCTCCATTGCCCATTCAATTTTTTGTGCGGTATCTACAGAGTCGAGTGCGGGGTTAAAGCTTACAACTTCAGGGTATTTTTCGTCGCCCGGGTAAAGCTTTTCTACTTCTTTTTCTTCGATTATGCCGGCGTTTGCAATGGCGTTGTCAAGCATTGCGGGGATTAAATCGGAGTCCAAATTTTCTGTATAAGCATAGCCCATTTTGCCGTTGTGCGTGCCGCGGAAGCCGACGCCTTCGGTAGCGGTGTTTTTATATTCAGAAATTTCGCCCTCAAATACCCTTACGGAAAAGCCGTTTCCGGCGGAATAGTAGAGTTCATAGTCTGTAAACCCCCGCGTTTTTGCTTGGGCGAATAATTTGTCACGGAATGCTTCAAATGTCATCCTCACTATTTCCTACCTCCCACTGTCAGTTCTTTTACGCGAATCATTGGCTGGCCAACGTTGGTTGGCACCGCGCCGCTTAAACTACCGCACATGCCCTGTGCGTATTCAAAATTGTCCGCAACGCGGTCGATATTCATCAGCACGTCGTTGCCTTTGCCAATGAGGGTTGCGCCGCGTACAGGCTCGGCAATTTTCCCATTGCGGATCATGTAGCCTTCCAGCACCGCAAAGTTGAAATCTCCGGAAGACGGGTCTACAGAGCCGCCGCCCATTTGCTTGGCGTAAAGCCCTTCTTCTGTGGCGGCAATGATGTCTTCGGGTTTGTCTTTGCCGGGCAAAATGTAGGTGTTGGTCATGCGGGAAGTAGGGGCGTAGCGGTAGGATTCGCGCCGTCCGCTGCCTGTGGATGGTGTTCCCATTTTTAGCCCGTTCAGGTAGTCTACCAAGTAGGATTTGAGCACGCCGTTTTCGATAAGAGTGGTTCTGCGGGTGGCCGCGCCTTCATCGTCGATATTCAGCGTTCCCCATTGGCCGGGAAGGGTTCCGTCGTCTATTGCGTTTACGCAAGGGGCGGCAATGACTTCGCCAAGTTTACCCGCGAAAGTGGACGCGCCTTTTGCAACAGATGTTGCCTCCAAGCTGTGCGCGCAAGCTTCGTGGAAGATAACGCCGCCGAACGCGTTGTCGATAACCACCGGCATTTTGCCGCTTGGGCAAAGGTCTGTTTTTAGCATGGTTACGGCGGTGCGGGCAACTTCTTTGCCAATTTCTGGCGCGTTTAGGCTTTCTACAAATTCGAAGCCGCCTTTTGCGCCCGGAGCTTGGTAGCCGGTTTGCTTCTCGTTGCCTTCAGAGGCCACCGCTTCGATGAATAGACGCGTGCGGACGCGCCGGTCTTCTGCCCAAACGCCGTTTGTGTTTGCAATAAGCACATCTTGTGCTACGTGCGTGTAGGAACCGGATGTTTGTGTGACCAGCGGGTCGTATGCATAGGATGCCTGTGACGCGGAACGCAGAACGTCTACGATGGCCTTTTTACCCACTTTTTCCGGCGGAATGGTAACGATGTCCGCAAATTTAAGCGGGTTGGTTGCGGCGATAATTTCATGTACGGTGGCACCGATTTTAATGCTGGCCTTTACTGCCTGTGCGGCGTCTTTTGCCAGTTTAAGCAGGCTGTCACGCCCGGTATTGTTGGTGTAGGCGTATACCGAGCTTGTGCCAAAAATAATGCGCAAGCCAAGGCCGGAGTCGATACCCCAGTTGGCCTTTTCTACCTGTCCGTTAAGCATACTAATAGAGTCACGGGCGGTGTTTTCTACAAAAATTTCCGCCAGGTCGCCGCCTGTGGCCATGGCAGCGGTTAAAACGTCGTACACAAGTTGTTTGTCTAGCAAAGTGATCCTCCTCTGTGGTTGTAATTTTGAAGTATTGTACCAGAGTATGGGGGTGTTGGCAAAATAGGATGAAATCACGTGAATCTATTTTACGTGATTATACACAAGCGACACATGAATTTCGTAGGGACGACCGCCCTCGGTCGTCCGAAGATTACAAATATGTATGGATATTTATGCAAAATTGGTGTGCTACGGGCGACCGAGGGCGGTCGCTCCTACAGTGGGTTTGTGCAATTTGACGTAAATTAGATTCACGTGAGAATGAAATAATTGCAGATTTTTAGCAACTGGTGTAGAATTTAGTGCGTAGGAATAAGGATATATTTGGAGAGGTTGATATTGTCATGGCTAAAGGTAATGAAAATGTGCATCCCGATTTTCACAATGAGGTTAAAGACACTATAAAAGGTTTAAATCGCAAGCAAATTGCGTGTTTCGTATGGACTTGTGCCATTATGGCATTACCTTTTTTAAGTGTTGAAAGGGATTTTGCCTATTGGAAAAAACCAGATAGACAAAGACACTTGTTCGCTATATTTAAGGGGATTGATATTTCTGGTGCCGCCATTACTGATGACCACATTGTCACCGCCAACGCTACCTTCGCCATTGATGCTCTTTTCACCGCCAATGCTACTTTCACCGTCGCCAATGCTACCTTCGCCGCTGCCAATGCTGCCTTTGCCGCCGCTAATGCTGCCTTTGCCGCCGCCAGTGCTACCTTTGCCGCCACCAGTGTTGCCTTCTACAATGCTACCAGCGATGCCGCCAGTGCCGCCGACGCCGTGTTAAAGTCCGCTTTATATATAAAACATAGAGAATCAACCATTAAGGCTCTTATAATTAAAATAATTGACTCAATATATGCCAACAAGCCTCTACCCCGTATAGATGTAAAAACTTTTTATGGTAATATCTATAATGATTTCATAAGTGATCTAAAAAATAACAACTGTGTGTATTGGGCAGATTGGTATGATAATTTATATAAAAATGGTTTTGAGTTTGATAAAGATGAACTACTCTTTCGCTTAAACACACCCGATTCAATACAAGCAGAGGGTGCGGCCGCAGTTGGCAAACACATGCTTGCGCTTAAGGATCAAGGCAAACAAGAAACAAAAGAAGCCCGTATTATTTTGCTTGGTTCAAAAGGTGCAGGTAAAACGTCTCTTGCCAGGAGATTACGAAACGCCTACTTCCTTCCTATGCCTCGAAAAGAAGATAGCACAGCTGGGGTTGATACGTTTAGACCTAAATTAATCGAAAACGAAATCACACACCTATGGGACTTTGGCGGGCATGTAATCATTCAGTCTGCCCATAAATGCTTTATGTCGGCGGAGTGTGTATATGTACTTGTTTTAGATGGCCGGACAGAGGCACGACAGGAAATTGAAGAATACCGGAAATGGTTAACCACAGTAAAGTCATATTCAGGGGGCAATGCAAAGGTATTTATTGTACTTAACGAAAGCGACAGCCATTCATATTTAATGCCTGAAGAACAACTCATGGGCGAGTTTCCAAACCTTATTGCAGGGTTTGCGTACATTAACTTAAAGCGGGATAGAAAGAAGCTGCGCAAGTTTAAGGGTGACTTGAAAAAATATATTGAGACAAATTTGACACGCAAGTTACCGGCTAAGTATTTTAGTGTAAAGCAGGAATTTGAGCATCAATTTAAGAAGCATAGGAAAGAAATTTAAAATGAGGCGGATATTAAGAAAATTGTTTCAAAAGTAGAGCTGAAAGAAGGAAGCCAAGGCGTTTTGGAATATCTTAATACACTTGGCGTTGCTTTGTACTATGATGAATTTCCGGACGTAGTCTTAAATCCCTCTTGGATAAGCCATGGGATCTATACAATAATTAATTACATGCAAAACTCCAAAATAATTAAAATACACCAGGACACTATTCCCTCTCTATTTGCTGGCAAAGACAGGCGTCGATATGGTCATGAAAATTGTGAGTTGCTTTGTAAATTGATGGTTAAATACGAGCTTGCCTTTGAGGTGAAAGACGAGCTAAACGTATTACTTGTACCTGCGGTGCTAGGTGAAATTAATCCATCCGAGATGCTAAAGCCGAACAAAGACGAAGAAACCCTTGCCCGAAGGTATGCTTTTGAAATTGCACTATCCGATAGCATTTTCCCAAGGTATATTCAACGCAACCACGAGCATATCAAACGGCGTGGGGATAAAAGTTATATTGTTGGACGTGGCAGCATATCCCTAGAAAAAAATAATACACGGGCAAACATAATCAAAGAACCGCGGAAAGTTGAAATAACCACCTGGGGAGAAAACAAGGAAAATTTTCTGAATGATCTGCATAACATGTTTTTAGAATTGCTAAATGAGCACTACCTGCAATGGGACAGAGATGAAGTTAAACTTCCCAAAGAATATGTAGAAACAGGCATCTTGCGTGAATTGTATGACGGTGGGGTATCTCAAATTGGAGGAAAAGACCTTCAGACAATTGTAAACGATTATAAGTTAGTTGAAAATCTAAGCTTCATTTTCAAAACGGGGCTTAATGTGGATAATCCTTTTGGTGGAATAAAAAATGCTATTAAGAGAAAGTAATTTGCTAATCACGTTATAGCACCATGGTATAGGCTATAGGGTATGAATAGCGTATAATAATGACATAGGAAAAAGGGAAACGCAATGAACACTTGATGGCTTCAATAAGATAAATTACTCCTTCAACAAGTCCTTCCGCTTCACTGTCAGCCTTGCATATCCCTCATCTTTATATTTTCCCGCTATTTGTTCAGCGGCTTCCGCGCCAAGTTTTGCAAATTCTTTTTCCAGTTCCGCTGCGGCAACCCCCCGCAAAAAGCATCTCTGCAAGCCACAGCCTGTATATGTTGGCTTTGGGACTGGGCAGGTTTGGACTAGATTTATGAGGTTTTTGAGGTCGACTACTTCGGTGAAATGGTACTTGCTATTTGGAGATTCGAATTTCAGGTGGTGACTCACAGTCACCACTTGGCTATTTGTGCCCCGATATTTAAGCCGCTTCCAATAACCCCTTGCTGTTTTGTGGTCGCAGTCGGTCAGTATCGCATATAAATCTATAACGGAAAACCAGTAACCTTGGGTGGTAGGGTCGTACATGGAGCGGAGTTGCTTATTGTTCCATGGGTTCATGATTTCTACCAACTTTCTCATTGGTTTTTGTTAAAGCAAGTTTAGCAGATGCTTTTTAGGAATACAACAGAATTAGGCCAGTGGCTTGTAATTTGTATAATCACATTTATAGCACCAGGGTATAGACAATCTAGTATAAACAGCATATAATAGAGATACAATAAAAACGGGAGACGCAGCGAACGTCTCCCTGGCACAGCCGCTAAAAAGGCGGTGGGCTTGCTTTAAATTGTTAGCTATGACGATAACCGGCTAAACCCTTGGCGACACCAGTGTTATCTGTAATCGTAGCCCCCTTGCGCCTCCATTGCTTGTGTGAAAACTTCCACCGCGTAATCTTGGGGATTGCGCGGGTTTACATATACCCATGCGGAGTAATTGCTATAGTTGGCAGCGCCGAGTGCCGTCGCGTCATAAGGCAGCATGTTAAAATTATCGTTTTTATATAGGAAAGACTGGCTTTTAACTAAACAGGTCTTGCCTTCATGATTCTTGTAGGAACATTCGGCGTAAGCGGAAAAAGAACGACCGAAATGCACACCAAGATGGCGTTGGATTTTTGTGATTTCTGCTGGGAAGCTCAAGCCTTCTGCTTTTAATTCCGCTAATTTTGCCTGGTCCCGACGGGCAGATCTGCGGAAAAAGGCGGAAATGATCAGTTCAATAACACCTGCTAATGCCTGTACTCCTCCGGTTATTTGAAGGGAAAGCACAGCGGAACTGTGATCGAAAAAGAAATGCAGTGCAAAGACAAATACGCCTATTCCAAATAGTGCTCCACCAACTAAGGCGTGAACGTTGCTAATGACCTGTTTTGTGCTGCGTACGGTGTTCATTTCTTGTAAGCCGTGAAAGTTCCCTTGTTTGTTTTCGTTCGAGTTGTAGCTAATGCTGTTAGTCATAGTAGTCTCTCCTTTTTAATGGGGCGGTACGCCCACTGGGTTATCCCTGTTTTGTTTATGTACATATAGTAGCATAGGATATCCTTAACAGTCTTTGCCTGTTTCTTAACAGTTTCTTAAATATCAAGAAAGCGGACGAAGCCGCTTTCTTGTTTGCGCACCACTTTTAGATAGCCTGACACAAATAATGATACTAAGGCATACTGAAACAACCATAATCCCTGCCTGTCTTAGCAGGTGTATTTTCATTTCTACATCACGCAACATAGGGTTGATACTAAGGAACTCGCGCAAGCTATTATTCGCTTGCTGCAATAGCGATGACCAGAACGAAAAATCGCTCCAATGCGTGGGGATTAGCCACGGGGGTAGGGCATTCAATAAAAGCGGCAGCAAAATTGCGAATAATATAAACCCGGTAAAAATGATGGGTTTGCTGACGGCACGGAAATATTTTCTTGTAGACCCGATGAGCAATGCAAGTGCGTAAACAGCGGGTATCAGAAGGGGAAGTATAGACATCATGCGGGCGAGAGAAATTGCCCCGCGCATGAGTACATAATCCGGCCTGCCAAGACCGGAGGCTATGGCAAAACTTTCTGCATTATTGCGGGTAGGGTGGGGGGCGCCGCCGGAAAGTTCCACTACAGTCCAGCTTTGCGATATGTCTTCGATATGAAAGGACAGCAGCGCGAGTTCTGCGGTGCCTTCGAACACGCCGCGCACAATGCGTGGCGCTTCGTCTACATAAACGGGTATCCCCACAATATCTGTGCTGCCCCACAGCCTGTGCGCAAGTGCTTCTGACACCGCAATGCCGTTGCTGTCAATGGAACTTGGCGCGCTGCCTGTGATGTAGCGCGCAGGCCACACCAATGCGGCGTCTCCGGAAAATGAAATGGAGTTGGTTTGCGCTGTTCTTGCCCCGGCGGAAAGTTCTGCGGTGCTTTGGTGCCAAAACGTAGGCCAAAACGTATCGTGTTCGATATTTGCAATGGAATATTGCCGCGCGTTATGGGCTGCTTGCCCGGTTATAGGTTCGCTATATCGCAAAGATGCGCCGGGAAACCGTGCGATTGCATTGGCTTCTATGAATCCAATTGTCAACAAAGTGCCGAATATACACCATAGTAAGATAGTCATTATTTTCGATTTTGTAATCGTCATCAAATTCACCTTACGCAACACGAATGCGGTCGCCAACAGATATCGTTCGGTTACTGCTTGTAATTACTTGGCAGTTTCGGCTGACCGCCCCCGCTACCGATACCATTTCGTTATCAGATGCAATGATAGATACATTTGCGCGCACTACAACATTTTGCAGCCCCATAACCGTGCTGCGTTGTTCCATTACGAGCAAGAAGTAGCCCCCATTGTCTGAATGCAATGCGGAAATGGGCACGCTAAAGTCGAAACTTGCGCGGCTTAAAATAATTTGCGCGTCCACACGCTGTCCTTCGACCCAATCGCCGGCGGGCAGGGCGATTGTAATGGTTACGCTGTCGTCGGCATCCGGCTGCGAAATGCTGGATACAACTCCCGTTACGGTTGGCGTAAAGAACATATTGCCGCCGCCGGTTGTCACTGTGCTTTCGTTGCCTATGGCCAGCCTTTCCGCTTCGGCTCTTGATATTTGCAGTTGTGCTTCAAAGCCGCCGTTTACGGTATCGCGTAGGGTAATAAACGGTGCGCTGCTTATTGTATCATTCGCTTGCATCGCAAAAGATACCGTCCCCGCATATTCTGCATACAAGATTCCGTCGTTTGAAATAAGCGTCTCCAGCATGTCAACTGTAGACTGCTGCATTGCAATGTCTAACTGTAAAGTGGTGGCGTTAATTACATTTTGTGCCGAAGTGTCGGCGGCTTGCTGGGTGCTGTGGCTGTGATTTTGCTGTGCGGTGTTCAGTGAGGCAACAGCATCCTCTACACGCCGTGCCGCCGTTTGCCGGTTGTCGTCGGCTCTGTTTATTGCCGTTTGCACTGCGGCTTGGGCGCGTTCGATTTCGGTGTTTACACTGCCTGCGGCGTCTTCCAGCCTGCGTGCGGCGGCTAATTGATTATCCGCTGCACGCACTTGCGCTGTGTCTAGTGCATTTTCGGCGCGTTCAATTTCAGTCTGCACACTATTGTCAAAGTTGCGCTGTGCTTGCTCCAGGCTTATTTCTGCGTCTTCCAGCCTGCGTGCGGCAGACAATTTATTTTCTGCTGCACGCACTTGTGCTGCTTCCAGTGCATGTTCGGCACGTTCCAAGTCGTCCGCTGTGGCCACGTTAAAAGTGCGTTGGGCCTGGGTCAAGCTTGTTTCTGCGTCTTCCACGCGGCGGCGTGCCGCAAGTAAGTTTGCTTCTGCAGTGTTTTCCGCAGTGGTTATGGCTGTTTGTGCCTGCTCAACACCCGCCCATGCAGTGGCTACAGCCGCCGGGTTCGGGTCGATTGCCGATGCAAAAATGGCATCTTGGTATGTTTGCATTGCCGTCATTAGGGCGAGTTGTGCGTTGTGTATGCTGTCTTCACCCTGCCGTCTTGTTGTGTTGTAGTCGTCACGGGCGCGCTGGTGGTTGCGCTGGGCGGTTTCGATGGCAGAGCGGTCTGCGTCGGAAGGGCGGCGGGCTTGTAATTCGTCCAGGGCTTCTTGTGCGTCTGCAATGTCTGACAGCCCTTGCGCTATGGTGGAATTATAGTCGTCCAATGCGCGTTGGTGGCCACGGATTGCGTTTTGTAGCGCGGTGTCATCTACATTTATTTCGCGTAGGGCTTCTTCTGCATCTGCAATGTCCGCTTGTCCTTGCGCCAAAGTGGAATAGTAATCCTCCAGCGCACGCTGGTGGCTGCGAATTGCCGACGGCAGCATGGCCGCATCGGTTCCGTAAGTGGAGGTGATAAGCGCGTCCAAAGTCTCTCTTACTTCGGCTACATCGGCTTCGCCTTGCCGAATGGTGGCAGTGTAGTCCTGTTGCGCACGTTGCAGGGTGCGTTGTGCGCTTTCAAGCGAACTGGCGTCAATGCTTTCGCCACGTTCCAGCTTTTCCAAGTCAAGCTGCATCCTATAAAGGCTTGCTGCTTCGCGAATGCGCCGGTCTTCGAGTTCGTCCAGCTCAAAAATGGCAATGGCGTCGCCGTGTGCTATGTTTTGCCCAACATTCACCAGCATTTCGGCAATGGTAAGCCCTTGTGGGGCTGTAATTTCGATGGTATCCGTCGAATACACCGTTGCCGTGCCGGAAATCGCATCAATTATTTCGCTTCTTTCCGGCGATGCCAGCACCACCCGTGCAAGCGTTGCGCCGCTTGTGCCCCGGGCAATGAGCGTAAACGCCAGTAATACCGCCAAAAATTTAAATATATTGGCGGCAGAACGGCGCTGTGCCGGGTCGGACGCTTTGATGCGTGCGATTGTATTCTTAATCATATGTTTATTTACTCCTTTATTCCGGCGGCCTGTATGCCAAGTTCCAGATATTTTTGACCAAAGAAGAAAAACAGCGCGGCGGGCAATAACATCAACAGCGATGCCGCCATGGCAAGCCCCAATTCCTCTGCAACAATTTGCGGAAGAAACAGCGACAACGGCCACGTTGCAGGGTCGTTGAGAAATGTCATTGGCTGCTCTATAGCGCCCCACACTTCCAAAAAGCCCAGCACAAGTGCTGCCAAGATACTTGGCATACCAAGGGGCAGCCCGACACTTGCAAATGTGCGCACAGGCCCCGCGCCGTCTATGGAAGCCGCTTCCAAAAGCGCGCGCGGTACTGCGTCAAAGCCTTTCATCATAATAAATACGGGGAATGCCGAAAACGCAAACGGCAGGATAACTGCCCAAATGCTGCCCATCATTCCCAACCGGTCTATAACCAGGAAGTTTGGCACCATGGTTACCTGAAACGGCATGAGCATGAGCGCGATATACACTGTGGTTACAATTTTGCGCCCGCGAAAACGGAAGCGGCTTAATGCCCATGCGGCCGGCGCGCCGATAAGTAGCTGCCCCAAAATTGAAGGGATAACCAGCCGAAATGTATTCCAAAACATGACAAAAAAATGCGGTGTATCTAAAAGAAGCTGTACAAGTGGGCGTAATGTGGGCCATGTGGGTAACAGTGGCCATATGGCGCGTCCTTCACCCTCAATTAGAGCGGGGCGTATGGTGAAATTTAATTCTTCGAGAGACATTAGGCTTCCCATAACCATGAACCAAATGACCCACCATACGAGTAGGGCTAGGGCTGTTAGTGGGATAAATTTGATTACTTTCATCTAAGAGCAAACTCCTTTTATTACGAGCCGAATGCGGGCGACCGAGACGGTCGCCCCTACAGAAAACATGGGGAATTATACCGTAGGGGAGACCGTCCTCGGTCTCCCGAAAGTTGCATACAAAATAAAATCTCAATCATGTGCGTTATCCAAAAATCTCCGCATCAACAATATAATCACCAGCAACGCCGCCGCCATCATCGTGGCCGCCGCGCTTAGCCTGCTTATGTCCAAATTTTGAAACCAGTTGTTAAACAAATGCTGCAACAGATACATAGAATCATGCGGATAAGGCCCCGCCACCAAGTACGCTTCTCTGAAAACTCTAAAGCTGTTTAGCAGCGACAAAATGGATACAATACCAATTGTCGGCAGCAGGCAGGGCAGGGTAACATACCTAAAACTTTGCAGCCTGCTTGCGCCGTCCACATGGGCGGCTTCGTACAGCGATTCCGATATGCCGTCCAACCCCGCCAGCCACAAAATCATGTTGTAGCCGGTGTTTTTCCAAAGATAAGTGAAAATCAGCACCCAAAATGCCGCCCCCGACCCCATAAAATTGATAGGTTCGAGCCCAAACGTAGTCAAAACCGTATTGGCAAGCCCGCTTTCGTTAAACACCACCTGCCACAGCAGAACAATACTTGCCACAGGCACAGCCATGGGCAGCAGAAAGCTTGTTTTAAAAAGCTTCCCGTACGGGCGGATTGACCGTACCAAGAGCGCGGTGCCAAGGCTGATAATCAGCAGCAGCGGTATGCAAAACGCGATGAAAAGCGCGGTATTCCTGGCCGCAAGGCGGAACGCCATATTGTTAAGTACAGACACATAGCTTTCGAAGCCTATGAAGTTAACGCCCCGCACATCGTAAAAACTACGGCGAACGGTATCCACAAACGGTATCAGAAAAAATATGGATATGCCTATAATGCTTGGCGCCATAAAGGCGAGGGCAATAATACCCTCGTTGCGAATTACTAAACGTGTGGTGCGCCTTGCGGGCGGGGATGGAACCCCGCCCCTACAACTCGTATTTGTCGGTATTGCTTCGTAGGGTCGGGCTTCCATGCCCGACCGTGCATGGCTCCTAAGCCTTTTACGAACGCTCTGCCAAATAGTTCCTAATGTTTTGCTCAACTTCTTGTACAGCTCCTTCTATGTCAACTCTGCCTGTACCAAGCCGCTCTACGGTTCCCCAAATCATATCGCGCAGTGTGGTTTCAATTAACGCCGGTGTTTGGAGTTGGTTTATCAGCGCATCAATGTCAATATTAAGGGG
>Ga0123355_10000534_pt1 | contig 50886 bp, 45 predicted proteins | sample TergutEmb28metaG_3_FD_89872 | JGI IMG/M metagenome (GOLD analysis project Ga0123355, IMG submission 89872) | Embiratermes neotenicus P1 segment gut microbial communities from Petit-Saut dam, French Guiana - Emb289 P1 | ecosystem: Host-associated > Arthropoda: Insects > Digestive system > Gut ... | reverse complement strand
TGAAACATTTTCCGCCCATGTGCAGTCTTTTTGCGCGATTGCTTCGTCAGCACCGCCTAGCGTGCCTATAGCACGCGTCGTTGGTGCTTCCTTGCACTCACGCAAAAATCCTCGCACCTGTGCTGAAAATGTTTCGGTTCACGAGTATAGCAGTCTGGTTTGCTGTGGAGAAAAATACTTAAGTAAATGTTTGTGCTTGCGAGTATAAGAACATGCCTTGACTGTGTGTCAGTTGAAAAAGTTGAATGAAGGGATGAATTATAGTGATTGATTTCAAAGAAGAAATAAAAAAATACAAGCCAATATTAAATGTAGACGATGTTCAAAGCGAGTTAAAAGATACGATGGATTTGTTGGAGCAGATGAGCAAAGTTAACCAAATAATCCAACAAGCACCTACTCAAATCCAGCCGCAAGCACCGGTGTTGTCAGCATACTCAGCCCCAGTGCATACAATTGAGCCGCGTTCAACAGAAACACGCACAAATGAGGCACGCATCCCCGAACTTAGGGTAATCGAAACTGAAGCCAAAATAGAGGCCAGAAATGAATTTAAGAATGAGCCTAGGAATGAAGTTAAAAATGAAACTAAGAGTGAAGCTAGAAACGAAGCTAAAATAGATACTAAAATAGAAACTAAAGTAGAATCAAATGCAACAGAAGCTAGCATAAATTCCGAAACTCAAAAAGAACCCATAATAGACAACGTAACACAGTTAACCCCACAGACAGGTTATGCAGAACCCCTGTTTGATATGCCCGCAAATGAAGAACGGTAGGTGGTATCTATGACATGTCCAAATTGCAAAAAAATCATTGAAGATGGAAGTTATTGCACCAATTGTAAGATAGATGCCATACTATATACTGCTACCGAACGCATGTCACACGTCCTGTATAACAAAGGGCTTGCTTGCACTCGTGTTTCTGATTTGTCCGGTGCAATTGAGCATTTATCAAAAAGTGTTGATATTAACAAAAAAAATGTAGTGGCACGCAATCTGTTAGGACTAGTTTTATTTGAAACGGGGCGGGTTGGTGAGGCTTTGGGCAATTGGGTAATTAGCACCAACCAACAGAAAGAAAACAATGATGCCCTACGTTATATGGCTATTATAGAAAAAAATAAGCGTGGACTGGATAAGTTAAACGATGTTGCCAACTACTACAATCAGGCCATCATTGATATTAGAGAAAACAGAAGTGACATTGCTGTAATAACATTAAAAAAAGCGATAGAAGGCAATCCCAAGTTTATTGAGGCTATGAATTTGCTTTCATGTTGTTATTTGTTACAGCGAGAACGTGGAAAAGCAATGCAGTTGATTGAGCGGGTACTTGAACTGGATGCCAATAATATCACGGCATTAAGCTATTATTACGACCTATATCCCGATAAGGGTCGTCCAATGTCTGCTATGCTGAAAAATCTTAAAGGTGGTGTCACATCAACAGCACCTACTGTAGTAACCCCCTTTAAGAAAGTTAGCCTAAATGAACCTAAGCAAAGGAGTTTCCATTTTGCTGAGATTATTGCAGGTGTGGTTGGCGCAGTAGCTATGGCAGGCATAATGTATGTTTTAATATTCCCTACTATGAACCAGAACCACGCGCTTCAGGTGGGCAATATGCAAAGCCAGCTAACTGAGGTAGAACAAGCCAATGATTCTCTTAGGGAAGAGCATGAAACGGCTCTTGCATTACTAAGTGATGCAGAATATCGTTTAGAGCAAATGGCACGCGATAGAGAGGAACAGGCTTCAATACAAGACCGTAGTATTCAAGTAATGAGGGCTTATGATTTATTTAATCAGGGCAGTTTGTTGGATGCTGTAGATACTTTGGAGTTAGTGGATTTAACAGGTCTTGCACCTGACATATTGGAAAGGGCAGAAATTGTAATTGCCCGAGCGTATCCAGTGTTACGAGGATTGTTGTTTGATGAGGGGATGAGTGCTTACCGCGCCCATGACTTTGCAAAAGCACGGGTAGATTTTCTGCGGGCATATCGTTTTGTTGGTGACGATTATTTTCTAACAGGGGAAATTTTATATCATTTGGGCTGGATATATTCCCTGGATATTGACGACGAACAATCAGCGGCATATTTTGAGCGGCTTATAGAGGAATTCCCAAGTCACGGGCGAGTAAACGCGGCACGTGGGCGTCTTAATCATGTGTTAAATCGATAAAGTTGGTTTATTAAGTTATAATAATGTTTTTTTGTATTAAATAGGGGAGGCGTGTGGTATGTCAGATTTGTTCGACAGCACGAAGTTAGTGGCCTATTATTTATGGGAGGAGACAGGCTGCGAGCGCGCCTTAGAACTATGGTATTGTGCAGAGGACATTGCATGTTATTTGGCACGAGCCAATATTTTGAATAGAGCTATGATAGTGAGCATAAGGGAGCTGACTCCACAAGACGAAGGGTATGTGTATTTTATCCGACATATTGCATTTCGTTTATACATTTATACAAGAAATACAGATTGTTTAGCAAACTGGTTTTTTGCAGAAAACCTTATTGCTAATGAAAGCTGGATTGAGCATATTACTGGAATGGCAGCCATTTTGAATTCAGACAAGGGGCGTATGCGTGAGGTGCGTTCCGATATGGTTAGAATGTTATATGGCTATCAGCAGACCGACGAATAAAATCATCGTATGTATTACTGAAAAGAAACATACAGTAAAGAAGCTAATATTTTGGCTTAAACTGTAGAATGAAATTTGTTTCAGTGTGTTTGTTTAATCTGAGAGGAGAGATTAATGTGGGAAGAACTTCTGTATTTGGTTTAAGCGAGAATATCGCTAGCGTATTGAGCTATGCTTTACTCTTTTTTTCCGGGATTGTTGTATTGGTTATGGAGAGAGAGAATAAAACAGTACGGTTTCATGCGTTACAATCCACCATTTGGTTCATTTTTATTACCTTGGCAAGCTTGATTGTAGGCTTTATACCATGGGTTGGAAATTTTCTGAATTCAGTGCTAGGGTGGATTTGCTTTGCTAGCTGGTTATTCTTAATGTACAATGCTTTTGCAGGCAAAAAATTCAAAATACCTATGATTGGCGATGTAGTAGAATCCCAAATTTCTAAGTAGACTAGTGAAAATAAGAAATAATAAAACCGCCGATTTGACAGAAAAATTCTGTTAAATCGGCGGTTTTATTTTGTATTTTAGTTATTCATCATCCTAAATTTACACTACTACTTTCGGTCACAAATTGAATCCAATGTGGTCTCTCAAGTAGTATATATGACTTGTACTAAAATTTTCCAGCATATTTTTCCCTCTTTAGGAAATCCTTTTACTATTCCTGATTCGGGAGGTGAATAGCTGTTAGCTAAAATATATTTTAGTTGGCAGGTAAAGTATGCAGCATAACAAGGTTGATATATGTGGTGTAAACACGTCAAAGCTTCCGGTGCTAAAAAGTGACGAAAAAAAGGCGTTGTTTGCCCGGATTCTGGACGGGGACGAGGAGGCAAGGGAGCAATATATTTTTGGCAATTTACGATTAGTGTTAAGCATTATTCAGCGGTTTAATAACCGCGGCGAATATGCCGATGATATTTTCCAGGTGGGGTGTATCGGGCTAATCAAGGCGATAGATAACTTTGATGTTACCCAGGGGGTACAATTTTCCACCTATGCAGTTCCCATGATTATCGGGGAAATCCGTCGGTATTTGCGTGATAATAATGCAATAAGGGTTAGCCGGTCGTTGCGCGATACGGCTTATCGTGCGTTACAGGTCAAGGAGAGCCTTATAACAAAGAACTCAAAAGAGCCCACCATAGAAGAAATCGCCAAAGAAATGGATATGCCTAAGGCAGATATACTTTTCGCGCTTGATGCTATCCAAGACCCGATTTCCCTATTTGAGCCGGTATATCAAGACGGTACAGATGCCATTTTTGTAATGGATCAGGTGAGTGATGAAAAGAATACAGATATCCGTTGGTTAGAAAACCTTTCTTTGTCTGAAGCACTCAAACGGCTTAACGAACGCGAAAAGCTAATATTAAACCTGCGCTTTTTTGAAGGGAAAACACAAATGGAAGTAGCAGATGAAATTGGCATTAGTCAAGCGCAAGTGTCGCGTTTGGAGAAAAATGCACTTAAAAATATGAAAAAATACATTTCATAATCTTATTGCAAAATAATCAAAAGCGGAATCATCCCCATATTTCCGGGGGTATTCCATACATATTTTATATCAACTCCTTTTGAGATTTTATCAATTTTTTCTAAATTCTAAAAAGTTTCAAAAATTTCAGATTTTATAGATTTTATTAAAAGAAGGTAATGCCTGATATTTGCATTCGCAAGTATAAGTCAGGTCTTTTTGTATTTCTCATTGCGTGGTATACTTCATTTGGTTTATTAAAGATGTTTATATAGAGGTTTAATTTTAGGAGGCGTTTTGGATTTATGGATTTTATACAACAATTAAATGAGGGTTATTTATTTTTTGATGGTGCAATGGGTTCTATGTTGCAAAAATACGGCTTAAAGCCCGGTGAAGGTTCAGAATTACAAAACCTATCAAATCCCGAGGCAGTTATATCTGTACATCAACAATATCTGGAAGCGGGGGCAGATATTATAACCGCTAATACATTTGGTGCATATTCCTTGCGTTATGATAATGCGGATGACATTATCGAGGCGGCGGCAAACTGTTTACAGAAAGCCATAGCTGGAATGCCCGGCAAATTTGCCGCCCTTGATTTAGGGCCTACCGGGAGATTGTTAAAGCCATTTGGCGATTTGGATTTTGAAGAATGCCATGCAACATTTCAGCAAGCCGCACAATGTGGTGCCAAAGCGGGTGTGGATCTAATTCTGATTGAAACTATGACCGATATTTACGAATTAAAAACTGCTGTATTAGCGGCCAAATCCACAGGCTTACCAGTAGTGGCAACCATGTCTTTTGATGAAAATGGGCGTTCCTTAATGGGTTCTGACCCTGAGTGCATGGCAGTGTTATTAGAAGCTTTACAAGTGGATGCTTTGGGCATGAATTGTGGTTATGGCCCAGATGTTTTTGAAAAGCTTCTACCAATGTTAAAAACCAAGCTACCTATTTTGCTTCAGCCCAATGCAGGGCTTCCAGAAATGAAAGACGGCCAGCCTTTTTATTCATTGTCACCAGAAGACTTTGCTCAAAGTGTAACACGTATGGCAACTAAAGGAGTACGCTTGTTTGGGGGCTGTTGTGGCACTACACCCGCTCATATTCGCGCTATGGTGGAACAAGTCGCACCTCTTTCAACGCTGTGGCAAGCACCTTCTTTGCCCCTTGCTGCTAGTTCAGCTACAAAGATAGTCCGTTTAGAACAGCCGCTGGAAGCCTATAATATACCATGCTGTACTGCCGTAGATATTGATGACCGCATTGATGAGGCTATAGAATTTGAGCAAGAGGGCGCAGATATTGTAGAAATATTTGTAGATTCCCCCGAAGATGTACCCAATATTCAGGCAATGGTTCGGGTTCCGTTATCATTACGTGCGGATAATAGAGAAACACTGCTAAATGCAGTACGGTTATACTGCGGCTGTCCTTTGCTTACTAATGTGCCTCAGGATGTTAGCCTGCGTGCTTCATTGCAAGCCCTTGGCGGTGTAGTGCAGTGACATTTTATTTTATACTGGTTATTGTAGTTTGCGCAATTTGTATTGTGTGGTTTAATATTTTGGCCATTCGTCAAGGACGAGCCGAAGTCCGTTGGAAACTTGTTGTTATACAGCTTAAACAGCGTTTCAAACTTGTTTCCGACCTATTGTATTTAATCGACAATATAGAGATGGAGGAAGAAGCGCGTGAGTTTGTTATTGAAAAACTATCGCAATCTTATGATGATTTCACACATAACTTTGAGCCGCTAGAGCTGATTATGGCCAATAACCAAGCTGAAGAAATTTTTCAACAGTTTCTACAACTTCTGCCGGAGCAACAAACACTAGCAGATTCACAGGTTCTACTGGAGCAGCAAACGCAAGAAGATTCACAGACTCTATTGGAACAGCAAACGCAAGAGGATTCACAGGCTATATTGGAACAGCAAACGCAAGAAGATTCACAGGCTATATTGGAACAGCAAACGCAAGAAGATTCGCAGACTCTATTGGAGCAGCAAACACAAGAAGATTCACAGACTCTATTGGAACAGCAAGGTCAAGAAGATTCGCAAATTCAACAAAATGAGCAAGCTCAAGAATTGCCTGAGTTAGATGAGTTTCAATCCTTTAAGAAGGAATGGGACAGCAACGCAGAACAGATTAATATTGAAGGGAAGCTTTACGACGAACTCGCTCAAAAATATAATCTTTCAATCCAGCAACCCCATGGGCGGTTTATTGCGCGGTTATTTGGATTGTATGAACTCCACTATTTCAATGAGAGTGTGACGAAATAAAATGAGATAGAGGTAAATAAGAAACAGCCTCTGGTATACACTGCTATTATCACTTTCAATGGTATTCTTGAAAACGTCCTCAAAATAGGGGGGGTATTTTCGCTCCCCCTGTTTTGGGATACTGCCTATTCAGCATTATGACTCATCAATTCAAGCATACCTGCCATGTAACCCCAAATTTATCCTTTAATCCGTCATAGCACTTTGAAAACTCAATTTCACCAATCCATATTTCAATGTCTTTTGGCATATCAAGTATCGTGCGTGAACTGAAACATTTTCCGCCCATATGCAGCCTTTTTGCGCGATTGTTTCGTCAGCACCGCCTAAAGGTGATAAGTCACCTTTGTATTTTACATTTTTGAGTATCTTGTTAGACATAAAAAATCACCCATATTATTCATACGAGTGTACAACTTGTTTATATACTTGAGTTTAATGGAAAAGCGGCAAACTATATTGAAAATTGATATACTATAGTCTCCATTATAGAAGAATCACAATCCAATTGTGACATGCCCTAAATATCATCACGCATCTTAAAACCTATGCCCCATATGGTTTGAATATATTCTTCATTTGGTGACAGGTTAGACAGTTTGGCGCGCAATTTGCTTATATGAACATTAACGGTGTTATCGTCCCCCAAAAAAGCACCTTCCCATACAGTTTCGTAGATATTATTTTTCGTAAACACTTTAGAAGGGTGGGACATAAGAAGTTTTAGAAGTGCAAATTCTTTTTTTGAAAGATTAGCTTTTTGACCTGAAACTAAGACATCATAACTATCTATATCCAAGGTCAAATCGCGGAAACTAATCGTCTGTTTTGCATCGGGGGAGTCAACCTGACAATTTCGACGTAATTGTACTTCTATACGCGCTAATAATTCGTTATTATCAAAAGGTTTTGTCAAGTAATCATCTGCTCCCAATCGCAAAAGTTTTACAATAGTTTCCTTATCTCCACGCGCCGTCAAAACTATCACTGGAACCGAACGCACTTCACGCAAAGTTATAAGAACATCTTCCCCAGTTTTACCAGGAAGCATTAAATCTAATATAATTAACTTAGGGATGTTTTGGGATAAGTGCAACAAAGCTTCTGTACCAGAATACGCCCCAACAGGCTTATAGCCTTCTCTAATAAGAATGGTACAAAGTAATTCATTTAGGCTTATGTCATCTTCCACTACTAAGATGTCAATAGTATTAAAAAAAGCATTCATATCCCGACAACCTCTTTAACTTATATATGCCTTAATTCAGAATCTTTTCAAAAAGCTCACGATTAAACTGGCTGTGAGCCTTTTCTAATAGGGTAGCAATGGCTTCACAGCATTCTTTGACTTCGGGGTGCGCTGTTCCATTGGCATTACGCTCCTTGTAAACATGGCTCCATTCAGTTATATCCACCTTAAATATAAAATTGCTAGGGATACTTAGCATATATAAACCGCGTTTTACGTCTTGTTCGTTTGCTAGGTCATCACGAATGTAGCCATTTATGGCTTTGACATAACTTACATTATCAATTTCTATCTGCTCGGGAATGTCAACACCCAATTTTGACAATGCCATATCCGTAGAAATAATTTTATCCTTATACCAATCCGACATTTCATTACCAAATTGCGCAAGCCGTGTACTGGAGCGTAAAATACGGTTACTAAAGCGTTTCGCGTGGGCATCCCAATCATCTTGTCCGCCGCGATGCATTCCTTCCACAGTAACAGAAATATCCACATACCGCAATAAAGTGATATGTTTCCAGCCCCACTTAATAAGCCGGTTCATCCAATCTTCAAATTGTGTTGCCTCTTCCGCCAATTCTGCTAGCTCGTCTTTGGGCTTTAATGCTCCGTGTTCATCTAGCACTTTTTTACATATCCGTTGTATTCTTTCTTCCATGTCTCGTGTCCATGAACGTTTGCTCATGTGAATTGCTGTAATGGCATCAGCAATGCCGCTTATTTCATTAAGGTATACTTTCATAATGATGAATTTTCCTCCGTTTCTGAAAACAACGTCTCTCATCTTTTGTATCGTTGATATGCTTACTGAAAATATTTCGTTACTATTCCTGCCGTAGTAATTCATTAACATTGATGTGCAGGTTACGGTAACGTTGCAATGTTTTTGTAGAATTTGTTCATGATAAATGGTAAAAATCTCCTTCCAAAATTCCCGTGAACAAGCCTCTTTCATCTATCGATATTATATAAAATACAATAAAATTTGTCAACATTTTTTGGGTAAAAAAAATAAAAAATGCGGCGATTTTCGCAATATCGTTACATTTCGCAGTGAATCTCAAACAAAAGCTACCAATTTTAAGTGAAAACTATAACAATTGCGGATGCTTGTCCATTTGTGGTGTTTTTTGCAAAATAGAAATGTAGAAGATTTGAAGGCAGGCTTATGAAAAATATCCCGAAATTGCAAAGTTTTGTGGTGATGAAGGTTATTGTGGAACATTTGTAATTGATGTCTTTTGGGAGTTTGCTTTAGATGTTGATATTTCTGAACGGATATCACCTAAATTTGAAGTGATTCCCAAAAGATGGATTGTAGAGCGTACTTTTGCTTGGCTTGGTAACTATCGCCGCCTTTCGAAAGATTATGAAATTTCTACCGATTCTGTGGAAGCTATGGTTATTATTGCTAATTTACATACTATGTTTCGTTCTTTAGCTTAGATGTGTTGAATACAGCTTCTGAATCTTTAAGTAATGGCAACATAAAAACCCCACAAGCATCTCCGCCGTGGGGTGTCTAGCTGTTTAGTGGGAACGCGCCCTAGTCTCCATTTTCTGCAACTTGTTTTTCAACCCATGCTACATCACATTTTTCAAGATATACGATTTCACATGGGTCATTTCAGTAAGGGTACAGGCAATGCCTTCTCTACCTATGCCGCTCATTTTCACACCACCAAAATGTTGGTTAACATTGCGGTAACATCCTGAGCCATTAATAACAATGCCTCCAGCTTTGATTTTTGAAGCCGCCCGCATTGCCTTAGAAAAATCTTTGGATATAACGCCAGCCTGCAAACCATATTGTGTATTATTGGCGAGTTCGATTGCCTCATCAAATGTTTCAAAAATAATAATAGGGAATACTGGCCCAAAGACTTCCATATCAGAAGCAATGTCCATATCCCTTGTTACGCCCGTTAAGACCGTTGGTTCAAAGTATGTTACATCATAAAGGTTGCCACCATGAACACATTTCGCGCCTTGGGCTATGGTTTGTTCAACCTGCTTTTTTACTTGCTCCGCCGCTTTTGGCGTGATAAGAGAACCTAATTCTGTATCGTCATTATGAGGACAGCCCCGTTTAAGTTTTTTAATACCCGAGACAAGCCCTTGGGTGAATTCTTCTGCTATTGAGGAATGCACAATAAAGCGTTTAGGAGCGCAACAGGTTTGCCCTGCGTTTGCAAGACGTCCACTCAAAGCTTCCCCTACGGCAAGTTCCATATCTGCGTCTTCAAATACAACAAGTGGGTCGTTTCCGCCCAATTCAAGGGACAAATGCTTTAAGGTTGCCGCCGCTTGCGTCGCTACTTGGACACCAGCCGCGGTACTTCCAGTTAAGCTGATTGCATCTATATCCTTGGATGTGGATAGTACTTTGCCAAGAAGTGGGCCGTCACCAGTTACAACTTGTAACACATTCCCCGGAATGCCAGCTTCCCAGCCAAGTTCTGCTACGCGTAATAAAGCCATTGGGTTATATGTGGAAGGTTTAATAATTACAGCATTGCCCACGGCCAAAGCCGCCGCAACCTTGTGATAGCAAAGTTCCACTGGATAATTGAAAGGTGTTATTGCGGCCACAACCCCAAGGGGTTCCCGCTTGGTAAAAATAACATCCTTTTCACATCCTTGTTGGTAGTCTGGCATAACTTGTCCATACATATGGTCTGCCACTTCTGCATAACCGCGTATAATTTGTGCGGCACAACCGATTTCAAACCTTGTTGCCGAGATGACTTTTCCCATTTCAGTGGTAAGCATACGGGCGATTTCTTCTTGGTTTGCCTCAACAGAGTCCGCCCATTTTAACAGAATTTTGCTACGACTATATTGTGGCGTTTCTGCCCAAACCATTTTCCCGTTTTGAGCGGCGGCAATTGCTAACAGCATATCTTCTTCGCCAGCGTCTGGAACTGTATCAATTAGTTCTTGTGTTGCGGAATTAAGAATTTCGATAGTGGCATTACTTTTGGCCTCTACGTGCTTGCCATCAATTAGCATTTTCACTTAAAAACCCCCTGTTATATTCAAATTATTAGTCAATTTCCACAATATCATGAACAAACCTATACGTCAACAAAAAAATTCCGGCGGTTAGGTTTTTCTGGATTTTCGCCAATACAGTGATATGGAAATGCTATACCATAAAGCAAAACAATTACCACATTGGTATAGGTAGGCTCTAAGATGTACTCTGCGGATTCCAACGAAATGTGGTCACTAACTTTTGAATTGAACCTCTGCGACCACTCTGTCTAATATGACCTTCAAACACTGGCGGACGCGAATAATTATAAATCTCATTATGTTCAACAAGAAAATATTTCCTTATTCTATAGCGTCTCCTTGGTCTTAAATCATAATTCCGCAGGCAAATATAGAATTCCCTTGCATTGTTGGACATAATCGGTATTCTGGGGTCTTGACCAAGTACTGGACTCTCTACAAATACTCGCCTCTCTATTCGTAGCACATTCCTCCATGTTAAGCCAGCAAAAGTTTCGAATACATAAAAACTGTGCAAGAGCATGTAATTTGAATCATTTGTAACAGTCACTATCATACTATCATTAGATATATCTGTTATGACCATACTTGCATTTTCTAAAGGAGGCACGATTAAAAGTGGCGGATGATATGTGACTTGACCCTCCAGTATTTGTTGTCGTATTATCAGAAAAATAGCGAAATTAACCACAACTATGAGTGCGATTAATATTAGTACTAAAATCAATTTTGAGGCTTTCATTACGATTCCCGCCCATCTCATATCAATCAGAATAATCAAAAATAACCGTATCCATGCAAATTTAGCATAACTACTTGAAATTCACAATCAAGGATTTTTGAGATGCATGTTGTCTGCAAAGTTAAGGATTTTTTAAGATTTACTTAAAGCTTTTGAAAGACTCCTATGGTAAACTCTACTTATCGGAAAAGCAATAAATCAAAAATCATAAAGCAAAGGAGCGAATCATTATGACTGTATTAAAAACCATTGGTTTGACCAAACACTATGGAAACATGGCTGCCGTAGACAATCTTAGTTTAACGGTGGAAAAGGGCGATATATATGGCCTGATTGGTAGAAACGGAGCAGGCAAAACCACTTTTATGCGACTAATTACTTCCCTTGCAATGCCAACTGCCGGAAAGGTAGAACTTTTTGGAGAAAGCACCCCCACTGGAATAGCAAGTGCCCAGAACCGTATAGGCTGTATAATAGAAGGCCCTGCCCTTTATCCTAGCCTAACTGCTTTGCAAAATGTGGAAAGCTATCGTATACAATGGGGTATCCCCGATAAAGACGTAACCCAAAAAGCCTTGGAAATGGTCAATTTAACAGACACTGGTAAGAAAAAAATTGATAATTTCTCCTTGGGGATGAAACAAAGATTAGGACTGGCCATAGCACTTTTAACCAACCCCGATTTTCTTATTTTGGACGAACCTACAAATGGTATGGATCCCATCGCTATAATAGAAATACGTGACCTTATTAAAAGGCTTAGGGACACTGGAGTAACATTTCTTATTTCAAGCCATATTTTAACCGAATTAGCAAAAGTGGCTGACAAATTTGCCGTTATTGACCATGGGAAACTTATAGCCGACCTTACCCAGTCCGAATTGCAAGACACGTGCAAACGGGCATTGGCTCTTATTGTAGATAATGTGCCAAAGGCAATAACTATACTGGAAACAACCCTAAATATTAAACAATACAAGCAAATTAGCGCGAATGAGCTTTGGATATATGAGTATCTGGATAACCCATCGGAGTTGACCTTCCAGTTAAGTCAAAATGGTATCCGTGTGTCTTCATTGCAAGAAACAGGTGACACCTTAGAAGAATATTTTGCTAATCTCATAGGACAGGGGGCGAATTAATATGATGAATTTGATTCGTGCTGATTTATATAGGATTTTTCGTGGCAAAGGGATTTATATTACTTTTGCATCCCTGCTAGCATCAAACTTTTTCATTGTAGTTGTAATAGGTTTCATTATATCTTTTACTGCGGATATGATTACTAATGACCCCTTTATTGCCGCTCAAATGGAAGAAGCAATGAGCGGAATGCAAGAAATAATGGGCGAAATGCCTGAAGAAGTTGCGGCTATACTTGAAGGTGCCTGGCCTGATACTGTTTGGGAAATGACGGAGTTACTGATTGGGGGTTCCAACAACCTTATATTTTTTCTACTGCCGCTATTGATTTTTATTTCTGGCGTTATGTTTGATTATGGCACCGTAAAAAACACATTGGCTAGAGGTATGTGTCGGGTAAAATTGTATTTTTCTAAGCTAATTTTAAGCGCGATATTTACTTTAGTACTTCTGCTGTTTTATATGTCTACAGGTATGTTTATGGCATTTTTAATGGGAGGTTTGAGTACACCACTTAGCGAAACACCTTGGGCAGATTTATTTCAAACCCTTGTTATTGTGTACATTATATTATTTGCCGTGGCCTGTATTGGCACCTTTATTATTTTTGTTACTCGACGTATAGGTATGACCATTGGGATTTATATTGCCTTTTTTATTGCAACTCAGCTAGTTTTTGTATCAATTGCTTCTATAGTCCCGGGGTTAGGGTGGTTGGCCGAGTTTGACCTTTCTTTTTCCCTTCAAAGGTTATCTAATTTTCTCGTCCCCGACCCAATACCAAGTAACCTTATTATGACCTTGGGTGTATCGGTTTTTTATATCGTTGTTTCAACTGCGTTGGGCATCGTGCTATTTAGAAAGGCCGAGATTAAATGATAGCATATCTTCTAAAAAGGGATATTCGCCAAATGGCACGAAAGCTGGAGAAAAACATTCAGCTAACCACCACGACCTTTGATAAAGATATTACAGATTTGGCCACAATTATAAACAAAATGCTATTGCGTCATCAGCAGGAACTTGAAGAAAAAAGGCAGGCCGAAATACGCTTAAACCAGGCTATTACAAATATATCTCATGACTTGCGCACGCCTTTGAGTGCCGCTTTGGGGTATTTGCAAATGTTGGAGAATTATGATTTGGATACGGATACTCAAGCGCGTTATCTTCAAATCGTTCGTAACGGACTTGAAGCTTTATCATCTAATATCAATGTGTTATTTGAATTTACCCGCGCACTGGAAGGCCGGGATGCCCTTGATATACAGCCCGTCAATATCTGTGACATATTACGGGACACACTTTCTGCTAGTTATGAGGAACTTATAAAAAAGGGCTTTACAGTAGAGGCAGACATATCGGATACACCGATAGTCTGCCTCTATGACCAAAATGCCATTCGTCGTGTACTAGAAAACTTAATAAAAAATGCCTGTATTCATGGGCAAAAATTTATGCGTGTTATTGTAAAAAATGATGGCACAATAGAAATAGCAAACCGTGCAGAAGGGCTGGATACATTAGATACAGTCCAAATATTTGAAAGATTTTACACAACAGATACAGCACGTACTTTTAAGCGAACAGGACTTGGATTAGCTATTGCAAAAGAGTTGATTTCGCGTATGAATGGAAAGATTGTGGCCTTAGTAGAAGACGATATGTTAATTGTACGAATATCACCCTCAGAGCCTGTCTAATTTGTGTTCGCAAGTAAAAAAAGTGGTGCGATTCTTATCGCACCACTTTTTTTACTCCATCTTAATATTAAAATGTTAACCCACTGACGCCCTGTTACGTTGCCTACGCCTTTTTGTTTTGCGAACAATAGGCTGCCGATTTTCGTTATGGATAAACTTAGGCAGGTCTTTTTTCTCTACTGTATCACGGGTGATAATGCACCTTTCTATCGTATCATCAGAAGGTACATCATACATAATCTGAGTCATAAACCCTTCTACAATGGCGCGCAGACCTCTAGCTCCAGTTTCTTGTTCAATTGCCTTTTGAGCAATAACCTTAAGAGCTTCCTCATCAAAATCCAAATACACGTTATCCAACTCAAGCAGATATTGATATTGCTTTACCAATGCGTTCTTGGGCTTAGTTAATATTGCAAGTAAAGCTTCTTCATCCAAATTGGAAAGCGTAACCAGAACCGGCAAACGTCCTATGATTTCGGGAATCAATCCAAATTTATGCAAATCTTGTGTGTTAAGCTCAGCCATTATATCATCGGCACGCTTTTCTTTTTTTGTCTTAATATCCGCGCCAAACCCGATAGTTTTCTTGTTTAGACGGTTTTCCACTACCTTATCAATACCGTTGAAAGCACCACCACATATAAACAAGATATTGGAAGTATCAATCTGTATAAAATCCTGATGTGGATGTTTGCGCCCACCCTGAGGTGGAACAGAAGCAACAGTACCTTCCAATATTTTTAATAATGCCTGCTGTACGCCTTCACCGCTTACATCACGGGTAATAGACGGATTGTCTGATTTACGGGCTATTTTGTCAATTTCATCCACATAAATAATCCCGCGTTCAGCACGGGCAATATCACCATCAGCCGCTTGTATAAGTTTAAGCAGGATATTTTCTACATCCTCACCCACATAACCAGCCTCAGTCAAACTAGTTGCATCCCCAATAGCAAAAGGTACCTGCAAATACCGTGCCAGAGTTTGCGCTAAATAAGTTTTCCCCGAACCTGTAGGCCCTACAAGCAAAAGGTTACTCTTTTGAACATCGACATCAATACCAGTTTCTCCGCTAGCGATACGCTTATAGTGATTGTACACAGCTACTGAAAGCGCTTTTTTTGCCCGGTCTTGTCCAATTACATACTCATCCAAAAAAGCGTGAATTTCTTTGGGTTTTGGCAATCGGAACTCGTCCTCGTCGTAGTGGTCTAGTATGATATCTGGATCGTCCTCCAGAATATCCACGCACAAATCTACGCATTCGTCACATATATATACATTTGCGCCTGCAATAATTTTGCGCACCTGGTCTTGATATTTTCCACAAAACGAACAACGCAGAACTCTGCGTTCTTCCGTCTTTGATGGCATTAGGTACCCTCCTTATTATATAAAACAAAACTGGCCAATTCCCTCTAAGATATATTTTTCGTTAGTGGGAACGCTCCCTACTCTTTGCGTGAAATAACTTTATCGATAAGTCCATATTCGAGTGCTTCCTGCGCGGACATAAAGTTATCCCGTTCTGAGTCACGGGCAACTGTTTCTATGTCTTGTCCTGTGTTTTTTGCAATAATTTCATTTAGCTTCTGCTTGGTTTTGATAATCCGTTCAGCCTGGATTTGAATATCCGTGGCTTGGCCTCGTGCCCCGCCTGATGGCTGATGAATCATGATTTCTGCATTGGGCAAAGCGAATCGTTTACCTTTGGCACCGCCACATAGCAAAAACGCCCCCATGCTGGCTGCCATTCCCACGCAGATAGTGGATACATCACTTTTAACATGATTCATAGTGTCGTAAATAGCCATGCCTGCTGTAATCACGCCCCCAGGGCTGTTTATATAGAGATTAATATCTTTGTCTGGGTCTTCTGCATCTAAAAATAATAACTGTGCTACTACTAAGCTAGCTGTATGGTCGTTAACTTCATCGCCTAAAAAAATAATCCTATCTTTCAATAGACGAGAATATATATCAAATGAACGTTCACCGCGATTAGTTTGTTCAATAACCATTGGTACTAACGGCATATTTTATTACCTCCTAACACGCCTCTACAGTGGTTTACAGTGGCGAATCTATAGCAACGGCTTTTTCTACAACAAAATCAAGTGCTTTTTGATTTAGCAATTCTTGGGTCAAATCATCTTTGCGACGTTGTGAAAGTTTTTCCATAATTTCATCTGCATTTTGACGTGTGTTGGTTGCAATTTTTTCCACATGCTCTCTGAACTCTTCGTCACTCACTTGAAGGTTCTCTTTTTTGGCAATGGTTTCTAGCACCAAAGTAGCATCCACTTCTTCTTTTGCAGGACGTTCATGATTTTCACGCAATTTTTCCATTGTCATGCCACTAAATTGCAAATAAGCTTCTAGGGGTAAACCTTGCATTTGAAGACGATAGCGCATTTCTTCCATCATCTCGTCAATGCGAGCGGCATACATTGCCTCTGGGACTTCCATAACCGCTTTATCCACCAATTGCTCAATAATGGTTGTGCGTTTGGCCATAGTAGCTTCTTCTTCTTTTTCTTTGCGTAGCATTTCCTTGATGTGTTCTCGATATTCAGTCAATGTATCAAACTCCGAAACATCTTGTGCAAACTCGTCGTTTATTTCTGGCATATCTTTTGATTGAACCTCAAGAACCTCTACTTTGAATAGAGCAGCTTTGCCACGATATTCCTCACGATTATAATCTTCAGGAAAAGTTACGTTTACTTCTACATCATCTCCAGCTTCATGGCCGATTAATTGTTCCTCAAAAGTATCAATAAAATTTTTGGAACCTAAAGTAAGGTCGTATTCTTCAGCTTTCCCGCCCTCGAACGGCTCACCGTCAATAAAGCCTGTGTAGTTGATAGTTACCATATCCCCATCCTGCGCTGGGCGGTCTACTGTCACCATACGTGAATTTTTATCTTGCTCGGCACGAAGACGGTCTTGAATGTCGCCCTCATTAGGCTCAGTATTCATAATCGGATAAGTGAGCCCATGGTAACCATCGATTTCAACCTCAGGTTTTACATAAAATTCTGCAACAAAAACCGCGCCTGTAGATTCGTCTATAGAATCCACCTGAATGTCCGGCTTGTATACTGGCTCCAAGCCCAATTCATCCAACGCGTTTTCATAAGCCTCTGGCAAGATATGATTGACAGCCTCGTCGTGAAAAATATCATTGCCATATAGCCTCTCTATAACCTTACGTGGTGCCTTACCTTTGCGGAACCCATCTACCACGATACGGTTTTTATTTTTGTTGTACGCATATTGCAGACCCTTACGTAATCCCTCAGAGTCTACTCTAAAGGTCATTTTGACCTTGTTTTTTTCAATTTGCTCTACAACATTGTTCGCCGCACTTGTCTCATTTGCTAAACTCATGCGTGGCCTCCTTTGCAACTTTTGCAACTTTTCAGAAATCTATTCCGCAGTATACCACAGGGGAATGGGTATGGCTATAGTTTCTCAGGAATTTTCCCCATATTTGATGCACATTATAACAGTTTGAGTAAATCATACCCGTTGTATTGACATAAACCTCGGACATATGCCATACTTGTCTTGTATAGTAGTTTTCTAATATAACACAGGAGGCATTATAGCTAATGGCTAAAAAGAAAATTGCAGTGCTTACCGGAGGTGGCGATGCGCCAGGATTAAATGCAGTTATCTATTCCTTGGTGCGTGCTTGTCACAATAAAATGGACTGTGAATTGGTCGGATACAGATTCGGGTATCGGGGTTTATACAACAACGATTTTGTTCCCCTTACAATGGCAAGTACTTCGGGGATTTTACATCGCGGCGGAACAATGTTGTTTAGCTCCAACAAAGACAATCTTTTCAACTATGCAGTAGAAGAAAACGGCAAGACTATAAAGAAAGACGTGTCTGACATTGCCGTGGAGAATATGAAAAAAGCTGGCGTGGATGTACTAGTAGTGCTAGGCGGAGATGGTACTCTTACTAGTGCCCGCGATTTTTACCGCAAAGGTGTTAATGTTATTGGTGTACCCAAAACTATTGACAACGATTTGGGCGCGACAGACACAACTTTCGGGTTTGATACAGCAGTCAACGCAGTTGTAGAAAATTTAGGACGCTTGCATACTACAGCGGAAAGTCATCACCGAGTAATGGTGGTGGAGGTAATGGGACGTTCGGCTGGTTGGATTGCTTTGTATTCCGGCATTGCAGGAAGCGCGGATGTTATACTTATACCAGAAATCCCATATTCCCTTGAGAGAATAGTAGACAAAATCAACGAACGCAAATCCAGAGGCAAGCAATTCGCCATAGTTATTGTTACTGAAGGCGCGTCGGAAAAAGGCGGGCAAGCGGTTGTAGGTAAGGTAGTAGAAGACAGCCCCGACCCTATACGTTTTGGTGGCATAGCAGCAAAACTTGCCAGCGATTTGGAACCACTTATAGAAAATGAAGTCCGTTATTGCGTTTTGGGGCATACCCAGCGTGGTGGTGACACTTCTCCTGCTGACCGTTTACTTTCAGCGCGCTATGGAGTAAAAGCGGCAGAAATGATTGAAAAAGGCGAGTTTGGCAACATGGTATGCCTAAAAGATGGCAAAATGGCAAGCGTTAGCTTAGAAGATGTAGTTGGACGTGGCGAAACAGGCGAAACTGCCACTGGCCAAAGCAAACGCGTTGACCCCAACAATTCTGAATTGATAATTGTTGCACGTGCCTTGGGTATTTCCTTTGGTGAAAAAAGATAAGGGTAAATAAAAAAGCAGGATAAAAACAACAATATCCAAACGATATCTACAAGAAGGGCTGTTGCAAAGTTAATTTTGCAACAGCCTTTTTTTCATAACTAGATACAAAATAAGGGCATAATGTGGATTATAAAAAAATTTTCTACCCCTTGCTGTCTGTTGAAGCCTATGATATGTTTAATCGCGTGGAAGGAGGAATTTTTTTTGGATAAAAAATTAGACAGAAAATTTTTTGCACCAGGACGAGTTAACTTGATTGGCGAACACACAGACTATAACGGCGGGCATGTTTTTCCATGTGCCATTAATTTTGGCAATTATGGAGTGGCTCGTATACGCGATGACCATACTATTAGGCTACTTTCTGGTAACGTGTCACCTGCTTGTGAACTGAACCTAGATGTAATTCGACCGACTCAAAACTGGAGCGATTACCCCAAAGGGGTAATCAACGAATTTATAAAGCTCGGCCATAGCCTTAGTGGATTCGATTTCTACATATGGGGCGATATACCAAATTCGGCGGGATTGTCTTCGTCGGCAAGCATCGAACTACTTACGGCCGTGGCTCTTAATTCTCTTTTTGATTGCGGATTAACTATGAAAGAAATGGTTTTGTTATGCCAGCGAGCCGAAAACCAATTTGTAGGCGTAAACTGCGGCATAATGGATCAGTACGCCGTTGGTATGGGAAAAAAAGACCATGCTCTTCTGCTAAACTGCAATGAAATGCAACATGAATATGTCCCGTTAAACCTTGATGGTTATGCTTTAGTCATTGCCAACACCAATATGAAACGTGGATTGGCGGATTCAAAATACAACGAACGACGCGCCGAATGTGATAAAGCATTGCGTATATTGCAAGAAGTTTGTGATGTAAAATCGTTGTGCGAGATAGATATAGAAACATTTGAGAAGTACAGGCATAAATTAACAGACTCTGTGATAGAAAAACGTGCTGCTCATGCAATATATGAAAATGCCCGCACCATTGAAGCCGTTAGGGTGCTAAATGCAGGGGACATTCAGCATTTTGGCAATATGATGAGGGATTCCCATATATCATTGCGGGATTTATACGAAGTCACTGGAGAAGAACTTGACGCACTTGCCGAATCTGCATGGGAAACAAAAGGCGTAATAAGTTCACGTATGACAGGCGCAGGTTTTGGTGGTTGCACGGTAAGTATAGTAAAAGAAGATTGCGTTGATGATTTCATCCAAAATGTAGGTGAATCCTATACGCGCCGCACCGGACTAAAAGCCGATTTTTACAAAACAAGCACCGGGAGCGGTGCCTGTGAAATCACAAAATAACCAATGGCATTGCATATTCATGAAGACTCCTTGCGGGTCTTCCTTTTTTTGGCGGAGGAAAGGCCAAGGAATACAAATCTGTTGAGCGAACCTCTTCACTTAGCATTTGCGTTGCCAACTCAGGAAGAATGGCATTTTTTAGATTCATAACTATTGGTAGGGAAGCATTTCGCTCCAATGTTTTAAGCAAATCTGTTCTATCACGTTTGAAGCCAAGCACCCGAATATATTGAGGGCCACCCGAATTTTCATACTCTGCCAGACACTCCTTGGTTATGTCCAAAATAATATGAAGCACCGCTCTTTGTAGCCGCGTATAGGTATATCGCTTTGTTTTCACCGCCGCCAAAATATCCGAAAGCCAATAGTATTCCTGTGCGTATTTTACAAATCTGTTTTCCAGTCCTTCTGATATGCCCACATAATTATGCAAATATTGCGAAAAATTTTTATTGCGCACAATGGATTGAAATGTCGCGCTTAAATTATCTAATTCTGCCGCACCATAATTTTCTACGCTTTCATTCAAAATTTTCCATGAAATGTTTGGCATATCTTGTTCTGCTGAAATGCCGTTTCTCAAGTTTTCGCGGATGTTTTTTGCGGCACCCGGCGAACGAGGTACCGTACATGCCTTTATATCCGTTGTTAATTGCGTTTTCAGCCCTAAAATTGCTTTTACATATTCCACACCCAAAATATTATTAGGCTTGGAAAGCAGGCCATCTTTCGCGTCAAATGTGGTAAATTTCTCATAAGCTTTTTCACGTGCCGCTGGATAGGAAAGCCCTTGTCTCAAATATTCTTTTAGCTTTCTATCTTCACATTCATACTGCAATATTTGAGCGCGATCTGTTATTGCATTAATATCTGCGCATTCACTTCCAAAACATAGGTAATTTACCAATCCCGTTGCCGCTAGTAATGTTACCGCGCCTCTGGCAAAATATTCTGCCCCACCAGTTGCATAGTACAAAGGAAGTTCAATAACCAAATCTACCCCTGCCTCCAAAGCCATACGCGTTCGAGTCCATTTGTCACAAATTGCAGGTTCTCCGCGCTGTACAAAATTTCCACTCATTACCGCTATAACCGTTTCACAACCGGTTGCGGCTTTAGAACGTTCTAAATGTGAGCTATGTCCCCTATGAAACGGATTATACTCCACAATAATTCCAAGAATATTCATTTTTGACCCTTCCATTTTTCCTCAGATTAACAGTTTTACGGCAATTTGATATTTTTACACTTGATTTGTTCCGCCATTAGAGTTAGTATAATTTCAAAAGGGTTCGTCTGCAAACCCGTTTGACTTCTTGCGAATGTAAAAATGCTAGACTTGCGGGACGGCTTTTCGCAGAGTTACACTGTTTTAGGAACTTTATAGCCCAAAACAGCACAAAGAAAATCGTTTAATTATGAGGATGGTGAACCGTGAAAGAAATAACAGATAGTGAGTTTAATAGAATACGGGAATTCATCAAGGCCAACTATGGTATCAACATGGGGGATGAAAAAAAATCCCTTATATACTCCCGTCTACGAACCACTGTCCTTAGGCTGGGGTTTTCTGACTTTTCCCAATATTTCGACTATTTGATTAAAGACAAGACAGGCAAGGAAATAATTAATTTTGAAAACCGAGTCACTACCAACCATACTTTTTTTATGCGTGAAACTGACCATTTTGATTATTTCCGTGATACCGTTTTGCCTTATATGGAAGATACATATAAAAGACAGCGGGAGATTAACCTTTGGTGTGCTGCTTGTTCCTCTGGTGAGGAGCCAAACACCTTGCAAATGATTATGCAAGACTATTTTGAAAAGAAACCTGAATCGTGGAATACGGAAATATTAGCCACGGATATTTCTACATCTGTACTTGACAAGGCGGTACATAGCGTATATCCAAACGAACGCATATCCTCCTTGCCAGACAATTGGCGCAAAAAATATTTTAGGAAATATGATGAAAATCATTCGGTAGTGGTAGATGCTATCAAAAAAAATATCATTTACCGCAAATTTAATCTGATGGAAGAACGTTATTCCTTCAAAAAAAAGATGCACATTATTTTCTGCCGCAACGTAATGATATATTTTGACAACAATACCAGAGATGCAGTTGTACGTAAGCTTTATGCGGCCACTGAGGATGGGGGGTACTTATTTATTGGACACTCAGAATCTTTGACGCACACGGACACAGAATACAAATACATTATGCCTGCCGTTTACCGAAAACTTTGATAATGGTATTGTTTTTAGTCCCGCATTGATATAAAATCGTCTTATAGGAAAGTTAGGAAAGAAATTATTAGGAAAGAATTAGAAAGAAGCATAGGAAATTGTTAAGAGAGAGGTGATGGGGAATGAGCGACTTCGATAGGGAGTCAATGCTGGAGATGTTCATTTTTGAAATGAATACGCTGGTTGAGCAGTTGGAGCAAATCATTGTTAAAAGCGAAACCGGATACGATAATGAACAGATTAACGAGATATTCCGTATCATGCACACCATTAAGGGTTCCGCGGCCATGATGCTGTTTAACGACATTGCCAGCGTAGCCCACGTTATAGAAGATTTATTTTATTATTTGCGGGAAGAAAACCCTGCAAATGTAGATTATCCAGCACTAACTGACCATGTATTGGCTGGTGCTGACTTTGTCAAAGAGGAATTGGGAAAAATTCAAGCAGGCCAAGACCCAGATGGCAATGCCGCAGATATTGCAGAAGGCATTAAACAATTCCTTGACCATTTGAAAAACCCTAATAACGCACCAACTGCGGCGGCAAGCACAGCCCAGGCGGCACAGCCAGCTACTACAGCGACACCAACCGCGACTGTTAACCATGAGGGTGGAAGTGGACATTGGTACAAAGCTTTAATCACATTTGAAGATGGCTGTGAAATGGAAAATATTCGTGCGTATACTTTAGTGCATAATCTTCAAGACCATGCCACAGACATTACGCATACCCCCGAGGATGTAATCAATGAAGAAGCCATTGAGTTTATCCGCAAAAACGGCTTTGTTGTTGAATTTTCCAGTGCTAAGGATTATGATGGCATTCATGCCCATTTGATGCAAACTGTATATTTGCGCGATTTGTCATTGGAGGAAATAGTTGTTAGCGCGCCTGCGCAAGTTGCCGCTCCTGCAAGCCCTGCTCCAGTAGCGGCGGCATATGTGCCACCAGCATCTGATGTATCTGAGGCATTTTCTGCCACAATGGAAATGACTCCACCAAAACCGCCAGTTCTTTCCTCCTTGGACGAATCCAAGAAAAGCGGTGCCCCTGCCCAGCTTATGATAAGTGTGGGGGTTAACAAGCTTGATGCATTGCTTAATCTGATGGGCGAACTTGTTATTTCTGAAGCTATGGTGACACAAAATTCTGAATTGGATGGTTTGCAGTTAGACAGCTTCAATAAGGAAGCACGTCAATTACGTAAAATCATTAACAATTTGCAGGAAACAGTTATGTCCATGCGTATGATTCCGCTTTCTGGTACATTTTTCAAAATGCATCGCATTGTACGTGATATGTGCCGTGCTTTGGATAAAGATGTTCAACTGGAAATTATCGGTGAGGAAACCGAGGTTGACAAAAATATTATTGAGCATATTGCAGACCCTATAATGCACATTATCCGTAATTCCATTGACCATGGTATTGAGCTTCCCGCAGACCGCTTAAAAGCCAAAAAATCGGAAAAGGGTAAGGTAGTGTTGCAAGCACTTAATTCTGGTGGCGATGTTCTTATACTAATCAAGGATGACGGCCGTGGCCTTAATCGTGACCGCATTATGCAAAAGGCTAAGGACAATGGTTTATTGTCCAAACCAGAAGCAGAATACACTGATAAAGAAGTTCATCAGTTTATTTTCAAGCCTGGTTTTTCTACCAATGCACAGGTTACAGCCTATTCAGGGCGCGGCGTGGGTATGGATGTTGTGGTAACAAACCTGGAGGTAGTCGGTGGCACTGTGCTAGTGGAGTCAGTTCCTGGTGAAGGCAGTGTATTTACTCTAAAAATTCCATTGACACTTGCTATTATTGAGGGTATGACAATCCATATGGCAGGTGCAAAATATACTATCCCAATTGCTTCAATCAAGCGTTCTTTCAAACCTGATATGGAAAATGTATTTACTGACCCCGATGGTAATGAGATGATTACTGACCGTGGCGAGATATACAACATAGTGCGTCTTCATGAATTTTTTGGTATAGAAAATGCCATTACTAACCTAGAAGATGGAATATTAATGCAATTAGAAAATGGTGACGAAATCATATGCCTGTTGGTTGATGAGTTAATCGGAGAACAACAAGCAGTGGTTCAAGCCATGCCAAAATACTTTAACAAAGTACAGGGCTTAAGTGGCTGTACTCTGCTAGGTAATGGCGATATCAGCTTAATAATTGATGTAGCTGGCTTTTTTGATAAGTAAAGGAGGATGAAGCATGGCCGTGTCCAACCAATCAATGGAGCAAGAAGATACGATGAAGGACATGTTCTTCATCTTCGAAATTGATGATGAAGACTATGGTATAGAAGTTGCAAATGTAAAGGAAATAATATCTGTCCCTAATATTACTAAGGTTCCAAAGCTACCTAGTTTTATTGAAGGCATAATCAATTTGCGTGGCGATTTGATAGGTGTAATTAGTGTACGTACTAGGTTCCGCAAACAGCCCAAAGAGTACGACGAAAACACTTGTATAGTGGTAATCATTTATAATGGCAATACGTTGGGGCTGATAGTGGATGGTGTAAAAGCCACCCAAACAATCACCTCAGACAATGTTTCGCCGCCGCCTAACGCAAAACTCAATAGCTACAACCAATTTATCCGCAATATCGGCAAGACCAGCACCGGCGTAAAGCTTTTACTGGACTTAGACCGCTTCCTGGCGCAAGAATAACCAATGGCTTTTTGTGTTTTTATTAAAGAGCGTATTCCCCCACCGGGTATACGCTCTTTCTTTTGCCTTTTTGATATTGTTAAAATGTGAAAATAGCCGATAGCCTTCGCGCTCGTGGCGAAATTTTTCATAAATTATTTGTATAGACGCGGCATGTTAAAAGAAAGGGATTTTGGAATATGACAGTTTTACAGTATTTACAGACACATAAGGATAACCATATTGACGCGCCTTGCGCTGGAAATGGTACTTGTGGTAAATGTTTGATTCAAATTCATAGTAATTGTCCTCCGCCTACTGAAACCGAAAAAAGTAGGCTTTCTTTGCAACAATTGGAGGATGGATATCGTTTGGCTTGTTGTGTTGCATTTTTGCCAGACATGGATTTTGTTCTGCGTGGAACAAATGATAAAAAGGGTAAAAATGTCAAAAGTGCTGAATTTTCAATATTAACGGATTATCAGGATACGGAAGATGTTTCTTTTTCGCCTAAAACAATTGCAGATGTAGGTGAACTAGGGCTGGCTATTGATATTGGCACTACTACTATAGTTTTCTCTCTTGTAGAAACTAGGGGCGCGATATGTAGCCATGCTGTTATAAATAGTCAACGTGCATTGGGTTCCGATGTGATTTCACGTATACAACAGGCAAATGAAGGGCATTTGGAACAACTTCACCAGTATGTAGTGGAAGATATTCGGCAAGGAATTGCGTATATTTGTGGGAAGCTTTCGCAGAAACTTTCTGAGAATATTTCAGAGGAATGTTCATTTGAATATTCATTGGAAATATTGGAAAAAATCCGTTCCGTTGTTATTGCAGGAAATACTACCATGCTTCATATTTTACTTAATACCCCTTGCAATTCTCTTGGGGTGTATCCTTTCACTCCTGTATTTCTTGATAAGCAAAACCATAAATTTTCTGATATTTTTGGCGATTATAGTGATTTTGAAAACTTTGGTATTTTTAGCATTCCAAATGATTTTGGTGCTTTTAGTAAAAAAGTATGTGGTATTGAGGTTCTGATTTTGCCTGGAATTTCAACTTTTGTAGGCGCAGATATTTCAGCAGGAATATTTTTTTGCCAATTAAAGAGTAAAAAGCCTTGGCTATTGATTGATTTGGGTACTAATGGAGAAATGGCTCTATTTTCTGCAAATGATATAGTTGCAACCTCAACTGCCGCAGGACCAGCATTTGAAGGTGGAAATATTTCCTGTGGTACTGGGAGCATTTCAGGCGCGATTTCAAAAGCTGTTTATCAGCCGGAAAAAAAAGCTTTTGCTATTGAAACAATTGACAATCAGCCGCCAGTGGGCATTTGTGGCTCAGGGGTGCTGGATATAGTTGCACAATTGGTTAAACATGGGCTAATTGACGAAAGCGGCTTGCTTGATGAAGATGAGTTTGAAGATGGATTTGTTACCATTGCCCCGGAGATTCAGTTTACACAAAGAGATATACGAGAATTTCAACTTGCAAAATCTGCCATTAGAGCCGGATTGGAAGTCTTATTGGCCGAAACATCCAATACTTATGATAGTATAGAACATGTATTTGTGGCTGGAGGCTTCGGGCATAAAATGAGCCTAGAAAGCGCAATATTAATTGGTATGCTACCGTCAGAATGGAAACAGAAAATAACTGCCGTTGGTAACACAGCATTGGGTGGTTGCGTAAAAGTATTGACCATTAACGCTGACATAGATAAAATAACCGCGTCGGGCAAAGAGTATACAGAAGAAACTTCAGTTGAACAAAAAGAGCTATTTGCAGATTTAGCAAAAACAGTACCAATGATACTGGACGATTTTGAAAGAAATATAAAAAATGCGCAAGAAATCAATCTATCTACTCATCCGCTATTTAACGATGGGTTTATGGAATATATGATGTTTGAAAATGCGTCTGATAGGAAAGTATAAGGAAGCAGACATTCCTGAGAACAAGTACAAAGTTAATGGGGGGACACGCCATGTTATGTGAAAGATGTCACCAAAAACAAGCAACCGTTCATATGTCGCAAATTGTGAACGGTTCTAAAACAGAAATGCATCTCTGCCAGGATTGTTCTACGCAGATGGAAATGCCTATTACCATTGAGGCATTATTTAACGGGCTATTGGGTTCGTTATTATCAATGACGGCAGAAAAACAGTTTGATGAACCATTCACCCATTATGAACCATGCCCTACTTGCGGCATGACATATGAGGGCTTCAAAAATGGCGGTGGAAAATTAGGATGCGCCGCATGTTATAAAGTATTTTTACGGGAATTAGAGGCAATCTTAAAAAATGTGCAGGGAAGTATTAGGCATGAAGGCAAATTTCCTCAACGCTTTGGTAGTTCCATGTTCCAAGCCCGAGAAGTTGACCGTTTACGTGGCCTTATGCGCAAAGCTATTTCAGATGAAAATTTTGAAGAAGCGGCACGTTTACGGGACGTGCTAAAAACAATGGAGGAAACCACAAATGGAATGGAGGCACCAAGCGGAGGTGATGAATTATGACCCCTTGGTATAAAGACCCGCATACCGATGATGGGCCTATTATTTCTTCTCGGGTGAGGCTTGCTCGCAATGTAAAAAAATATCCATTCCATTCTAAGCTATCTTCAAGGGAAGCACGAGAAATGATTGCTGAGGCTACCGCCGCCATAAAAAATGACCGTACCGTATGGGGCAATAAATTTGGCTTTATGGAGCCATCTTATTACAGCGAACTCGAACGACGAGTATTTTTGGAAAAACATATTATTAGCCAGGAATTTATTAAAGAAGGACTTCCCAAAGGACTTTTGCTACAAAATGATTTTAATATTAGTATTATGTTAAATGAGGAAGACCATATTCGTATCCAAGCTTTATGTGCTGGAGATGATATCAAAGCAGCGTGGGATATGGCCAATCACATTGATGACTTGATAGAGGAATCTGTAGAATATGCTTTTGACCAGGAATTTGGATATTTAACGGCTTGCCCTACTAATGTTGGTACGGGGATGAGAGCTTCTTTTATGATTCATCTTCCCATGATGGAGAAAACTGGTCAGCTAAAAAAAATTTTGCCCACTATTAGCAAATTTGGTATAGCCATCCGGGGATTATATGGGGAAGGCTCCGAATCTATGGGCGGGATTTTTCAGATTTCCAATCAAATTACTTTAGGGAAATCGGAACAGGATATTATAAAGGGTCTACAAAGCGTGGCAAAAAACGTAATCGACAAGGAAATTTGGTTACGTGAAAAAATGATGGACACCCATCGCATTGATATTGAAAATAATGTCTGGCGTGCATATGGTATCTTATCCTATGGTAGGCGTGCCAGCATTAAAGAAGCTATGGAAATGATTTCAGAGATACGTATGGGCTATGCAATGGGAATATTAACTATTCCGCGCCCTAGAAAGAGTTTATATCAAATTATGATGGAAATCCAGCCAGGGCATTTGCTACGTGTGTCTTCAGTAGAGCTGGACGAAAGCGCGAGAGATGAAAACCGGGCAACATATTTACGCGACATATTCAATAGGTCTAATTTAGGAGGGTGAGGCTACATGCAAGGGCCGTTTACAGAAAAGGCGCGGCAAGCGATAGATAATGCACAACACATAGCAGTTATGATGGGAAATCACTATGTAGGAACGGAACATTTGCTACTAGGGCTTTTGCAGGTGGATGATGGAGTTGCCGCGAAAGCATTGCAAGCACAAGGCTGTTCGCGGCAAGAAGTTGAGGCGCAAATTGAAGATATGATAGGGCCTGCCAATGCAGGGACTTCCGCTGGGCCACATGATTTTACTCCACGTATCAAGCGGATTTTTGAGATGAGCTATCAAGAAGCGGCACGCATGAATGTTAAATATGTGGGTACAGAACACTTACTTATAGCCCTAATGCGTGAGCAGGATTGTATTGCCACGAGAATTCTGCTATCGCTAAATGTGAATATCCACAAGGTTTATGAAGATATTATGGCAATGCTAGGCGAAAGCGACAAGTCAACTCCAATAGGAGGGCAACAAAGCGGGCTAAAGCGTCAACGCACAGCCACTCCTTTTTTGGACAAATTCAGCAGAGATTTAACGCAAATGGCATCAGCTTTTGACCCTATTGTAGGGCGTAACCGCGAAATTGAGCGGGTTATACAAATTTTAAGCCGCCGTACCAAAAATAACCCTTGTTTAGTTGGTGACCCTGGCGTTGGTAAAACTGCCATAGCAGAAGGGCTTGCACAACGTATACAATCGGGGGATGTACCGGAAATATTACTTGATAAGCGGCTTGTTTCCCTGGACTTATCATCCATGGTTGCAGGCAGTAAATATCGCGGCGAGTTTGAAGAGCGGATTAAACGGGTATTGCAGGAAGTTAAACAATCAAATAACGGGATAATACTGTTTATTGACGAACTTCATACCCTTATTGGTGCAGGTGCGGCAGAAGGTGCGTTGGATGCGGCTAATATTTTGAAGCCTGCTTTAGCACGTGGTGAAATGCAGGTTATTGGCGCGACAACTTTAGATGAGTATCGCAAACATATTGAAAAAGATGCCGCTTTAGAGCGGAGATTCCAGCCTGTTATGGTGGATGAGCCTTCCGAAGATGAAGCCACGGAAATTTTACGGGGCATACGAGACAAATATGAGGCGCATCATGGTGTTAAAATTACTGAAGATGCAATTGTGGCATCTGTTAAGCTTTCTTCCCGATATATTACCGATAGATTTTTGCCGGATAAAGCAATTGATTTGCTGGATGAGGCTTCCTCAAAGGTGCGTTTGCGACAGTATACTGCCCCCCCCAATATCAAAGAATTAAACGGTCAAATCACGGATTTGGAGGCAGAAAAAGAAGCGGCCATCAAAACGGAAGAATTTGAAAAGGCTGGGGCATTAAAGCAAAAACAAAATGCCTTAAAAGAGCAGTTAGAAGAGGCGCAATTAGAGTGGAAGAAGAAAAACACCAAAGATGATTTGGTGGTGGATGAAGAAGAAATTGCAGATGTAGTTGCAAATTGGACTGGGGTTCCTGTTAAGCGTTTACAGCAGGAAGAAAGTCAACGCTTAATGCAAATGGAAGAAATTTTGCACAAACGGATTATCAGCCAGAACCAAGCGGTTAGTACAGTTTCTAAAGCCATACGACGCGGTCGAGTTGGGTTAAAAAATCCCAAGCGTCCAATAGGTTCATTTTTGTTGCTAGGGCCTACCGGCGTTGGCAAAACAGAATTATGTCGTGCATTGGCTGAAATTCTGTTTGGGGATGAAAATTCAATTATTCGGGTAGATATGTCCGAATTTATGGAAAAACACTCCATATCGCGTCTAATTGGCTCGCCGCCAGGTTATGTAGGATATGATGAGGGTGGCCAATTAAGTGAAAAGGTACGTCGCAAGCCTTATTCCGTGGTACTTTTTGATGAGGTGGAAAAGGCACACCCTGATGTGTTTAATGTGCTTTTGCAAATGCTGGATGACGGGCATATTACCGATGCACAGGGACGTAAGATTAATTTCAAAAATACAGTTATTATTATGACTTCCAACTTGGGTGCGCGTGCTATTATTTCGCCCAAAAAGCTCGGTTTTACTTCCCATGATGACAAGGAACGTTCCTATGAAGAAATGAAAAAAATGGTTATGGATGAAGTAAAGCAGTTGTTTAGACCAGAATTCCTAAATCGCATTGATGATATAATCGTATTCCAGCCACTGGATAAAGACGATGTTAAGCAAATTGCTCTGCTAAGGCTAAAGGAAACTGCCGACCGTGTACAGCATAGCGTGGGCATTGGGCTAGAGTTTTCTGACGAGGCTGTAGCACATATAGCAGAAGAAGGGTTTGACCCATCATATGGTGCGCGTCCACTGTTGCGTGCCATACAAAATAAAGTTGAAGACGAACTAGCCGAGGCAGTTTTGTGTGGCAAATATAAAGACGGCGATAAAGTTCGGGTAGAGTTTGCCGATGGGAAAATTGTATTTGTAGCCGCGTAAAAGCAGGGGGGATTTTACAATGGCAATTATTGCGGGAATCACGGGGGCAGTAGGTGGGTTTATCGTAGGTGTTATCTTTTGGCTTTTGTGCATTACGGGCTTGTTTATTTTCTATGAACCTGCAAATTGGGAACTAATTGGAACCACAGTTCTTGTAGGAGTAGTAGGTGGTGTAATAGCAGGTGTTGGGCCGCGCTGGTCAGAAGCCAATATTGTTTACGGAGTTTTTATTGGGATTTTAGCTGCCGGGTTTATTGTTATAGGCTTTTTAGGCGGTGAAATTATTTACAGTTTCAATGTGATTACTGTAATTGCTTTAGTGGTGATAAGCTCAATTTATCCAATTAGCATTGGAGTTGCTTTTTATTTTGCGGATTAGTGGTTTTGAGAAAGTTTTGCGTAGTGATTTAGTTTTGTTCAAAAGGCATCCAAAAAGAGCGAAAATACTGATTTTCGCCCTTTTGAATGCCTTTACTTATTCTGATAATTTTTCTGATAAATACTCTAGCGCGTAAACTAGTTGAGTATCTATGCCATTAAGAAGGTCACTTAAGCTTTGCTGTACCCATATATCAGGGGCAATGCCATAATTATTAAGCACTTGACCATTAGGTAAATACTGTCTGGTGAGATTTAGTCCAAATAAAATTTCACCAGGTAGTAAAAACATAATCATATCGCCACCCATGCCCATTGTATTGGTTCCCATAACTGTGAAATTCTCAGCACCTTGAACGGCGACAATAAAATTTTCTACGGCTGAGCCGCCCATATAACCCGACAAAATTACAACGGGAATATCAAAGAGTCGCAAAGATTGCTCATAATGTATATTCGCATCCCATAAATCACTGCCCTCTATGGCGTACAATTCTTCCAAATGTCTGCTTTCAAACATGTCCCTGCCTTGACGAATTGAATATCCATGGATAGTCAACTCCCAAAGTTCTTCTGGCAACTCCGCTCCAAGTGCCTCTTGCATAATAAATAAGGCGGCTAGTCCCATAGGGCCAGCGTCCCTTACTTGCCTGTAAGCTCGAACACTACCAAACTCCCGAACGTCTGCAAATTGACTTAAAATCACCCAGTCAGCCGCACCGCCTCCAGTTCTGCGAACATCAAAGATAAAAGCCTGAGCAGAATCAGCTACGTTTTCAATATATTGTCTTACCGATTCGGGCATTGCTGGATTTCCGAAGCCATGGATAATTATATGGTGGATATCACCTTCATGGACTACAACATCGGCACCAATCAAAGATATCATGTCTTCTACTGCAATGCGTTCATCTTGTAATGATTCCACACCAACAAAAAGCTCTGTTAAGTCTTCAGGAATTGGGATAAAACTGATAGTTTCATATATAATTTCTCCATCTGGTGTTAAAGCCTCTATGGCAAAACTATTAGCGCGCAGACCTCCCTGTAAACGGTTAGCAAGGAAGTTTTGTCTGGTTTTGGGTGTGTGATTACCAAGCATATCCCCCCAAGTACTTTCTAGGAAATAGTTTGTGTCAATCCCGTCAATAGAAACAATCACGCTACCTACGGGGATATCAGCAAAATCAGGGTTTACCGCATAAACCACATAGCGGCTGTCAATATATCTCACGCTTATAGGAAAAATATAGGTGTAGTTAGCTTGAAGCATGGATTTACCATCACCCAAAAGTGCTACAAAACGGCTTAAAATCTCATAGTATTCTGCCATACCCTGAGCATTTATTACCTTGGATATGTATTCCAAATACAAGGCGTTCCAATCGAATTCAGCAGGCAATGCAGACATATGTGGTGACATTTCTGCAAGATAACGCCAGATTAGCGATAGCCCATAAATACGTTCTTCTACTGAAAGCCATTCTTCTTGATGATTCTCTTCTAGTCTATTCTCTGTTACATCCTCTACAATAGGGCTATATGGTGAATTCCCATAAACCGGACTTAGACCAGATGTAGCCAAAACTAAAGCCAATAATGCAGTAATAACTTTCTTTCGCATTTTTACTACCTCCAACAATGATTAAATTTCAAAGACATATACGCGCTCAACTATTTTTTGTTTTTATGACTTTGACTTAACTAGAGTTTATCATTGGAATCTTTCAAAACCCTTAAGTAAGTCTTAAAAAACCCTTAACTTTTGACTCCCCCGCCGCATTTTGTTAAGGATTTTTAATCGGGATATGACAAAGCTGAATTCGGCTATTGCGAATTGAGATGAAGGGTGATAAAATAAGTTTACAACATTTGTGTTGTATCAGTTCAGCAAGTAGGGGCATATGTATGAATGTATATCATTACGAAACAGCGGGTGGCAAAGATTTGATAATGGAATATGTAGACAGCCTTAGCAAGACAGAAATTTTGGATGCCCTTTCTGTTTTAGAAAAATTTGAGAAAAGCGAATTAGATACTTTGACTATCAAGCCCTGGCAGGGCAAAATTAGTGAAGTGTATTTTTATAAACACAACAGAATTTTTTACGTTGTTGTAGATGGTCAGGACGTGCATATGCTTCATGCTTGCCGAAAACAAAAGAATAAAACTGAAAAACAGGATAGCACGATTGTAATAAAAAGAGCCAAAGAATTAGGAGAGCAGTTATCTAAAAAATTCATCTAGGAGGTTTTGGTTATGCCGTTTAAGAAAGTTAGTGTATCCAGATTAATTAATGAAAGACTAGATGCAGATGCCGAGTTAAAGGAAATGTGGGATAATAGCCGAATGGAGTATGCCATTCTTGGAGAACTAATAAAAATCCGAAAAGGACAAGGGCTTTCTCAATCAGAACTTGCAGAAAAATCTGGAAATAAACAACAAGTCATTTCTCGCATTGAAAACAAAGAGAATAGCCCTACTCTTAAGACCATTTGCAGTATGTTAAATGCTTTGGATTATGAAATTCAACTTGTTCCGAGGCGACAAGTATAAATATATGGTTAGTTTAGTAAATTCGATAATAAGCGATGCATACCATGTGATTAAAAATGTCTTTTCGAGGATGCCTTTGATTATCCCCTTGCACAACCATACGCATAACCAGTATAATGGCGGGACACACTTTAGAAGCTATTTGCGTATGATTTATAGAAAGAGAGGCACTTTCATGGAATACGATTATAAAACCAATGGTGTATGCTCAAACTGGATACATTTTAATGTGGAAGATGAAGTAATACAATCCGTTGCATTTGAAGGCGGTTGCGAAGGTAATTTGTCTGGTCTTAGTCGCTTAGTGGAAGGTATGCCACCAAAAGAAGCCGCCCAACGGCTTGCTGGCATTACATGTGGACGGCGTGGAACTTCCTGTCCTGACCAGTTGTCCAAAGCACTCTCTGCTTGGATAAAGGAACACGCATAAACACTTGGCAAAAAACTAAAAAACGAAAAATCAAAAAGACAAAAATTTCAAAAATCAACCAACTCAAAAAGCCCAGTGCCTGATTAAATTGATATAGTCGGCCACCTGGCTTTTTTTGTATATATATACTGGAAAAATTGGGAAACCTGAAAGATGAGGCTCTATGTTATCATTATATACTGCGAGCAATATCCAATTTTTCATAAGTCTGCATAACTCTGTAGATTTCTTCCGCGGAAAGGTTTATAATAAGAGTAGGAGGTTTTTGATGATAAACAAAAAGAGGGTCGTTCTTATGACCCAAATGGCTCTGCATGACAAGCGTTATGGTGATGCAGATCGTGCAGCTTTCTCCTTCTTTAGACGCGATTATATATATCGCAAAAATGTGGGGACACGCACGGGTGTTTTTATAGGTGCCATGATTTTGCTAGGTTTATATTGGCTGCGCCAGATATTTATTTTGGGTACAGACATTCAAACTATTGATGTTCAGCAAAGCGTATTGGATTCCCTACTGTTTGTTCTTTTTATGCTGTCTGTCTATACTCTTATAGGTACTATTCAAGGCACACACCAATATCATCGGATTCAAAAGCGGATGGAACGTTATCTGTCTATGATGGAACAGGCGGAAAACCTTCCTGATACGCCCGAGCCGCTTGATGAAGCCACTACACCATTATACAGCGAGAGTGAAAGTGAGGCTCGTAGTGACGCCAGAAGTAGGGGTAGAAATGAGGCTCATGGCGAAGCTAGAGGCGGAGTCAGAAATGAGACTCGTAGTACCGCTAGGAGTGGAACTAGAAATAGTACCCCCCCTGTTCGTTCAACACCACCCCGTACCCCTCCACGTACTACATCACGTACTACTTCGCCGCGCCCTGCAACGCGTCCTACAGCACCACGTGCCATGTCACGGCCTGGACGCCCACCAACACGCCGCACTTAGAACCGACGAAATGAGAGGAGGTCTCCTCCCCTAATTATGGAGACATTATTAATCGCACGAGAAGGCTTTATCCGGTTTTATAAGCGTTTTGAACCCATTATCGTTTTTGTGTTCCGCTTTATATTGGGCATGTATGTTTTTTCCTTGATTCATGGCATTGGCCACGCTAGACCAGAATTTGCAGTATATTACGATGCATTACCTATTACTTTGCTAATGGGTCTTGCCTTTGCTATATTACCTACTACTTTGCTATATCTGCTGATGATTGTAGACATTACTATCCAATATTCGGCTATCATAGAAGTGGCCGCCGTTGTTTTTATATTTTTATTACTTGTGCTTCTGCTTTATGCACGTATGGCTGTTAAAGAATCAATACTAATTATATTAACACTAATTGCCTTCCGTTTTGAAATACCCTTTATTATCCCGCTAATCGCGGGGATGTATTTTTCTATGACCTCAGTTATACCAATTTCAATTGGGGTGTTTATACATTATTATCTTCCGCAAATTGAAATTTTGGTGCGAATGACTCCAGTTACTACAGAGTTTGACCCTGGTGTTCTTCCAGCCACTTTGACTGATGTTTATACTCATTTGATAAATGGTCTTAGTGCTGCCAATGATTGGGTTTTTGTTGCGGTTATTTTTGCTATGGTAATTATTTTGGTGCATGTTGTGTCCCGACTTTCCATAGACTTTGCCAGAGAAATCGCTATTGGCTTAGGTTGTGCCATGACGATATTCTGCTACATAATGGCTTCTATGGTTGGTGGAGCAAATGTTCCCCTTGGAAGCGTCATTATGTTTACACTGCTTAGCGGATTGCTAGCGTGGATTATTCGTCTTTTTGACCCGATTTTGGATTATAAGCGAGCCGAATCGGTGCAGTTTGAGGACGAAAACAATTATTATTATGTCCGGGTAGTGCCAAAGATTCAGTTGACACGCTCTAAGCGTGTGGTCAAGCGCATTCGCCCACAGCCCGAAGAGGATGAAGATTAACAATGACCCGTTTCTTTGATTCGGTGGGTGTGCCACAGATTTATTTTCCAAATATCGGATTTAGCGAGGCCGTAGACATTACTATTATGGCTGTGCTTATTTACTACATTGTAAATTGGATACGAAAGACACATGCCTGGACTTTGCTAAAAGGAATATTGATATTTGCGGTAATTGCATTTCTAGCGCATTTATTCGAATTAGTAACGGTAATGTGGGTGGTACAAAACGCTTTTGCCATGGGTCTAATTGCTTTAGTAATTTTATTCCAGCCAGAACTGCGTAAAGCATTGGAAAAGATAGGCAAGGGAGTAGACTTAGGCTTAGGCGGAAATGAAGATAGAAAAGGGCGTTTGGCGGCGGAAGTCATAGATGAAATAACAGAAGCAGTAATGCTAATGGCTTCCCGCCGTACTGGCGCGTTAATTTGCATTGAACGAGATGTTTCTTTAGAGGATTTGGCCAACACAGGAATAATGATTGACGGACTTGTCACCCGTCAATTGCTGATAAACATTTTTGTTAACCGCACACCCCTGCATGATGGTGCAATAATCATACGTTATAACCGTGTGGTATCAGCCACCTGCATTTTACCCCTTACTACAAGCGAAGTTGACCATGAACTTGGCACTCGGCATAGGGCGGCACTTGGAGCCAGTGAGGCTTCAGATGCTTTGATTTTGGTTGTTTCAGAAGAAACAGGTTCTATTACTGTAGCAGTAAATGGGGAACTGAACCGCCATTTAGAAGAAGCACAATTGCGACAACTTTTAGCTACTGGACGTAAGGCAGAAAGAAAGAAGCGTAGGTTGATTCCATGGAAAAAGCAAAAAACGTTGCCCTAAAAATAGCGGCACTCTTTTATAAAGATTTGCTCTGGAAACTATTGGCCTTGGGGCTTGCCATGATATTGTGGTTCGTGGGGATTAATATTAACAACCCTGTCCAGTCCACAAGGTATGAAAGAATGCTTAGAATCCAGGGACGCAATTATTTACAAATGAATGATGTGGTATTGCTCAATGCACAGGAATTGGAACAAACGCTTATAAATATAACTATATCGGCCACCCGTAGTGACCATATGTTATTAGCAGGCCGTAGCGAAAATGTGATAGCTTCCATTAATCTTAGCGATATAAATTACAGTATGGTACGGGAATCAGCTTACCCAGTCAATTTTTCGCTGGATGTGGATGTATCCACAATGCCCCCTCAGGAAGATATAAGGGTACGACCGCAGTTTGTTACTTTAACATTGGATAGATATGGCGAACGTACTATGGATATTCAGATAGATATTACAGGCATACCCCTTGAGGGTTATGTAATGCGCCGTCATTGGACAGAACGCAGTATTATTCGTATTACAGGGGCACAATCTGCTTTGGACAGAGTGGATTCAGTACGGCTAGAAGTGGATATTCAAAACGCATATGAAACAGTAGCGCGGATAGAACGCATTGTAATATATGACAGTAACCAAAATAACATTACAGAAACTGTAAATCTAGGCACTATAGAAAGTCTGGTAACAGTTGAAATCTTGCCATTTATTGAAATACCTCTAGTGGTAGAGCCTTCGGGGGTTCCGGCGCAGGGGTTTGTTCATACTGGTACCCGGATTTATCCTCGCTCGGTACAATTGGTAGGAACCCAAGAAGAGCTGGACGAAATGCGAGTAAGTGGTCTTTCATTAGGCGCGCTTGAGCTAGATACAGTTAATGACAATATTGATTTCATTTTTGATATTCGTGTCGCTTTGGAAGGCACCGGGCTTACGTTGCTAGATGGTGAACCCACTGAAGCAGAGGTTGTAGGTTATATAGAGGAAAGAATAATCACCCGCGATTTTGAAATGCCACTAGAAAGAATATCAGTAAGCGGGACTACCTATGCGTTTAGCTTTGCCAATAATAATCCTGTTCGTTTTTCAGTGCGTGGGCGCGAATCAGTGGTTAATAGAATGGGACTTCACAGTATAAGTGCGAGGCTTGATTTATCAGGGCTTGAGCCAGGCATTCATATGGTACCTGTTCATCTTACTTCCCCCATGGGTACAGATATTCCCGGTAGGCCAACAGTTGCAATCACCGTTAGGCCGCCCGCCATAGAAGATGGCATGGTTGCAAATGGAGACTCGGATACCACTGATATTGATGATATAGAAAATAATACAGAGGTTGACGATATTCCATATATAAATAATGGGGAAGATAATATAAATGGGGAAGACGATATATCCAATGGAAATGATATAAATGGGATATATGAAATGGATGAATTGAATGGAATTAATGGAACGAACGAGATAACCACAAACAACAACTCCGACATATACAATGATTATGATACAGACGATAATATTGATGAAAACGTAGAAGAAAGTATAGAATATAACCCTTTATCAAGTTGAATCGCCTGTAATTGATGTGAAAATGTAATTCAAATTGTGGGAACACCTTTTAGTCGAAAAAAAAGTGCCAGATTTGCAGTGAAATTTCTACAAATCTGGCACTTTTTCGGATTATTATTTTCTAAAACTTTGTAATCCACGCATTTAGGCGTGAAGCCATTTTACACATTTACCCCAAAGTTTATGCAAAGTGCTTTCAGGCCACCCGCAAAGCCGCTTCCAATAGCGTTAAACTTCCATTCAGCACCATGGCGGTATATTTCAGCTACTACAATAGCGGTTTCAACGGAATAATCTTCACCCAAATCATAGTGAAGCAATTCGACATTGTTATCACTATTGACTACGCGGATATACGCATTGGAAACCATACCGAAATTTTGCACACGCGCCTCGGCATCATGTATTGTTACCGTAAAAGCAACTTTGTCAACGTTTGCAGGTATTTTCGAGAGGTTAATATTGATTACTTCATCGTCCGCATCATCTTCACCCTCGCCTGTAAGGTTGTCGCCAGAATGTTCTACAGAACCACTTGCATGGTTAAGGTGGCCATAAAACACAAAATCTTTATCGGACTGAACTTTACCATTTGCGCCAACCAAAAACGCACTTGCATCCAAGTCGAAATCATGACCACCATCATATTTGTTGGTGTCCCATCCCAATGCAATGAAGATTTTATTCAAACCTGCGTTTCCTTTAGTAAGGTCAACCTTTTGACCTTTTGTCAAATTAACTGCCATTGATTTTCCTCCTTAAAAAATGGATTATTTGTAATTAATTGCATTATACTTTCACGCCGAAGTAGTACTTTGATATTATTGGTACAACTATCGTCGTTTCTGTCTTGTATATTCAATTTAATCTCAAGCTTACTTTTCAATTCACTTTAATATCCCTAAGCGTTTGGCCTTACTCAACCAGTCTGGGAATTCGGTAAGCATTCTGGAATACAATTTAGCATTGCTAATGTGTTCTATATCATCCAATGCAAAAAAATTGGCGTTATCAACGGTTCGTCCTGTCATTGTGTCGAGTTCTTCTAATATGCCATAGTTTCCTCGACCAATGCCAACAAACTGCCAAAATATAGAGTGAATCGACGCATCAGATATCATTTTTTTAACCTGTATAGCATTGGAAGTCGCGCCGTCGGTTATACACAACACATAAGCGGGTAGTGTATCTCTTCTGTATTCTTCCACAACATCTCTTATTGCTGGAGCTAGGTCGGTACCGCCACCGCAATTATTCATTATGTCTCGCCAATCTACCGTTGTTTGCGCGTAATTTTTTACTGTCACCGCTGGCATACGCTGGGTACGAGAACCAAAAAACCAGAGTTCAAACTCACCATTATCATCAAATTCCATGGCCAAAGGCACAATTTTATTGATAACACCCTGAACAATCCCATTTTGAAACATCCTTCTCATTGAGCCTGAAATATCAATAAGAAGGGCAACTTGTGCAACAACGCCTACTAGATTGTGCTTTTTCAACGAATCTGTTAAGGGCTTTGCCAATGACACTAACTGCGGTGCTTCCCGCTCTAGTCGTTTTTCAAGCGAGACTTTTTCTTGTGGTACAGGCGGCGGTGGAGGCAATGGTGGAGGTAATTCTTCTACTCCGCCAAAGTGCTTTAGCAACGCAGATAGTCCACCATCGAACCCTCTTGCAACAACTGCCAATCGCCAAACATCTTTTTTATATAATTCAACTGTTATAACAGCCTTTTCATTTTGGAAATCAGAACCGCGCAAATTCAGCCTTAACAAATTTCCGCCCAATGCAACAACTAGGCTCCTAATTTTACGCATTACCCCTGAGCCATCAATGCTTACGGTAAAAACTAGCTTTTGTATATGGCTCGGTAATTTTGAAAGATTAATTGTATAGGATGTATTCGCGCCGCTTCCACTTAATACTATCTCGCGATTAGGGGAAGACGTCTGGTTGTAGAAAATCATAAATCTTTCATCGGAGAGTTTATCCTTAGAATCTATACCAAAACAGCACGAATCATAATTTGAGCTACCTGAAACCGATACTGTCACCGTAAATTCCTTACTAATATCAAAAAAATCCCCGATTTTACCCCTAAATCCACGTTGAATCTCTTTCATTACCAGAACTATCCCCCTTAAAGCCTGTCTAGGCTCTTATCACAAGCACAAAGTTGACTACAAATATCGGTTAGCAAGTTCCCGCAAGCTTGGGTCTTTGGTAGGTTGCCCAATAGCTGAAAATTTCCATTCACCCTCATGACGATAAACTTCACCAAAAATCATTGCTGTCATTTGGTCATAATTTTCTGATAAATCATATCTGAGGAGTTCTTGTCCGTTTTGCGAGTCAACTACGCGCATAAACGCATTATTAACCATACCAAAATGCTGATTACGTGGTACAGCATTATATATATTTACCACAAACACAAGTTTGTCACATTTTGCTGGAAGCTTATCCAAGGCAATCATTATTTGCTCACAATCGCCTATTCCAGCACCAGTCAAATCATCACCTTGATGCTGAATAGCTCCAGAGTGATGTGCCAAGTTTCCAAAATAAACTATGTCGTTATTATTGGCCAATTTGCCATTTGTAAGCAAAAATACGCTTGCATCACAGTCAATATCTTGTGTACCTCCGAAAAGCATACCAAAAAATCCTTTTGATGGGGTATCTGCTTCATCCCATCCAAGTCCTATCATCAACTTATTAAGCCCAGTGTTGCCTTTTGTAAGGTCTACTTTCTGGCCTTTTTGGAGATTAACAGCCATAACACCAGCCTCCTTTCTCTCAATTCGATTAAACTTACTCTTGTGTAATTCCGTTAATGGTAATACACTCTAGTTTTGGGCAGAAATAAATCTAACAACAAGCTTACGTAGCATATCAATAGGAATAATGATAAATGCAAGCCCTATTACAAACGCCAATTCATTCCATGTTAAGCCGTAAGTGCGTAACACTGCCCCTCCAAAAAATGTCATTATCAATTGAACTATTGCGATAAGCGCAATTATTGCTATAAACCCTTTGTTTTTGCTTATACCTTCAAATAGGTTGAATTTTTCGGTACGCACATTAAACGCATTAAAAACATAGATAAATACGAAAAACGCAAAAAATCCAGTCATAAGGTAACGGTTATCCGCAGAGTGACGGAAAAACGCATGAGCGACATCCGTAAAAAGAAAAACAACACTAAGCAAAAATACCGTCACTGCCCCAGTTAGAATGGAGCCTTTCATATAATTGCTAAGAATATTCTCGTTTCTGTCCTTGGGTTTTTCCTGCATATAACGTCTACGTGCAGGTTCAGCTCCAAAAGCAAGTGCCCCCAACGTATCCATTACAAGGTTAAGCCATAAAATCTGTATAATTGTCAAAGGAGGTTCCATTCCAAACATTGGTGCAATAAATGTTATTGCTACAGCCGCAAGGTTGATTGTTAACTGGAATGTTATAAACTTTCTAATTGTATTGAAAATAGTACGGCCATACAAAATAGCTTGGTCAATAGAACTAAAGTTATCATCCATTATGATGATTTCACTTGCTTCTTTGGCAACCTCGGTGCCACTTCCCATTGCAAATCCAATATCAGCCGCTTTAAGTGCAGGCGAGTCATTTACACCGTCACCTGTCATTCCAACTACCAGGTTCAAGTCTTGAGCTACGCGCACAAGCCTACTTTTATCACTTGGAAGTGCCCTTGCAATAACACGAATGTCTTTTAGTTTTCCTCTTAAATCATCATCGGAAAAATTGGCAAGTTCTCCCGATGTTAATACAATATCGCTAGTTTCCCTTAATAAGCCTGCTTCTTTGGCAATTGCAGTTGCGGTTTCCAAACGGTCTCCAGTTATCATTACCACTTGAACTCCAGCACTTTGAACTTCTTGTATTGCTTGAATGGATTCGGGTCGAATTTCGTCGCGGATACCAACAATGCCAACCAAAGTCCAATCATCACCTGCTGGTAGTAAATCGCCATCTATTTCTTCCGATTTACTCAACTCTCCAGCACTTGTAGCAAAGGCCAAAACACGTATTGCACGGGAAGCCATTTCATCGATTTTGGCATTAATCGCGGTCATATCTGCTAATGGCTGAGCTTGTCCATTTTCGTCATAATAATGGTTGCATCTGTTTAGAATTATTTCTGGCGCGCCTTTTATCAATGTAAGGCTGTAATCCCCTTCAACCTGACTCGCCGAATATTTATTTGTACTATTAAATGGGATTGAATGTAGTACAGTAGTATTAACTACAGGTACTCTCATAAGTGCGAAATTAAGTATAGCACGTTCTGTTGCATTACCGCCAATTGCTTTAATGAAATTTTCATCTTTGCTAATTAGCGCGCTAGTATTACTATGAATACTAGCAGATACCAGTTTTGCAAGTCCATTACCGATTTTATCAGGTGTTTTATGCTCAGTACCGTCACCAGTAAGAAACACAACGGCTTCAAGTTCGCCTTTTGTAATTGTTCCTGTTTTATCGCTAAAAAGAATATTAAGGCTACCTGCGGTTTCAATTCCCACAAGTTTTCTTACCAAAACATTATTTTTAAGCATTTTTCTCATATTAAGGGAAGAAACTATTGCTATCATAAGCGGAAGCCCTTCTGGAACAGCCATAACGATTATTATAACTGCAAGCATTACCGCTTGAGTAATGTCATTGACCAATACCATCCAATTTGAGGCATACTCGGCTATTCTAGCTGGGTCAAATCCATTTTGAATGACAACGCGTTGGAATAGCAACGCCGCCGCAATAGCAATACCACCAATATAGCCAAACTTGCTAATATCTCCAGCAAGTTTGCTTAGTTTTACTTTAAGAGGGGAATCGCGCTCATCATCTTGCTGGAGTTCACTTGCAATTTGCCCATAAACAGTTTTATCTCCAACTGTTGTCACCAACATTACAGCATTACCGTTGCATACCACAGAACCACGGAATAGTTTGTATTCGTTAAGGAAATCCATTCCGATTTTGGCTTCCTCGTGGCCTTCAGGCATAACGAGTTTGCGAGCTTCCTGCGTTTCACCATTAAGAATTGATTGGTCAACACGCAGTTCGCCTTCAACAAGAACACCATCAGTTGGAACTTTGTCACCAGGCTGAAGTAGTACACAGTCACCTACCACTAGGTCATCAATTTGAACCTGAGTGATTTGTCCATCACGGTAAGTTTTACAAATAATTTTACTGGCATCTTCTTGTAATGCCTGAAACGCGTTTTCATTTCGATATTCCGAATAGGTTGAAACAAATGTTGCGATTAAAACGGCAATTGCAATGGCTAGAGCCTCAAACCATTCTGTATGTCCAAGGAATACAAAAACAACATTGATTGCTAGTGCAACACAAAGTATCTTTATCATTGGGTCGCCCAAATTGCCTAAAAACTTGCTCCAAAACCCCTCTGATTCCAGCTCTGTTAGCCTGTTGTCACCATGTTTCTCTTTTGAAGCCTTGACTTGCGAACTGCTTAAACCAAATTTACTCATCCACAAACGCTCCTAGATAGTGAACATAAAACACTCACTAAAACAAATATATACGCCATCAACTTTCCTATCTTACACATTTCTGTCGAAATTTGCAATGGATTTTTCTAAAAAATTTTCTAACAGAAATAGTGTACCCCGATTTTGCACTCTCTTAAAGGCTGTAGCACTCGGGAATAATCTCCATTTGTAAAGAGAGGAAAACAATAAAAAATTCCAATAAAAAAGAGGATTAACCATTTTGGCAATCCTCGTATTTTGTAATATTTTCATTTGCTTCTTATTGAGCTGGGTCAAAGAACCCATCGGTTTCTTACTGCTGTCATGTGCGGCCACATACGAATCACATTCTGGATAACGCACGCACACATATAGGTGCTTCACATAAACATCCTCAAATAAAAAAGAACCCTCACGCAATACCAGCCCCCACAGTGGATTCTCACCTCCTAGATATTCGACATGCGTGGCACACCACAACAACAAAGCCCGTTCCAATTCGGAACGGGCTTTGTTAATCTGTTAACTCTTCAGCAAAAGCAACATCTTGTGAGCCTTGTATTTCAGTCCCGGCAAGCATGTACTTAACATCAATACCTGAAGAGGCTTCTAATGACTTTAGTTCTATTTTCGTAAATCGACGTTCATCGGCCAGTTTATGTCTTGCCTTTACAAGACTAATATCCAGCGATTCGGCAACATATTGTGCCGTGAAATAATCTCTAACCATGGAGAACATTCCTTTCTCTTTAGGCTTTCTGGTGATTAGTTCCATTAGAAAAATCAAATTAGTAAATTAATAATAAATGCGTTGTCATCAAAGGTCAAGTATGATATTGACAGAAGATGTATAATAATGACATGAAACATACTGTCACCTCATGAAAATAGTTTTTCAGAAATACAAGAAGAAAGCTGGTGGATATATGGGTTCCAACGAAATAAGGCAGGGCATATTGAATAAATTGAAAGAAACTGAGATTAATTATGGTGTTAAAATCATATTGGCCATCGAATCTGGTAGTCGTGGATGGGGTTTTGCGGCCAAAGATGCAGATTATGATTGTCGTTTTCTGTGCGTTCATTCAAAAGACTGGTACCTAAGTATTTTTGACAAAAAAGACTTTATTGAGTATGCCGTGGATGAAGTTTTTGATATTAGAGGTATTGATATCAAGAAAACACTGCAATATATAGTAAAGCCAGATGCTTCCATATATGAATGGCTTTCTTCCAACGAAATCTACATTTGTAATGATAATATAGTTGATAGGCTTAAAACCTTAGCAATTGAATTCTTTAACCCTATTTCAATAAGCTGGCATTATATGGGGCTTGCTAGGAAAATGATTGATGCAATTAATGAAACAGATACCGCAAAGATTAAAAAATATTTCTATATCCTTCGTCCTATAGCGAATTTGGAATACATTAGCCAATACAAAAAAATGCCTCCAATGGAATACGACAGAACATTCAAGGAGATACATGTGTCTGCCCTTATTCGTGAGGCAGTGGCAGAGCTAAAGGCACTAAAGCTGAAATCCACCGAACATCATAAAATCCCCCAACATAAGTTGCTTTTGGATTATTTCAACACTGAAATGGAGAGATTTACTAAGCTACTAAAAAAAATGGAGCATCAAAAGAATCGAGATTATGAGCAGGTAAATGCTGTTTTCAAGGATATTATTGAGAGGGCGTGGGTTGATGAAGCAACTACTAGAAATGGATGAATATAACTTTCTAAAAACTAACCTCGACTTAGAAAAGCTTATTTTCCTGGTTGTTAGCGGTTCTCGTGCATATGGGACAAACAATGAACATAGCGATTTGGACCTGCGTGGCATTGCTATTGAAGGCAAAAATCATATATATGGTTTAGATACATTCGAGCAATTTGAAGACAGAACTACTGATACAGTGATATATGGGCTTAAAAAATTCGTGGGACTATTGGTAAAGGCAAATCCAAATGCTATGGAATTACTTGGAGTAGAGAAGAACTGTATTGTGTTTGCTAATGATATGGGATGGTTACTTAGGGATAATGCCGAGTTGTTCCTTTCAAAACGCGTTATTAGTAGCTTTGGCAATTACGCGCTGGCTCAACTGCGACGCCTACAAAATGCTCTCTGTCACGATAGTTATACCGAAGCGGAACAGACAAAGCATTTGCGCAATGTGCTTAATTCTCAACTAGACCACTTCCGTAACCATTATAGCAGTTTTCCAAGCGGAGCTATAAATATAGCTATGGAAAATGAAGCACAGACAGAACTTATTTTGGATATTAAATTGGGCGGTTATCCTTTGAAGGACTTTGTAGGTATCGCCTCTGAATTAAACAGTATTGTTAAAACCTATACCAAGCTAAATCACAGGAACAACAAAAAGGACGAAAAAGCACTCTATAAGCACGCAATGCACTTAATACGGCTGCTTATGACAGGCACAGATATTTTAGAGGGTAATGGCATCATTACTAAACGTTCGGAAGAACAAAAGCTACTTCTGGATATCAGGGACGGGCGATATTCATTTGACGATATCTTCAAAATGACAAACGATTATCAGGGTAAATTTGAATTAGCTTCCGAAACTACCAAGTTGCCCAATGAACCAGATATGAATAAAATAAACGGACTTTTGACGAAAATATTTGAGACGAATTTGGTTATTGGTGGAGGAACGCGTTCTATTTAGCAAAAGTTTATATTATACAATATGCAGGAAAGCCCACAACCAATAATTAGGTTGTGGGCTATTTGTTTCCAAATTTTTCTTTGCTATTGTTTTATTTTTACAATTTGAAATACTCAACCAAATGCTTAAGCACTTCAGCTTGTGAAGTAAGTTCCTCGGCAGCGGCGGCGGCTTCTTGTGAAACTGCTGAGTTGATTTGTACCACGCCGGAAATTTGCTCAAGTCCAATGCTGACTTCTGATATTGCTTCATTCTGTTCGCTTGAAGCATTAGCAATGTCGTTGATAATTGTTAGTACTTTGCTGGCATTGGATACAATAATATCAAGAGATTCTGCTGTTGATTGAGCCATTGCAACTCCTGCCTCAATTCGAGATAGGGAATCTTCTATTATGCTAGTTGTTTGAGTGGCAGACTTTTGGCTTCTATTTGCTAAATTTCGTACTTCCTCGGCTACTACACCAAAACCTTTACCTTGTTCGCCTGCTCTTGCTGCTTCAACCGCGGCATTCAAAGAAAGTAAATTTGTTTGGAAGGCAATTTCTTGTATGTCTTTGATAATTTTTGAAATACTTCCAGATGATTCTCGTATTTGTCGCATTGCTTCCAGCATTTGCTGCATGGCTGTATTACCTTTTTGGGCACTAGAAGCTGAGTCATCAGCCAATACATTAGCGGTACTAGCGTTTTCAGCATTATATTTGGTTTGTTGCGTGATTTGTTCCATTGAAGCACTAAGTTCTTCCACAGAACTGGCTTGAGTTGTTGAACCATCGGCCAACTCCATAGCACTATGGGAAATTTGCTTAGCTCCAGCCAATACCTGGTCTGAAGCCGCAGAAATCTCAGACATTGTTTTGTGTAACGTCCTTGAAATACTATTAATCGAACGCTTAATCTCTGCGAAATTGCCAACATATTGCCGTTGAATATTTTGTGTTAAATCACCATCAGCTATATCAGACAAAATACGTGACATTTCCGATATATAGAAGGCCAAAATGTCGATAGTTTTGTTAATTGATTCTTGTATAGACATAAAACTGCCTTTGTAATGGCCAGTCACTTTTGTTTCAAATTTGCCTTGAGATAGTTTTGTCATTACAGCATCAATCTCAGTAATCGGTTTGTTTATTGCATCGGCCACTTGATTTAGTCCAGTCATGATTTCACGCCAACCGCCAGTATAACGAGTTTCATCTATTTTTTCGGAAAGATTGCCATCTACTGAATCCTGTATCATTCTACTTACTTCTGTCTTAACTCGTTTGAGATTCGCACGCATATTATCTACTGATTCGTTCAAAAAGGCTCTTTTGCCAGGTTGTCTTTCCAACTGTGCCTCAAAACTTCCATTAGCGATTTCTGTAAAAACTGATATTACCTGTTTTTTAATATCAATGTGAGATTGCACCATATAATTGATTTGTTCTGCTACATCACCATATGCTCCCATATATTTGCTTGAGTTTAGGAAAACATCTATTTCTCCCTTGTCATGCTGAGCCGACATATGGTTCATATCGTTAATAAGAGCTTGAAGCGTGTTCGCCACTTCTTTTGTATTTTTGATTAACAAACCAGCCTCGTCTGTGCGACTTGTATGAAGGTTTATATTAAAGTTCCCTTTTACAACTTCACCAAGAGCTACTATTACATCCCGTACAGAGCCAGTTATCGCTTTGGCTATAATGTGTACAATAATGAAGCCCACTATCAAGCCCATGACTGCCGTAAATAACATTAGTCTTAATGTGTGGACAGTTTGTGTATGAAGACGTCTACTAATACTGGACATATATTGTTGAGTGGAATCGGACATTAGGTTAAAATGAGCATATACGGCATTATTCATAGCAATGCCTTGTTTAACCGTTTCGAGAACCATTTCCTTATTATCAGCTTTTGCATATTCAAGAGTGGGCCATGCAATCTCTCTAGTGTATTGTTCAAACAGCCTTCTTAGTTCAGTCATTTGTCCTAGTCGTTCATTTAGTGAATATGCGTCTGCTTGGTTGTCGATTTCAAGCGAATGCTTAAAGCTTTCTAAATGAAAGATAAAGGAATCGTGTACTTCGACTAATTCTTCTTCCGCAGATTGCAGGATATCCAGTTCGCCATGATAAAGTGCCATTAAAGTAACTATTCGCCGCATATTCATCAAGTCAACTTCTAGCTCTTTTAACATTTGGTGTCGCGCAACTGGTTGTTCCAATACATAGGCATATCTGGCATCTATTTGGTAAATGTTTATTGCACCAACTGTAGTGAGTATAATTGCGATTATCATTAGCAAACCAGACCCTATGCCCATTTTTACTCTGATTTTCAGATTTCTAAAAAAATTCATACTTTCCCCCATTTCCAGAATTGGAGATGACCAGATAGAGTGCCTCTAGCACACGGCACGTAACCCTTTCTTGTCTCGCACCAAAAAGCCTCGACCGGTGCAATAAGTGTTTTTGATATCTGGTATAATGCAATCCAGTAAATAGATTTCTTATGTATATATATGGACATACAGCGTATGAGGTGAATCCCCCCCTGCCTTCATAAACAAAATAACCATATTGTTTGCAAAATTATACACAACATCTAATTGTTTGAGCAAATATGCACAAAAAACAACAGGATATTTATGTATGATTTGTGCGTGTTATTGATTGACAATTTGCAGTGATTTAATTTAGAATAAGGCATAATCTTAATTGCTATTAAAAGTATGTGATGTTATGAGTCCATGAAAATTTGATTTCACCCAATTTTTCTCAGTATTTACATAAATGATATACTGTTTCGCGAAATCAGCAATTATTTTGGAACAATACTTTAGATGATTGTTTAACGCGAATGGTGGACAACTAGGGGATATGATTTGAGATACATTGGGTGAATAGGAAACGTGGCTATGTGTTTCAGTTACCTCATCATAATGAGTGAACGGGAATTATGGCTATGTGTTTTTTCTATATTGCTAGCGTTTTTTTTACATTGTTTATTTTTACTATAAGGAGGTTTTATTATGCGCCATAAATGGTTTATCGCAATACTTGCTTTACTTGTACTAACACTTGGTTTGACCTTATCAATTTCAGCTACCAATACAAATAAATCTGTATGGACTGAAGAATCAGTTGTGGATGAAGATCCTGTTTCCTATGAAGAAATTCACGTAAATCCCCAAGAAAACAGTGTATCCTATCAACTTGAACGTTTACAGGAGTTACTTTATGGAAATTTTATTGTTCCTTTTGATTCAAACGGTGAACCTGTTAATGTTCCAAGAGTTAACCTTATAATCCCACCTGAAGGTAACAGAAGGTATTTCCTTATAGGAGTGGAAGGAGATCCCACTCAAGAGTGTATTGACTTTATTCTGTCTTACACAGGTATTCCAAGAGAAAACGCTTATATTGATATAGCCTATCTTACAAATGAAATTTTATATTTGGATGATTTCATTGAAATGATAATTCTTCATGAATCTGAGGAAATTGAGTTAGGGGATGATTACTCATTTTCTTTGTATCCTGATGATTTCTGCTTATGGGAATACTTAGTTTCTGTTCATGGTGCAGAACGAAT
>Ga0123355_10000533_pt1 | contig 50893 bp, 24 predicted proteins | sample TergutEmb28metaG_3_FD_89872 | JGI IMG/M metagenome (GOLD analysis project Ga0123355, IMG submission 89872) | Embiratermes neotenicus P1 segment gut microbial communities from Petit-Saut dam, French Guiana - Emb289 P1 | ecosystem: Host-associated > Arthropoda: Insects > Digestive system > Gut ... | reverse complement strand
TTGCCTTTTACCGAGCAAGAAGTGTATATGAACGAAGGGCGAACAGGATTTGCAACGATAAACAATGCATTTAAAGAAGCGCACGGCAGAGGAGCAACAGAGGAGGAAAAACAGCGGATTTACAAAACAAAATCCGAGTATTTTGACAAATACGGAAAAGCAAAAACAATTCCTTACGCGTTGGAATTGCTGAAAAAACTGAAAGCGCAAGGTTTACAGTTGATTGTTGTAACCGGCTCAGGACAACCGAGTTTGCTGAATAAAATTGAGGAACATTTTCCCGATATTTTTGAGCACGAAAAAATGATTACGGCTTACGATGTTAAATACGGAAAACCGCATCCCGAACCGTATTTAATGGCGTTGAAAAAATCGGGAGTTGAGGCTTGGGAAGCCATTGCGATAGACAACGCACCTTTGGGAGTAAAATCGGCTTCGGATGCAAAATTATTTACCATCGGACTGAATACCGGACCGTTGGATTCCAAAATCCTGACCGAACACGGTGCAGATGTTGTTTTTGATAATATGGAGGAGTTGATTGGGAATTTTGAATTCTGAATTCTGAATTTTGAATTCTGAATTCTGAATTTTGAATTCTGAATTCTGAATTTTGAATTTTGAATTTTGAATTGCATTTTTTTGCAAATTCTATGAATGGGAATTTTGAATTCTGAATTTTGAATTTTGAATTGCATTTTTTTGCAAATTCTATGAATGGGAATTTTGAATTCTGATTTTTGAATTTTGAATTGCATTTTTTTTGCAAATTCTATGAAATTGAAAATTATAGAAACAAATGTTTTCAAATTTGCAACAATTTCATTACTTTTGACGGGGAATTCGAATCTGTGAAAATGATTTGAAGCGAACACTTACGACAAAACAAAAAACATCTATACATTTAAGCAAAACACAAAACCAATAATTCAAAATTCAGAATTTAAAATTCAAAATTACACAAAATATGGATAGACGAAATTTTCTTAAAACAGGCGGATTAGCACTTGCAGGAGCAGCTGCAATATACTCTTGCGGTGGAATTTTGGGCGGACAGAACGAAATAACTTCGGTTTCATCTGCAATGCGACATTTCGGCGTGAGCGAATCGGATATTCGCAGAGTGCTGGCAGCAGCGTTGGAAAAAGGCGGCGATTATGCCGACTTGTTCTTTGAACACACGTTCAACAACAGTATCGGATTGCAAGACGGTGCGGTAAATCGCAGCAGTGCCAACATCGATTTCGGAGTAGGTGTGCGCGTGCTTTCGGGCGACCAGCAAGGTTACGCGTACGTAGAAAACGTTACGCTCGACGAAATGTTGAGAGCCGCACGCACAGCAGCGCGCATCGCAAACGAAAGCGCGATTGTAAGTCCGGTTTCATTGACCGAAAAGCCAATCAAAAATAACTTCTACGCCGTTACAATGCCCTGGGAGGAAGTGGCGTTGAGAGAAAAAACGCCGTATCTGCAAAAATTGAACGACAGAATTTTTGCGCTCGACAACCGCGTGCAAAAAGTGAATGCGTCGCTTGCCGATACCACTTCGCACATTTTGTTCTGCAACTCAGAAGGCGTGAGTTATTACGATTATCGCCCGATGGTAACTATCAGTGCGACCTGCATTATGGAGGAAAATGGAAAAATCGAAAACGGTCGCGCAGCGCGCGGTTACCGCAAAGGATTTGAGTTTTTGACCGACGATATTATTGATATTCTGGCTCGCGAAGCAGTCGAGAACACTTCTATTCTGTTCCAAGCCATCACGCCGAGAGGCGGCGTAATGCCGGTTGTTTTGGGCGCGGGCGGTTCGGGAATTTTCTTGCACGAGGCAATCGGACACGCTTTTGAGGCTGATTTCAATCGCAGAAATATTTCTATTTTCTCCGATAAATTGAACAAAAAAATCTGTCACGAAAGTATTACTGTGATTGACGATGCAACAATTCCATTCAATCGTGGCTCGGTAAATATTGATGACGATGGCGTTCTCGGACAAAAAACCTACATCGTTGAAAATGGCATTTTAACAAGTTACTTGCACGACCGTATCAGTGCGCAACATTATGGCATTCCTTCGACAGGAAACGGTCGTCGTCAGACGTTCCGTCATTTGCCATTGCCTCGTATGCGTGCAACATATATGGAACCCGGAAATATGAAAGAAGCCGATATTATCGCTTCGGTGAAAAATGGCGTTTTTGTAGATAGTTTCACCAACGGACAAGTTCAAATCGGTGCAGGCGATTTCACATTCTTTGTAAAATCGGGCTATCTGATTGAAAACGGAAAACTTACTCAGCCAATCAAAGACATTAATATTATCGGAAACGGTCCGCAAGCAATGGCAGATATTACGATGGTGGCTGATAATGATAAAATTGACAACGGTACTTGGACTTGCGGAAAAGACGGACAAACCGCGCCTGTTACTTGCGGAATGCCTTCGGCTTTGGTAAGCAGACTGACAGTTGGAGGTGAAGCGTAAAGACCCCTAAATCCCCTAAAGGGGACTTTGGATTAGTAACGATTACTTATTTTTCAAAACAGTTAGAGAATACGCAAGCCCCTTTAGGGGTTTGGGGTTAAAATTAAAGAAGTTATGATATCAAACGAAAATAAAAGATTAGCACAATGGGCAATGAATTATGCCCTCAGAAATGGTTGCAGTGCGGCGCGAGTGGCGATAAACACCGGCTCAAACGCTTCATTTGAACTGCGCGATGCCAAAATGGACAGATTGCAACAAGCATCGGAAAGCCGAATGACATTGTTTCTTTATGTCGATGGACGTTTCGGAACTTTTTCGACCAACAGGCTGAACAGACGCGAATTGGAGCGTTTCATTCAAACGGGAATTGACTCCACGCGCTATTTGGCAGTGGACGAAGCGCGTACTTTGCCCGACCCAGCGCGTTTTTTCAGAGGCGGAAAGCCCGATTTACAATTGCTCGACCCGAATTTTCACTCGGTAAATCCCGACGATAAAGTGCGTATGGCAGAAGCAGTTGCAGAGGAAATTTTAGGCATAGACGACCGTATTATTTCCGTACAGTCAACATTCAGCGACCGCGACGGTTTCAGTTACCAAATCACGAGCAACGGTTTTGAAGGCGAAACACAAGGTTCAAGTTTTTCGCTCTCGGCAAGCGTTGCGGTGCACGGTGAAGGCGATGCACGACCATCGTCTTTCTGGTTTGACTCGGCGCTTTTCCTCAACAATCTCAACACCGAAGGTATCGGAAAAAGAGCGTTGGAACGCGCTTTGCAAAAAATCGGACAACGCAAAATTGCTTCGGGCAGATACACGATGATAATTGACCCGATGACCTCCGGACGATTACTCCAACCAATGGTTAATGCAACATTCGGCTCGGCATTACAGCAACGTAATTCATTCCTTTTGGATAGACTTGGCGAAAAAGTAGGAAGCGATAAACTTACAGTTACCGACAATCCGCACATTATCGGCGCGGTAGGCGCGCGTTATTTCGACAACGAAGGCGTGGCGACCGAAAATCGCGTGGTGTTCGACAAAGGTGTTTTGAAAACTTACTACATCGATACGTTCAATGCCAACAGAATGGGAGTTGAGCCGACGATTGCCAATCCTTCGATTTTGAATTTGGAAACCGGAAACAAAGATTTGCACGGATTGATTGCCGGCTTAAACAGAGGAATACTCGTAACCGGCTTCAACGGCGGAAACAGCAACAGTTCAACCGGAAATTTCTCTTTCGGAGTAGAAGGATTTTTAATCGAAAACGGAAATCTCACCACACCGATTTCGGAAATGAACATCACAGGAAATATGATTACCTTGTGGAATTCATTGGTCGAAACTGGAAATGACCCGATGCTAAGTCGCTCGTGGAGAGTTCCGTCGCTGGTGTTCGACAATGTTGATTTCAGCGGATTGTAAAATTAATTACGAATTATCAATTACGAATTACGACAGGTTTTCACTATTGTCGTAATTCGTAATTATTTCTTTATAAACTTTTAAAAATCAGTGTTATGAAACTGACAAAACCTCAACTTTTCATCTGTATTCTATTTACAGCATTCACATTTTTTTCGTGCAAAGAAAAAGAAACTGTTCCGGTTTCGGAATTCAAACCTTTCATTAGTGCTTACACAGGCGGAATTATTTTCAGCACTTCGTCCATTTGGATAGAATTGGCAAGCGACCACCCAAACGCCGAGCCAAACACGGAAATTACGGAAAGACTTTTTTCGTTTTCGCCCTCGTTGCGCGGAAAAGCCTTTTGGGAAAGTTCGCGGCGAATCAGATTTATTCCCGACGAGGATGCATTGAGAAGCGGACAAACTTATCAAGCCACATTCAATTTGGGCGCGCTTATCGATGTGCCGAAACGGCTGAGAAATTTCAACTTCACGTTTCAAGTTGAGGAGCGTAATTTTTCACTTCGCACTTTTCCTCTAATCGTGCATCGCGATAATCCCGAACTTGTCGATATTCGAGGCGAGATTTTGTTTAGCGATAACATTGGCGATGTTGGTAATGTGCAACAAATGTTTTCGGTAAAATCAGGCGCAAGCCAAAATTTTTCCATTTCGGTTTCGCAAACACCTAATCCGCAAGTATTTAGATTTGCGATAGACAATATCAGCCGGCAAGAAAATGCATTTCAACTCGAAATTTCAGCAAACGGACGACCAATCGGCGCAAGCAGAACGGAAACGACAACGGTAACAATTCCGTCACGAGATGTTTTTCAAGTGCTTGACGCCGAGATAATTTACACGCCTGAATTTGGCATACAAGTTATTTTTTCCGACCTCGTTTCTACTCGCCAAAATCTGCAAGGATTGGTTACCTTACGCAATGTTCCAAATTATACACGCCAAGTAATCGGTAATAAAATAATGCTGTATTTCGACCGTGCTTCGCTTCAAAATGTGGAAGTTATCGTAAATGAAAATCTGAGAAATACGAACGACCGCGCGTTGGGACAAAATTTCTCGAAAACGCTTACGGTCGAACGGCTGAAACCGCAAGTTGAATTTCGGAACGCAGGAAATATTTTGCCAAATTCCGAAAATCTGCTTTTACCGTTCAGAGCGGTTGGTTTGCGTGCTGTCGATTTGAATATTATTCAGATTTTTGAAAATAATATCTTGATGTTTTTGCAATCCAATCGGCTTTCGGGTTCACACGAACTTCGGCGTTCGGGGCGTTTGGTTTATAGAAAAACGCTTCGTTTGGATACCGACCCGACAAAAAATCTGAACATTTGGAATGATTTCTCTATTGATTTAGCAAATATTTTTCAAAAAGAGCAAGGCGCAATTTATCGCGTTGAACTGTCTTTCAGGCAAGCCTATTCGGTTTATCCTTGCGGAGGCGAAAATGAAGCAGATTTGCCTTGGGGCGAAAATTTGACACAGATAAGCTCGGGAAGCGAAATCAGTGAGGAGGAACAGGCATTTTGGGATAATCCGAGAGGTGGATTTTGGTATTCGCCTAATGTTCAGCGCGATTGGAATTTGTGGGATTGGCGCGAGCGCGATAATCCGTGCCACCCAACTTATTTTATGAACACCGACAGAGTGGCGGCAACCAACGTAATGGTTTCAAATATCGGCGTGATTGCCAAGTCAAATTCTGACAATAAATGGTGGATTTCGGCGAGCAGTATTTTGGATACAAGACCGATTGCAAATGCCGAGATTACACTGTATAACATTCAACTTCAACCGATTGGAACGGCGAGAACCGACTCGGAAGGTTTTGCTGTGATAACGCCAAACGGACAACCGTTTATCTTGGTTGCCGAACACGGAGGACAAAAAACTTATCTGCGCTTAGTTCCGGGCGAGGACAATTCTACAAGCCGTTTTGACGTTGGCGGTCAGCGAATTGAACGCGGATTGAAAGGTTTTATTTACGGCGAGCGCGGCGTTTGGCGACCGGGCGACACGCTTCACATTACATTTATTTTGCACGATACCGAAAATCGAATTCCTGCAAATCACCCTGTTACCTTTGAAATTTACAATCCACTCGGACAGTTTTACAATCGCCAAGTTGCGACCAGCAGTGTGAATGGTTTTTATTCTTTTACACTTCCGACGCAACCGAGCGACCCGACAGGCGTTTGGAACGCATATATAAGAGTTGGCGGAACAGCTTTTCATCGTTCGTTTCGGATTGAAACCATCAGACCAAACCGTCTGAGAGTTAATCTCGATTTGCCCGAAAGACTCAACGCTTCGCAACGAAATGTTCCTGTTACGCTCACTTCAACCTGGCTCACAGGCGCGACCGCCCGAAATCTGAACACGAAAGTAGAAATGCGATTAAGCCGCGTTCAAACGCAATTCGCTGGTTTTGAAAGATATATTTTCAATAATCCTGCAAGTAGTTTTCATTCGAGCGAGATGCAAATTTTCGAGGGAAAATTGAATAACGAAGGTATTGCGCGCTTTCAAATGCAGCTTCCCGAAGCTCAAAATGCACCCGGAATGTTGAACGCTCATATCACTACGCGCGTTTTTGAGCAAGGCGGCGATGCGAGTATTTATTTGCAGTCTGTGCCGTTTTCGCCGTTCAGTTCGTATGTCGGAATAAATCTCAATCAACCCGATGGAAACCACATTGATACCGATACTGAGCACGTTTTCAATATCGTTACGCTCAATGCCGACGGACGACCAACGAACAGAAGCAACATTGAATATCAAATTTATCGCCTCGATTGGAGTTGGTGGTGGCAACAGGAAAATCAATCGTTCGAGAATTTTGTGAATAACACTTCCATCACGCCTGTTGCACAAGGAAAATTACGAACGACAAACGGCAGAGCGAATATCCCGTTTACGGTAAATTATCCCGATTGGGGACGATATTTGGTTTTTGTAAAAGACAACGAAAGCGGACACGCAACGGGCGGAACTGTATTTGTAGATTGGCCTAGTTGGCGCGGTCGCGCAAACAGAGGCGATGCGAGCGGAATAAAAATGTTGGCATTTTCGACCGATAAAACTTCGTACGATGTTGGCGAGGAAGTTACCGTAATCATTCCTGCTTCGGCTGGCGGAACGGCTTTACTTTCTATCGAAAACGGTTCAACCGTGCTGAAACGCACTTGGGTGCAAGTTTCGGGACAGCAAGATACGAAATACAGATTTCGCGTTACGCGAGAAATGGCGCCGAATTTTTACATTCATATCAGCCTTTTACAGCCTCACGCACAAACCGTAAACGATTTGCCGATACGAATGTACGGCGTTATTCCGGTAATGGTTTTTAACAAAGAATCCATTTTAGAGCCTCAAATTCAAATGCCTGATGTGTTACGTCCCGAAACGGAATTTACCGTTCGCGTTTCGGAAAAAAGCGGAAAACCAATGACTTACACATTGGCAATTGTTGATGAAGGATTGTTGGATTTGACCGGTTTCCGCACGCCAAATCCTTGGAATCATTTTTACGCTCGCGAAGCCTTGGGAATTCGCACTTGGGATATGTTCGATTTTGTAATCGGCGCATTCGGCGGACAATACGGCTCGCTTTTCAGCGTTGGTGGTGATGAACAAATTCGCCCGTCCGACCGTCAGGCAAACCGTTTTCGACCTGTTGTTAAACATCTCGGACCATTTACTTTGTCGCGAAACGGCACTAATACACACCGAATTACGCTTCCGCCGTATATCGGTTCGGTGCGCACGATGGTTGTTGCGGGACAAGACGGCGCATTCGGAAATGTGGAAAAAACAACGCCTGTGCGCGCGCCCTTGATGGTACTTTCGTCCTTACCGCGCGTGTTGAGTACAAACGAGGAAATTGTGCTTCCTGTCAATATTTTTGCAATGGAAAATTCGGTGCGAAATGTTACCGTCAGAGTGGAAACGACCGGACTTTTGCAAGCAGTCGGCAATAACAGGCAAACGCTCACATTCAGCGAACCGGGCGATGATATGGTGTTTTTTTCGATGAAAACAAACGGGAGAACAGGCGTTGAAACCGTTACGATTACCGCAACAGGAAACGGACAAACGGCAACAGAAACAATCGAAATTAATGTCCGAAATCCAAATCCGCCTGTTATTCTTGCTCAAAATAAATTGCTTAACGCAGGCGAAACGGGCGAACTTTCGTTCCAAATGAGCGGTGAGCCAACGAGCGAGGATTGGGCAAAACTCGAAGTTTCGCGCATTCCGTCGGTTGATATTACTCGCCGTTTCGATTTTCTGAATAATTATATACATTTTTGTACCGAGCAAATTACTTCGGTTGCGTTTCCGATGCTGTTTGTTTCGCAATTCAGAGAAGTAAGTGCCGATGAAAACGAACGGATAAGACAAAATGTGCGCAATGCCATTCAGCAATTGTACGCCAGACAGTTAAATAACGGCGGATTTGTAACTTGGGCTGGACAAAGCAACGTAAATAATTGGGTTACAACTTACGCCGGACATTTTCTACTGTTGGCACGAGAAAAAGGTTATGAAGTGAACGAAGGCGTTCTCAATCGTTGGCGAACTTTCCAACGCCGTGAAGCACAAAATTGGTCGCCGAGCAATGCAAATAATTTTCATTCGCGCGAATCCGAACTTCAACAAGCGTATCGACTTTACGCACTTGCGCTTGCAGGTTCGCCCGAATTAGGCGCGATGAACAGAATGAAAGAAATGCGAAATCTCTCACAGCAAGCACGTTGGCGATTGGCTGCGGCGTACGTGATTAACGGACAACGCAACGCTGCCGATGAGTTGATTTTCAACATTCCGACTTCGGTCGAAGAATCTTCGGGCGGACAAACTTTCGGCTCGTCAATCCGCGACGAAGCAATGATTCTCGAAACATTAACGCTGATGGGACGACTCGACGAGGCTTTCCGACAAGCGCAATCTATTTCTCAACGTTTGTCGAGAGAAAGTTTTTTCAGCACACAATCAACCGCTTACGCGCTTATTGCGATGGGCGCGCTGGCAGAAAAAACTTCGGGAAGTATTAATTTCGATTGGACATTGAACGGCAGGCGACAAACCGCTGTAAACTCGCGAAAAGCCATTCACCAAACCGAATTGCCAACTCGACCTGCTTCGGGAAATATCACGCTGACGAACAAGGGTGACGGAATTTTGTACGTCAATCTCGTTACAAAATCCAAACCGCTGAATGATACCTTGCCCGAAATTTCAAATAATTTGAGAATCGAAGTTAGTTATACCGATTTGGCAGGCAACGCGATACGAGTTTCCGAACTTCAACAGGGAAGCGATTTTCTGGCAATCGTCAGAGTTACAAATCAAAGTCGGCGCGACCTTACAGATTTGGCACTTACACACATAATTCCTTCGGGTTGGGAAATTTTCAACGAGCGAATGTTTTCCGCACCTGACAATGATTTGAACAACAGCACATTCACCTATCGCGATATTCGCGACGACCGCGTATTAACCTACTTCGATTTACGAGCCACGCAAAGCAAAACATTTACTGTTCGCCTGCAAGCCTCTTACGTCGGCAATTTCGTGCTTCCCGCCATTCAGGCAGAAGCGATGTACGATACGGAAGTGAATGCAAGAACGAGAGCTGGGAGAGTGAGGGTTGTGAGATGAGGATGATTGGAAAATGGAAATTTGGAAGTTAGCTTGCCATATTGGGAGACAGCACCGAAAATGAAAGTATAACAAACAAATATTCAACAACAAATAAAACACATACGATATGAAAACCGAAAAACAAAGTAAGAAAAAAAGCAAAATTTGTTTTCTGATTTGTCCTATTGGAGAGGAAAATTCAGATGTAAGAAATCGCTCGGATAAAATTTTGAAAAACATAATTCTACCCGCAGCAAAAGGCTATAATGTTATCAGAGCAGACGAAATTTCGATGTCTGGAAGTATCTCAAAACAGATTATTAAACATCTTTTAACTGCAGATTTGGTTATTGCAGATTTGTCAGGTCATAATCCAAATGTATTTTATGAATTGGCGGTTAGACACATGACTAAAAAACCGTACATTCAATTGATACAAAAAGGAGAGAAATTGCCTTTTGACATTAAAGATATAAGAACAATACCTATTGACCAAGAAAACCATAGTATTATAATGAAAGCCCAAGGGGAAATAAAAAAACAAATAAAAACAATAGAAAATAACAAGGATGTAGACAACCCAATTACAGTTCTTTGGAGTGAAGTTATTGATGTGTTCAGTCAGCATGTTCAACTACCAAACATAAATCAAGACCTTGTCTATGAAGGTAAAAAGTTTACACTTTTTAGAAGTCGAGAAAAAATGATCGAGTATTTTGATGCTATGTATAACAAGGCTGAAACAACAGGAGATGAGATTTGGGCACAGGGAGTTGGTCATACGGCATACACGCCAAATTTTGTTACAAGATTACAACGACTTACTGAAAAAGGTGTGAGTGTCAAATTTGTCGTTAATGGAGGTTCTCCACAAGCGAAAGAATTTGTAAATGAATTAGATAAAATCCCTTTATTACAAAGACGTATAGCAGAGAAAAACACATTGAGATTACATGGACTTGGCGAAAGTGAGGTAATAATATCTTTGCCGCATCCAACACCACCTTACGAAGCATTTTTAATAAAAGACAAAGATTTGACAAAAGCACTCAAGCAATGGTTCGATGCAAGATTTAATGAAATGACAGCAACGACATTATGAGATGAATAAATACGACAACTAACTTACGGTTTGGCGCAAGTGGGGCAACAACACAAAAAACCTAATTTACACCTAAATAAAAACAAAACAACCTCAGTAGCAACAATATAACACAAACAAAAAACCTCATTACCTCATTAAAAGATGAAAGTAGAATACAATAATTTATACACACATTTTGTTTTCACAACACAAAACCGAATGCCGTTGATTTTGGAAAAACACCGCGAGCGAATTGAAAAATATATCACAGGCATTGTCAATAACAATGGTTGTAAAATGTATTCGATTTACGCCAATCCCGAACACGTTCATTTTCTTGTATCGCGCGCACCACAGTTGGATGAGGAAAGTTTGGCAACGATTATTGCCAATAGTTCGGAAAAGTTTATCAACGACAATCGTTTGTGTGTCGGTTTATTTCAATGGCAACAGTCGTGTTCGGCGTTTTCAGTTTCTAAACGCAATGTTCACGATTTGTGCGAGTATATTGAAAGTCAACCGATACATCATAAGGCGAAAAGTTTTGCGGAGGAATATGACGGATATGTCAAATTTTATCAACAAACTATTCGTAAAAAGTTGAATGAGAAATGAGGTAATGAGGTTTTTGTGTTTTAATCATTTTGCTACTGAGGTTGTTTTGTTTTTAAATTAGGTGAGAATGAGGCTTTTTGTTTATGTTATATTATTTCTACTACTTTATTATAACCAAAAAGAAATTAGATGAAAATCAGTTGTTCGGAATTTCCGAACAACCACTTGGAAAATGAAATACAACTTGTCGGAAATTCCGACAGGTTGCTTGAAAAGGAAACGATAAAAAAGACAGAAAAGAAAATCGGCAAATCCAAAATAAACCAATCTTGAATAACCCGCTCAAAAATATCCCAAAAAAGAAAACAGCAATCATAACCTTGCTTGCTGTTTTGCTCATTGCGTATATTTTTTGTTTGCCGAAGCAATTATTTGATGTTTCATACTCGACCGTTGTAACTGACCGAAACGGCGAATTGCTCGGTGCGCGAATTGCCGATGACCAACAATGGCGCTTTCCGCCGTCTGACACCGTTCCCGAAAAATTCAAAATTAGTCTTATCCAATTTGAAGACCAATATTTTCGTTGGCATTTCGGAGTAAATCCGCTGTCGATTGTACGCGCGGCTATCCAAAATATTCAAGAAAGACGGATTGTGAGCGGCGGAAGCACAATCACAATGCAAGTTATTCGCCTTTCGAGAAACAGAAACCGAACTTTCGGCGAAAAAATAATAGAGGGAATTTTGGCAACGCGGCTCGAATTTCGTTACTCGAAAGATGAAATTTTGGCTCTCTACGCTTCGCACGCGCCTTTTGGTGGAAATGTAGTCGGACTTGATGCCGCTTCGTGGCGATATTTCGGTCGTTCTGCCGACCAACTTTCGTGGGCAGAAGCGGCTACTTTGGCGGTTTTGCCCAATTCGCCGTCGTTGATTCATCCCGGCAGAAATCGCGATGCATTGCTCCAAAAACGAAATCGATTGCTGAAAAGACTTCTCGACAACGGAATAATCAGCGAACTCACTTTTGAACTCGCCGTAAGCGAAAATCTCCCAAGCGAACCGTTGCCGTTACCGCAAATCGCACCGCATTTGGTTGAACGATTTCACGGCACGCGACGAGGTAAAAAATCCGTTTCCACTATCGACAAAAGAATACAAATTCGTGTAGAAAATTTGCTCGAACGACATCACCGCGAATTTGCTCGCAACGACATTCAAAACTTGGCTGCGATTGTGATTGATGTAACTACAAATCAGATAATTGCTTATTGTGGAAATGTGCGTTTCAGCGACAAAAGATTTGGCAGTCAAGTTGATATTATTCAATCGCATCGAAGCACAGGAAGCGTTTTGAAACCTTTTCTGCTTGAAGCAATGTTGCAAGAGGGCGAAATTTTACCTAAAACGCTTGTTCCCGATATTCCAATGAATATCAGCGGTTTTGCTCCGCAAAATTTCAATTTGCAATTTGAAGGCGCACTTTCCGCTTCCGACGCCGTTGCTCGTTCATTTAATATTCCACTGGTTTATATGTTGCGCCGGCACGGCGTTCCGAAATTTCACTATTATTTAAGACGAAATCAAATTGCTGTTTTACCGCAACCGCCTTCGCATTACGGCTTATCGCTCATTTTAGGCGGAGCGGAAGCGCGATTGGGCGATATTACAAACGCTTACGCCAATATGGCGCGAACATTGCTCGGTTTGGAAAGCACCCGATTTACCTCGCTGCTTGACGAAACGCCACGAAAAATAAACACTACATTCGAGCGCGGTTCGGTTTGGCAAGTTTTCAACGCGATAAAAGAAGTAAATCGCCCGGAGGATATTGATTGGCAAGCCATTCAAACAATGCAAACCATCGCGTGGAAAACAGGTACAAGTTACGGATTTCGCGACGCGTGGGCAGTCGGCGTTACACCGCGATATGCAGTTGGTGTTTGGGTGGGAAATGCTTCGGGCGAAGGTAGACCAAACTTGACCGGCGCGCGCACCGCCGGACCGGTAATGTTCGATATTTTTGAAATTCTGCCTTCGTCAGAATGGTTTCAGCGACCTGATGGTGAATTTGTCGAAGCAGAAATTTGTCGAAAATCAGGACATTTGAGCGGACGTTTTTGCGATGTGACGGATAGCGTTTTAATTCTGCCCGTTGGTTTGCGTAGCGAAGTTTGCCCGCATCACATTCGGGTAACTCTCACAGCAGACGAGCAATTTAGAGTTTACGAAAGTTGTATCGGTCAAGAGTCTGTTATTCAGCGAAATTGGTTCGTGCTTCCGCCTGCGTGGGCTTGGTTTTATCGACAGCACAATCCGAATTACCGCTCACTTCCACCATTTAAAGCGGGTTGCGGCGGAAATTCGCACAATCCGATGCAATTTATTTATCCGCAAGGAAATACGCGCGTTTTTCTACCTCGACAATTAGACGGAAGCGAAGGCGTGATTACTTTCGAACTCGCTCACAACCGTCAAAACGCGGTCGTTTTTTGGCATATCAACAACGAATATATCGATGCAACGAGCAATTTTCACAAACTTTCGGTCAATCTGCCCATCGGACAGCACGTCGTTACAGTTGTTGATAATGAGGGAAATACGCTTTCCGTTTCGGTTGAAGTAATGAGGTAAAATGTGCAAATGTGTTAATATGCTAATGTGCAAATATGCAAATGCATTTAATTCATTCAACTTTCATATCAATTCATTTGCATATTTGCACATTAACACATTTGCACATTTTCTCGGGATAATTATTTTTATTCAGAATTTTTCTATTCCAACAAAAAACACTATTTTTGCAACCGCTTTTCGAGAAAAAGCATTTAGGTATAATCATTTAAAAAATAAAAAGATGCCCGTAAAAATGAGATTGCAGCGTCACGGTCGTAAGTCATACGCTTACTATCATATCGTGATTGCCGACAGCAGAGCGCCACGTGATGGCAAATTTATTGAACGCGTTGGGTCGTACAACCCGAACACAAATCCTGCTACTGTGAATTTGAAATTCGACAGAGCATTGTATTGGCTTCAAACAGGAGCGCAACCAACCGACACAGTTCGCAACATTCTTTCTTGGGAAGGCGTATTGATGAAAAACCACTTGATGGGCGGTGTTAAAAAAGGAGCTTTCGACCAAGCAGAAGCCGAAAAACGTTTCGATGCTTGGAAAGCTGATAAAAATTCAAAAGTTGAAAAGACAAAAGAGCAATTAGCTGCCGAGAAAAAAGCAGCGGTAAAAGCTCGTCTTGAAGCAGAAGCAGCCGTGAACAAAGCAAAAGCAGCTGAAGTTGCTAAGAAAAAAGCTGTTGCCATTGAACAAGAAGCAGAAGCTATCGCAGAGGAAGCAAAAGCCGAAGAAGTTGTGACTGAAACACCTGCCGAAGTTCCTGCTGAGGAAACAACAGAAGACACTAAAACCGCAGAATAAAAAACGGTTGAAAAGTTTTATAAAAAATCCGTTTGGAAGTTCCAAACGGATTTTTGTTTTGGATTACCTCTGTCATTGCGGACTTGACCCGCAATCTCTTAACTTATAGATTCCGCGTCAAGCGCAGAATGACAAGTTAAAAGAAAAAACTGCCGAAAAGAAAAAAATCTCTTCGGCAATTTTCATTTATTGAATTCTTATCTTATAACAAATTCCACTCGACGGTTTTCAGCACGCCCTTCTTCCGTGTCGTTGGTAGCTATCGGCTCGCTCGGACCGCGACCTTCGTAAGTCAAACGAGATGGGTCAATTCCTTTTGCCACAATCGCATCGTAAACGGCTCTTGCTCTATTTCTGGATAAATTCATATTAAACGCAACCGTACCAACATTATCCGTGTGTCCGACAATCTGTATTTCTATGCTCGGATTTTGAGCCAAGAACTGGTACAATTCTTCAAGTGCTTGTTCCGAGCCTTGCATAATTTCAGCGCGAGCAAACTCGAAGAACAAATTGTGAAGAACAACCGCTACATCTTTCACTATTGGTTGGAGCGCAACGCGCACTGTTTCTGTTCTTGCAAATTCAAGCTCTTTTTGCTGATAAATGTAACCTTCGGAAGTTACGCTCAGCAAATACCTACCCGGTCTCAATTGGTAGCTCAACATACCGCTTTCGGCATCTGTCTGCTGTCTGAAAACAAGTGGATTGTTTGCTGTGGTTGCGTTTACGGCAACTTCGGCTTTCAGATTTTCGCCTGTTTCGGCATCAACCACGTGAACGTAGAAAATTGGAACAACCTGCAACGGAATAATCAAAGTATCGAGCCTGTTGTGAGTAATATTCTGACGGAAAGCCGCGTAACCATCGGCTTGCGCATTCACAATATATCTTCCTGTACGCAATTCCTGCGAAACAAAACCATCGGCATCTGTGCGACCTCTAAATGCTTGGCGATTAGCCGTGCGTACCGTAACTTCGGCATCCAACGGATTTCTTGTATCGGCATCAACAACTTGCGCATAGAACATAATCGGTTGAGGCGGCGGTCTGCGTTGTCTTTCTCTGTTAGCTTGAAATAAAACAGTCAGTTTTACACCTGTGTACAAATTTCCGAAACGATGACCGTTTGCCAAATAGCTTGATGACAACTCGTTCATTCCAAAAACAAGCGGGTCAGTAGCTTCCATCGGCGTCAAAAGTGCATTATTTGTCGTTGCTCTGTTCAAATTGAGCAAACCGTAATCCACAAAAAAACCTACACGATACGAAAGCGGAGTACGGCGAGTATCATTCAAATTCATCATTCCGCGAGGAAGCCACTCATCTAAAATCACACCAAACTCTGCCGAGGCGGTTGCATTCAAACCCAAGTTTATACCGCCGCTTTGAGTAACCGCCGTAGCAGGAAAAATGGTAGTCCAAGGCTCTATCGCCGAGGGGTCGGTTACAGACGGTCGAACTGAGGCATTCATCAAATAGTTTCCAAATAAATTTACGCCGATTTTACTTCCAACAAGCGCGTAATAACGCTCAGAACGCAAACCAACCATTATCGGAAAATTCACAAATCCGGCACGAAACCTGTTTGAATATTCTAGAAAATTGAATTGAAAATCCAACGGCGCACCTACTATTCCTCCATCGGGGCGCGTATGACTATAATCGAATATGAAATTTGTGTGATAATTGTTCAGCCTCGTTCTCGACCCGAAATGATGAAATTCCGCACCGGTTGTAAATATAAACCGTTCGTTCACTTGAAGTTCATATCCAAGTCCAAGATTGAAGCCCGCACCGCCGGGATTTCTCGTATCTTCTATTCCGTGATACAACAAACTGTATCCTCCCCCACCCCAAACACTGATAAAATGTCTGGTTTGAGAAAATGTAAAACCGGTGGAAAAACAGAAGATTATAAGTATGTATAATGTCCTAAATTTATATGATTGTGCCATTTCTTAATGCAAATTTTAATTTTAAAACTGTGAACTTTAAACTTATGGTAATACATGTATGCGATAAGTCTTCGTCTGTTGATTTTCTAATGCTACTCTCAACAAATAATAACCCGGTCGGTCGGGAGCTTGCAAAATATTTTGTCCTTCGTGTATAAGCTGCTCGTTGATTAAAATTCCGGTCAAACTATAAATCTGTGCTATACCCGATAGAGAAGAATTTAATCGAAAATTTCCCATTGTTGGAGCAACATTCGCTTCCAAATTCAATATCAGCATTGCATTTTCCGCCCAATAAGGCGAAACAGGACAAGTAAATACCGAGAAGTTTTCGCCTACGCGAGTCAATTCTACTCTGTATTCAGCCTGCATATCCAAGCCTTCTTCAACGTGAAGGTACGAGCTTGTTGCACCAATTATCAGCTCATCGTTTTTGTACCATTGGAAAGCCGAAAACTCGAAACCGTCGTTGTGAGCAGCGTTCAATACGAATAAAAGATTGTTCCAACGCTGTTGAATAATGTTAGACGAATAATGGACAGTAAAGGGAACTGAAATTTCAAAATTTTCATCATACAACAAATCTTCAAAAACAAGCGTCAACCCGTATTCATTTGGTCGTGCATTGGCAGGCAGCGTAACAAGAATCGGACTTTCGTCTGCCGGCACATTCAACACATCTACAAATCCATGACTTCTCGCTTTTTCGTCAAATAAGATATTGTAAACTGTCAACCAACCGGTTACTAGCCGATAATGCAATTCAAAAGAATCATCAGCACCACAAAGCATCGGAGCCTCGTTCATTAATTCAACTTCGAGGCGGTCTTGGTTTATTCTTAATGTTTGTGGCACACTCGCACAACCATATTGATTGTAAAGTACAATGGTATATTCACCTCCCGACAATCCTGTCAGAGAAGTATTCATCACGCCATTGAGTGACCAACTATATTGTCCCACAGGAAGCGAAACATTTCGAAGTTCAATCATTCCGCTATTCGGACCTGCCAACACATGGTGAGCAACAGCTTCAAATCTAATTTCATCTCTCACATAGAGGTCTAACACAACTACACTGTCGCATCCAAATTCAGTTGTCAGCCAACGTGTTATTCGTTCGGTTTGATAGTAATATCTATCTATAAACCAACGACCTTCACCAAAACAAATCGTATCATTTTCTGCCGGCATACTGTATGTCGGATGCACAATGAGTTCCAGTATAATGGTGCTATCACAACCGGTTACAAGACTTGGTATTGTACGATAGTATCTTCCCGATTGCCCTATTATACGGTCGCCAAATTGAACAGTCCCCCCCCAACATATTTCATCGTAAATAACAGTATCCTCAATTACACCGATAGGCGGAACTACAATACGAATAGTTGTATCTTGGTAACATTGACGATTAGCCAAAAAAGCTCTCAGTGTAACATGAATTGTATCACCATCGCTGGGAACAATCAGCTCCGGATGCTCCAAAAACGAAACATTATAATTTTCTCCAAAATCCCAACGCCATTCATCAACAGGCATATCTGTATTATGTATTTCAACTCCGCCGGACATTGTCATTATATAGCTTTCGTTTCGGAAACGAACTATATTTTGGCAATTTTCGGTAGCAAGCGTGTACGAAAACTGTGATATAGGAAAACGCGGATACACCACCGTAGAAAGGATAAAATAGCAATTCGGGTCTTCAATGAAAGACACTCGGCAAAAATATGTAATTGTATCGCTCGGCAATACATCTATTTCTTGCGCATGAGATATAAAAATACTATCTCCCGTAACCGGGTCAAATTTAAACCACTCGTAACGAAATCCGTCCGGGGCTCTAATCACAGACACATTTCCATCGCCACAACTATTGACTTGTATCTCACCCCGTACACAGTTTAGTATAAAGTAAGCATATCCGAAGTGCGCACTCGGTTGACAATCCCATGTTGTAAGACGTATCTGAATTTGCTGACCACGGAATGCGGTTAAGTTAAGTCCCATCGTTGTCCAGTCTCTCCACACTATTCTACTTGTTGATACTATTCCCATCATCCCCCTGGTGGGATAAAATACTTCCCAACCATCTGTGTCAAATCCTGAAACAAAATTCGCCACTCCGCAGCTCGGGTCTACATGATTACCATGTTGGTCTAATATCTCTATACGAAATCTCGGCTGAACAGTGTAGCCATGAGACGGTGGGTTTTGCAATACTGCCGCATATCGCAAGAGCAAAACCGCATTTGTCGAATCTACGTAATGGTGGAACACCAAACTTTCTGCCTGCGCGCCGGAAGCCCAATTTCCAAGGCGTATGGAAGCAAACGCGTCATCTGGTATTCTGGGCAAACGATTGCCGGTAAGCGGGTCGTCGGCATGAGTTAAAACTACGGTATGGCGACTGCGGATATCATCCTCGCCATAATCTACTATTCCTATATTGGCTTGAGGGTTAACGAAAGTTCCGTGAAACGCCGTTACCAGTGCCGGATTGTGAATATCTATAAAATTAAGACAAGACCTTTCCGGACAATACACCAATACGGAGTTTTTTGTCAGCCATGCACTTGTTTCATCATCGCATATCCCCCGCACACGAAAATCGTACGAACCATTAGGCAAATCTGTTATAATCGTACTTGTTCCCGTAAAAGGACCTCGTCTTGACCATGTAAGGTCGCTTCGCGGTTTAAATTCCAACTCATAAAGAGGCGATGTTCCCGTCCAACTAACCCGTATTGTATCAACATTTGATGCATCTACGGTTAAGTTTGTGGGTCTGGCACAAAAATTTGATGTAATTTGTATATTGTCAATAGAAGCTCCTATCGGATTTCTCAAATTATCGTTGGTATTGTTGTTTACCCAAACAAACACTAATCTAAAATCCGGACCGGCAGGCAAGAACACATCAAAAGAATGATTCTGCCATTGAAGCTGGTCATTTAAAGGTCCTGCTCTTCTGTTATTAACAATAGCAGGAGAAACAATCGCTGAATTTGGAACGGAAACCGGAATCTGTTCGGCTGTCGATAAAAGCAACACATATAATCCCGGAGCACCCGGATGACTTCCTCCGGCAATATTGGTTCTCCAGTCGAAAGAAATGTTGTACTGCATTGGTCTAGGTACAGAAAACTCACGATAAGCCACCACCACATTTGGTACGTGACCAAATTGTGATACAAATTCATTGCTGTCTGTAGCAATATACAAGCCATACTGACCTTCGGTACGCGCACCCCTGCCTATCACCCATTGGTCGTTAGTCAAATGACCCTGCGGACCGTGGTTCAATCTCCATTTGGCACGTTGTTCTGGGGTTTCAAATCCATCGAGATATGGAACGGGAATTAATGTCTGCGTGTTTGCCGAAAAAAACAAACCGAAGAAAAAAACACTTAATAATATGTATCTGTACTTCATAATGTAAAAAGAATAAAATGATAAATATTTAGGCAATAAGACGATATATTGTAAAAAAAACAGTCTAAAAAGGGCAAAAGTAATGCAAAAAAAGGAAAATCACAAACAAAAAGCGATGTTAGTTTGAAAAAATCTTCAATATTGTTTGTTTTTGATAGTTTACATGAGTTAGCTATCTTACCAGCACTCTAAAATTTTGCTGTTGTCTGTTGCCTTGAAGAACTCTTACAATATAATATCCGCTCCTGTTTGAAACAAATAGAGAGTGTTCGCCGCCATCTTGGATGCGCATATAGCTTTGTCTTATTCCCATAATATCGTAAATGAACACATCAGCACTTTGAGGTAAGCTCAATGTAGCCGTTTCGTTTGCTTGCAAAACAGTAGGAAAAAGATTTGCTGTTGCAAATGGTATCGGTCTCCATGTCGGGAAATACTCACAAGTCAAAACCGATACACCATCGGAAGCTCTGGTCAACAATACCGAATAGCCGATTCCAAATGCTAACTCTGCATTTCCTCGCATATACAAATACGGTCTTGTTTCGCCATGCAAAGGCTCGCCGTTCTTATGCCATAGAAAATCCGAAAACTCAACTCCTTTATCACGAATAGCTATCACATTATTCCATTTCTGAACAAGTATTTCGCTTGAATATCTGATTTCTATCCTCAAAGGCACGGTGTCGTTACCGCAAAGTTCATTCGGTTGGAAAAAGATTATATTCGCAAAATAAGTTCCCGGAAGAACGTCGACAGGCATATCTATTTCTATAACACCTTCGTTGCTTGTAATAACTCCTGTCGTATCTCGCAAGTTGACATCCTTTCCTGTAGCGCAAAATTCAATTTCATAAAAAATCGGAATATCGCCCGACAGCATTTTGTAACGAAATCGAATTTCAGTGTCACTCGCACAGATTTCAGACTTTTCTTGAGAAATTTCTATTTTTACGGCATAAATTACCGTTAAGTACAAAACTACAATCGTGTCGCAATAGTGGTCATCGCTCACCCTTGCAAAATATCTTCCCGTTCTCGAACGATATGCTCCATCAAAGAAAATCGACTCATTAGAGCAAATCGTTTCGTGAATATCCGGAAGTCTCGGATTGCTATATCTCAAATCAAACACACTGACAACACCGTTCAAAGTGTCCAAATGTATGCCATCGCTCCAAATCCTTTGCCCGCTGGGTAACACATAAGACTGCCCCAAACAGAAATAAACAGTTGTTGTGCCCGGATGTTGTGGCATACGAAGACTCGAGTTTTGAGCTGTAAGGCACATTGTACAGAGCAACGAGAATATGAACACTATGACTGTTTTTTGTTTCATTTTTATATCTTTCTTGCAATCGATCAAAACTAAACTCGCAAAACCGAAGCAACTTCTCGTAGCTCGTAACTCTATTTACTTTACCAACACTCTAAAAACCTGCTGCTGTCCATCGTCTTGAAGAACTCTTACAATATGATATCCGCTCCTGTTTGAAACAAACAAAGAGTGCTCGCCCTCATCTTGTATGCGTACATGACTTTTTCTTATTCCCATAGCATCATATACAAACACATCAGCACCTTGCGACAAACTCAATATAGCCGTTTGGTTTGTTTGTAAAACGGTAGGACTAAGACTTGCCGCTGCAAACGGTATCGGGCTCCATGTCGGGAAATACTCACAAGTCAAAACCGATACACCATCAGAAGCTCTGGTCAATAATACCGAATAGCCTGTTCCAAATTCCAACTCTGCATTTCCTCGTATGTACAAATACGGTCTTGTTTCACCATGCAAACGCTCACCTGCCTTGTACCATTGAAAATCCGAAAAAACAATTCCTCTATCGCGAATAGCTATCACATCGTTCCATTTCTGAACAAGCATTTCAACTGAATATCTGATTTCTACCCTCAAAGGTACGGTGTCATTGTCGCAATGTTCATTAAGTTGGAAAAAGGCTATATTCGCAAGATAAATTCCCGGAAGAACATCGGTAGGCATATCTACTTCTATAACGCCCTCATTGTTTGTAATAACTCCCGTCGTATCTTGCAAGTTGGCAGCTTTTCCTGTATCGCAAAATTCAATTTCATAAAAAATCGGAAAACTACCCGATTGCACTTTGTAATACAATCGAATCTCGTTATCATCTTCACAAACTACCACCGGAAATTGAAGCATATCCACTCGTATAGCATCAATTACAGTCAAATGCAAAGTATCCGTACTGTTTGCACAATTAAATTCGTTCGTAAATTCTCTAATATAAATTCCCGACTCTGTGAGATTTTCTCCATCAAAGTAATACGGCAACCTATCAGAGCAAATAGTTACATGACGCTCCATGTGTGTTGGTCCTCCAAATTTTATATCGAACCTTGTAATACCGATGATACAGCCAACCGCATCTTTTTCAACATGCACATGCACACTGTCTGTCCATATTTGCGTTCCATCAGGCAAGACAAAAGGGACAAGAGGCGGAACACAAATCCTGACAATAGAATCAAGCTGTTCCGGAAGGCGGCTTTGAAGGGTAATGGGTATTGTTATAATACTATCGCACGCCCCATCCGACATTTCAACTCGCAAAGTAACATGAAAAGTTCCTCCTTCTATCGGAAACTCGTGCGTCGGATTATGCACTCTGGATGTAGAGCCATCTCCAAAATCCCAAAATGAATCTTCGATAGGAATAGGAGTTGGCGGTTGTACTACTGTATCATTCGGATTGGGGCGATAGCGATTACTAAACACAACGTGACTTGTGTTCTCAAACCGAACTATATTAAGACAAGTATCCGCTAAAACACTGTGCGAAAATGCTGCTACCGGAAAACGAGGCATCGCTGTTGCTTCCAATATAAAATAACAACCCGGTGTATTCCGAACGGGGAATATTACATTTACTCTGTAAAACATCGTATCAGCAGGCTCTACTGTTAATACTCTTCCATTCTCCGATAACCTACTATCATTATCAGCTATCGTTGTCAACGTACCGTCTTCTTCTACGCGAAACCAACTGTAATGAAAACCTTCGGGAGCTTCAAAACGATTACTTTCCACACCGCAAGCAAGACCTTCCAATTCGCCACCGGCGCACTCCAACACAAAATAAGCATAACCAAAATGCCCACTTGGCAAACAGTCTCTCATCGTGAATTGTATCCGCAATGTTTCACCATGAAATTCTCTCAAATTTATTCCGATTGTAGTCCAGTCTTTCCACCAAACACGACCAAACTGATGCCATTCAGCTTCTCCCTCATGATGAACCGCTACAAAAGTAGCAGTACCACATGGAAGGGGTTGATTACCCCCAACAAGTTGATTTCCCCTAAATATCCTCAATTGAAAGCGAGCCTGCGTCTCTTCGTTATGACCGCCATCTTCCAAAACAAGTGCATACCTTAACAGAAGAAGTCCGGCAGACAAGGAGTCAACTTCAAAGAAATATTCTATCCGTTCTGCTTCTGCTCCCGACAACCAATTTCCCAAACGAACAGAAGCTACCGCTCCATCGGGGACTGTTTGCAGATTGCCTCCTGTTTGCGGGTCGCGCTCATTTATATCCCAATGAATAGTATGGCGGCTTCGCGAGTCATAGTAACCAAAATCTACCCGTCGTCTTAAATGTAGCTGGTTTGCTGAGGGGATAAGACCGCTACCGCTGCCAAGAGGCTGGTCGATAGTAGTAAAACCACCTGTGAAACAATTGTCGTTTGTCAGGGTTAAAAAATCAACACAGTGCCGTTCCGGAAAATGAACAAAAAACGTTTGCCTTACCCAACGTCCCGGCTCACCATTACAAACTGCACGCACCCAAACATGATGTCCTCCTTCTTCTATACCGAGAAAAGTTATGGTTGTATCCGATGTAGCACCCTCATACCATTCGTCTCTAAACGGATTATGCGCTCTGACTTCGTATGAGTCGGCAGTACCTGTCCATGAAATCGTAAGCGAATTGTCCACTGCCGTTCCTAATACTTCTATATTTGTGGGAACATCGCAAGAGCCTTGGGGGATAATGCGTATATTATCAACGACAGCTCCTCGTAGAGTTGTATTCGTATTGTTTATGTTCCTGAAAACAAACACCAAGTAGTGAGGTGTGCCATCTGATGTAAGATTAAACCAGCTCGTTTGCCAACCGGAAGACGTCAAATTCATCCATGTCGGCGAAGGAGGTTGAGAGAGGTCGCCCAATAAACGAGAAACTATAGAAGGGGGAGGGTCTACACCAGCCAATAGAGCCTCAATACTATTGTCAATCACAACATTTGCCGGTACCCAAGCCACATGCAATATATGATTTCCACCTGTTATCCCCGAAAGCCAATCGAACGATAGTTCATAATTTCCGGCAAGTAACAGGTCTCCGCCATCAAATCTGCGCTTAACCAACATTCTCGAAGGTACCGAAAATCCGGGAGTAAGTCCGCCATCGTTCGAAATATAGAGTGAGTAATCACCGCCGTTATTTATAGCCGTACCAATATGCCAACTGTTCGTAAAGTTAGGGGGAGGATTCATTGTTGTGAAATTCATATTCCAAAATCCATGCGTTGCAGGGTTTTCAAAATCCTCGCTGAAGAACTGAATTTGAGCCGTAAGACCGGTTGCATAGAGCAACAAAAATAGAAGTACAATACGTGTTCCTTGTTTCGTTTTCATATGTTTTATGGTTATAAGTTACAAGAAATCGGCTGAGGGCTCTTTACCTATAACTAAATTAATATCTACAATTCCGCACACAGCATAATTTGTAAGTTTTTATCTCAATTCACACAAATTACGCTGCAAAGATAACAAAAATCGCTCAAATACAGCAACAAAATTACAAATTGACAGATACCCGGAAGAAATTTAACATCTACCTTGCTTAAAAAGTGTAAGAACTTCTGTTTTTTGAACAGAAGCTCTTACGCTTTTTTTAGAGTGCAGAGCGCAAAGTGTAGAATTAGTCTGACTTTGCACTTTGCCTCTGCAAACTACACTCTAAGAAACTATCTTACAATAACTCGACTTTGCATCACTATTCCGTTTTCCGATATTGCTCTTATCACGTATATACCTGAAACCGGGAAAGCATCAATCCTTATCGGAATCGGTTGCGCCTGTTGCCAGTAAATACGCTGCCCTTGCATATCGTACACTTCTACTATCAAGTCGCCCATATCGTTGGGAGCTATAATCTCAACAAATTCACCTCGACCGATTATTGTCGGAACAACAGTTAATCCATCTACCGTTACAGTTTGAAGACCACTTTCTTGTTCAATAATCACTGTAGTTATCAGCATACTTTGACATTCACCGGTAAAACCGGTTACTGTTATCGTATCGCTGTAAACTCCCAAAGGTGTTCCCACAGGGAGAGTACGTCCTCCATAGAATGTAAACGGCAAGTCGTTTTCTGTTATCGTTTCGGTAACAAACATGACACCGGCATTCAACACCAATAAGCGCAAGATAACAAGACTGTCGCATCCTTCCGGTGTTCGCAAAGGAAGGTGATAATCTCCCGACACATACGGTATACCTTCAAAGCCATAACCGGTAAATGGTACATACGGACAAGTAAACGCTCGTATTACCGTCGGTCTGATTTCATCTCTGACAGTCAAATTCAGCGTAACAATACTGTCGCAACCCTCAGCCGTTCGGAAGAGTTCTTCAAAGATACCGCTTTCTGTAAATACATTTCCATTCCAAGTGAACGACTCTCCAAAACATACAGTTTCGTAGAACGTAGTTCTGAGCGCATCGCGTACTGTTAAGAACAAGGTTACAATACTGTCACAATCAGTTACAACCGAAGTAAACGTATGGTAATAAACACCCGAACGATTGAGTTCTTCGCCGCCAAACCAAATAGATTGTCCTTGACATATTGTATCAACCATTTCTATTCGAATTGTTTCGAACATGGAAAGATTTAGTACCACAACACTGTCGCAACCTAAATGCGATTCTAACTTACGTCTGAAAACTCCTGCTCTATCAGCAAAAAAGTCGTAGCCTGTAAATATCTCGCCTTCACAAATACTTGCATGTATTGTTGTTTCAGCCATTTGCGATACATTGACTGTAAGCGAAATAAGACTGTCAACTTCTGAACCGTTTCTTGGCGACAGACTGATACGTGTGAAATCATTATCACCGAGTTCAAAGTTGTCGTACTCAATAAAGAAACCACGCTCAAAAAAGTCATGTCCGAAACACAGTGCTTCCAAATAAGACTGCCTTACAACACGATTTACGTTAACATTACCAATACGCAAATCAGCATGACGCGTAAGTGCCGGATTCCAGTTACCGCTTTGAGATGTACCACCGCGAGATTCGATATAGAATGCAATTCTAACCTGTTTTCCTGCATGTTTCGAAAGATCGACAAAGAATTGTTTTCCGGTTGCAGGAATTTCGTCAAATACATAATCGCCTGTACCGTCGTTTGCCCAAACAGTAGCATTTTCGCTCCGCCAGGTCAAACCGCCGTCATTCGACACAATGACTTTAAGCTTATCACCCTCGCCATCAGGAACATTCGGAACCGGTAAAGCCGAATTTTCAGCAGTAAGCGCCGCATCAAACGTAAGCCAAGCTGCATCGGCAGGCAATTCTATCAACGGCGTTACCAACCAAGCACTACGAGAACCACGAAGGGTTGTCCGTTGGTGCGGACCAAGTATGCCAATTCCGGTATTGCTGTGAACCCAAGCAAGCGTAGGACTAATTTGTGTTGCTGGTGTAAGACCCGGTGTGGACATTCCATCCACAAACCAAGCGACATGGCGCGTCCAAGCTATCGGCTCGTGGCGGGCAACAGAGAAATCATATCTGTAAGGAAGTTCATACGCCGTCCAGAAAGTAAGCGGACGTGAGAATTCACTTACATCATCTTCTTCTACTCCGCAACGCTGCTGAACTACCGCTACGTGTTCCACTCCGGGAGTTAATCCTGTAAGGTCAATGGGTTGAAAAGCATTTACAGTCGCTTGAAACACCACACTATCGGGATTAGAAACTTCGGCAACCACTGCCGTCCACGACAAACCCGTTGCGCCTTGACGCTCAAAACTCAATCGTGCCGAAGTAGAAGTCCGCTCGCTGATACTCAAATTGCGCGGCAGCATACAACCTCCAAACGGCTCTATTATGATGCCATCGACAAGTATCTCATTAGCCTGAGGAAACTCCGAAAGGAAAGTTACATACCTTCCGGTAGCAGTTCCCAACGATACGATAAACTCTTCCCAAAGCATGTTGTTTTCCGGAGTTCCAAAATCCCTGTTATCGCCCGAATTACTAAGTCTTCTTACCCTAGCAGTATCTATCGGAACAAAAGTAGAAATGTCATTTCTGTCAGTTACTGTTCCCACAATGATAGAAAGCGCACTACCGGCAAAGACATTCTGCGCAGGGAATCCTTCTATCACACTGGTATTTTGTAAAATACCACCGCGAGCAAAGAAACGCACTTGCAAAGTGTCCAAATCGCCATATACCGCAGGCAAGATTGCGTATCCGCCGTTGTTGGCTACTGTCGTGTTGAAACGCATTACAGCTCCGCCTCCAAAAGTATGGTTACGGCTAACAAAACGATTTGCTGTAGTTCCTGCTATAGAAGGACCAACAGTAGCAGTAACAGTTGTGCTGGCACCGTCCCGTATAATATGCGGTATGTTTGCTTGAACATTCGGTGCATTTTTATTGCCCACTATCCAGCATTCGGGTGCAGTAAAACTATTAAGATTAGTTCCTGCCGAAACATTGGGACGGAAAGGCGTAGTTGCCATATCCCAAACATATTCCACCTCGCTCGGAGAACATCCGGTACGCGTAACAACAACAGACCAACGAGATTCATCGTTATCGCAAATTGCTCTTATAGATATCTGATAATTGGTTTGCGGAAGTATAGAAATACCTGCCACGCCGATTGTATCAACTATTTGAGAAAATACTGTCGTACCGGCATCCATATTTTCTACCAAAACTTCCCACGAAGCATTGACAAAGCTTGCGCCAATAGCATTCCACGTCAAATCGGCACTTGTTACTTCATCATTGAAGTTTACAAAACGAATACTATTCGCATCCGGTATAGCACAAGTTACTTTTGATATGCTTACATCGTCAACAAAAGCCTGTACAGCTTGCGATGGGCTACCGCCTTCGACAAATCCTACTGCAAGAGTTACGTATTTTCCTTGCGCACCATAGAGCGGTACGGAAATATCGTCCCAAAGATAGTTATTTGCCGTCGATTCAACATCGGTATTTGTCCAACGGCTCAAAAATACCGTTGATATTAATTCGAAAGTGTTCCAGTCGGTCGGGTCGGTCATTGTACCAACCATAACATGCGGAACTCTACCGCCATCGGTACTGTTCACCGTTACTCTACCGCGACGATTTACGTCCGTGTTGTCAAGAGCACCGGTAAGTACCGCACGCGCGCTGAAATTTACCTGCAAGGTATCCATATCGCCTATCATTTCGGGCATAGCCGCGAAATGATGACGAAATGAACTTGTTACTTGGAATTCTAAAGCACCGGTTCCTCCTCGTTTCGCCCAAACATTTGCCGTACCAGTCGTTTGGTTATACTGAATTCTCGGTCTGGAATTTGCAAGAGCTGTAGGAGGGTCAGTCCCTACAAACCAGCAAAGAGGCAACCATTGTGAACCTGAAGCTGCTCTGCCTTCCGCTATTTCAAATCCGAAGAAAATATTTTCACTTGCATCAAGCAAACAAAGCGTTGTAAGTGTTATCGGTCTTGTCCAACGGCTATAATTGCCATTACCGCAAACAGTTCGTACATATATTTCGTGTTCTTGGTCGGGAGTGAAACCTTCTATTACCACAAAATTTGTATCAACCGGAACAATAGTACCTGTGCCAAGCTCAAATCCGGTGTATCCGAATTGAACTTCCCACGACAAGCCATCGAAGTTTTCCTCGTCCATTGTCCAGAAAATTTCTGCTGTGAGCGAGCCTACGTTTCCGTGAGCTAGTCCAACAGGACGACCGCAAGTTGGTGTCATTTCCAACTCAATATCATCAATAGTTATAGCTCCGGGAGCTCCTGCCACAGGCGGGTCGGCGTTATCTTCGTTCAAACGTCTTTCCATAGCAAACACCAAGTGTCTGTATGCAAGCACATTTTCGGAACTTGCCAGCGACGCCAAATCGAAAGTATATCTAAACCAATCGGCAGATACTCCTCCGAAATCTCTTGCAATGCAAATGGTGTCAATCGGCGTAAAGCTCGTAAGTGTCAAACTGTCAGGATGCGCTGTTACTCCCACAATCAATTTCGGACGACTGGTTACATTCTCGTTTCTGGCAAAGAATGTCAGTGTTGTTTTCGACATATCTTCAACATCAAGCGGAGGCGAAATAGCCATGATATAATGGTCTACAATATTTCCAGTTAGATTGAATCGAAGTCCTGCCACTCCGCCAGGCGTATGATTGTATTGTCCGCCTTGAAGCTGCGGCGCAAGAATAGTTGCCGAACCACTGTTGAAACGTCCCCAACAAGGAAGCCGTGCCGAAGTCAGTACTGTGGTCTCCGTGCCGTAATCATCAAAATTTTCGAACCACGGCAGTGAATTTGTCGGCGGACAAACAGTTGCAAATTGATGTTCCAAACTCCAATTGGAGTCCATAATATTTCCTTCCCCGCCTCCTTCTCCGTCTCTGCATATTGCTCGTATATAAACAAAGTAGGTTGTCAGCATTTCTAAACCGGTAACTGTGTAGCTTGTTCCGGTTAGCAAACTCGCTGTATGCACCGCCGGATTTTGAGCAAGTGCCGGCGACATCAAACTGTCAACAGACAAACGCTCACTGCTAACCACAATTTTGTACTCGCCATCTTCATAACCAATCCAATCAATGGTTGCCTGATTATGTGTAATGCTTGATGTCGTAATTCTTACCGGCGCATCACAAACAGTAATGGTATCAAAACGAACATCGGTTATAAAGACATTGTTTGTAACTCCATCCACTCCGAACATTGATAAAAACATCACACGCGTACCAAACTCACCATTGGGGTCGCCTTGATAGCCGGCAAAAGTTACCTCGTAATCCTCAAAAACATTAGTTGTCAATGGTCTGCGAAGAAGAACCGTGTCCACCGGAACAAAGGATGCCATATCCGCCGGATTGGTAATTACGCCCACTATAATTCCGCCGACATTGGTAGCTCCGGTACTATTTGTTGCGAAGTTGAAAGTCATTCGCAGGCGTGAGATACTGTCTATATCTATCGGAGGCGCAATGGCGAAACTACCGTCATGTCCTGCGTTGTCAATAATGTGTAAACGTCTTCTGTTACCACTACCGGTTGGAGTACCGGGCACCGGAAGTGCTGATGTCTGACTACCAATCAATCGACCTACTTGCCAACAGCGACCTACCCAAGAACTTGCTGTATAGTGGTCAAAACTATACGTTCCATTTATACCAAACTCGCCAACAGTTACCGGCTCACATCCGGTACGGAACCTACTCAGTGCTGTCCAAGCGGTAACACTTTCGCCGCAAATACTGCGCACAAAGAACACATAAGGCGTGTTTTCTATCAAGTTGTAGAGTGTATGAGCCGGCGTACCGCTTATCGTATCTCTGAATACAATATTCGCTGTTACCGTTTCGGGGTCCGGACTTCCATCTGTCTGCACCACAAACAGCTCCCAACGTGTTTCATCATTACCCGGAGTCCATATAAGCCTCGCTTGGGTATCGGTAACATTTATTGCAAGCGGACTGTGCGGTCGTATACAAGTGTGCCTGTCAACCGTTATGTTGTCAATATGCATAGTACCTCTTGTAGCTGCCGCTCTGCGGAAAGCAATGCGGTTACCTGCTCCTTCAAACTCGCTGAAATTGATAACAATTTCACGTACTACATTTCGCGGCAGACCACCTATCAGCTCAATCAGCTCAAAACTTTCAAAGTCATCGCCGATAATCACACCTACTTCCATAGCAGGGTCTTCGGAATGTTCTCCGTGAGCTACCAAGAAAGAAAGATACAGCTCTTGAAGCGGCACATCAAACCTCGGCAAAACAGCCATCTGCGGTTCTAGAACACCACTTGATACCATAGTCAATACCAACGGATTCGTTACAAATATATTTTGAGTAGAAAGATGCGGAGTAGTTACTGCACTACCCAGATTTGGAGCACGCGACGCAGTAAGGAAACTCCAGCAAGGCGGAGCATCAGAATGAACCGCCAAGTCGATTGCCGTTCCTATCGGATAACCTTGTCCGTCAAAACCCTCAAAAAACGGCACAGAAGTAGCGGGTATGCAAAGTGTTCTGAAAGAAGCCACTCGCGACCATTCGCTAACATCGTGCTCACCACAAAGGGCGCGCACCTGATAGAAATAAGTTATTACGTTGGGAGTTAATCCCGTTGCCAAAAATGAATTTGTGGCAACTATGGTGTCAATTACAGCTTCTTCTATATTATTATTGCTGATTGTACTCGCTATTCTTATTTGATACCGCGTAGCACCGGTAGCTTCCCAACTAAACAACGCTGTGGTATCGCCGGGAGTAACACCAACTATCGGAAAAGAACATTCGGGTACAAGTTCTATCCACAAATCATCGATATGTACCGTTGTAGCTGATGCAGTAGGCATCGGACGTATGGCAATAATTCTGCCGTTGCCCGTATATCTCGAAAAATAGGAAGTATATCTAAGCCAAGGCTGTGTTGCCGGTGCTGCCGTAAAAGTAGTTGCAAAAATTGTATCAATCGGAACAAAAGTGTTGCGATTGCGCGCATCGGTCATCACCCCAATTTCAATACCGTTTTGTCCGTTGTCAATATTCAACTGTGTACCGGTACGCGCCCAAAAGGCTATACGCACATTTCTGAAATCAATCTCGTCAGGTACCGGCGGAAACGCAACATAAGCTTGATTTGCTGCTGTTCCGGTTACAGTAAGTGCACGGTCTCCGGTGCGCGCTACTCTAGTGCTGGGATTAGCTGCGTTAGTATTATTTGCACGAATAGGAGTAGTTCCTCCTGTGCTTTGAATTACACAATAAGGTAACCGATTCAAGTCATTTACCGCAAAGCCGGGTATCGGAAAAAGTCCTCCCTCCACCTCGAAGCCGTAGAAGAATGGGAATGAATCGAGCGGTGCACAAGGAGGCTCAATAGTTCTGAAACGAATCTCAGACGACCACTCACCTCTGCTCGTTCCACCACAGTTGGAGCGTAAATAAAAGAAATAGTTTGTTGTCGCATCTAATCCTGTAATAGTTACGCTATTTTCCGGTATTCCTCTTATCCAAAGACTGTCGTCAGCCAACGATGGGTCAGCCAACGAAACTGGCGAAACAACAGCTTCGTAAGATTGCGCCCCACTAATGGCACGCCACATAAAATCTGCCGAATTGTATCTAATATGGGTAATCTGTACATTTTGTTCCAATATTTTTTGACATTCAGAGATAAAATCTATGGTTACCTCGTCAATATAAAAAATATTTTGTCTGTCGAACAAAGACATAAATGCAACGTGTCTTCCCGAGCCTGTGTATTGATCAAAAGGAACAATGAATTCTCTGAATTGGCTCGATGCTGTAATAACAGCCGTATCAATCGGAACAAAAGTAGTAATATCCGTCGGGTCGGTCATAATACCAACAATGATAGACGAAGCCAAAGTCGCACCAACGTGCGTGTGTGCAGTAGCCCAAAAACTTACCTGCACTTGGCTCATATCATCAACAATAATTTGAGGCGAAGCGGCATATACCCACTCCCCTGCCGGAATTCTGCCGGTAGTTCCGGTATTGTTATTTCTCGCAAATACGAGAACCAAACTGCCATTTCTTGAAAAATCGAGTCTAGCCGACAAGGAACTGGCGGTGTTTACAAACGGTCCTATCGAGCCGGCTGTGGGCGACCAGCTTGTGCCGTAAGTCCAAGTTGGAGTACGAACAGTAAAGCCCGGACTATGCTCCATATGGAAGTCTTGATGATACGGCAAATGTGCAATTGCTTGCGTACGGAAAATAAACACATCCGACCATTCTGATTCTTCAGCCGAACAAACTGCCTTTATATAAATGTAATAATATGTATTAACTTCAAGATTTTCAAAATAATGCGTAAATGGACTGCCGGGAATAATGGTATCTACCACTAATTGAGCAGCAGCAGCATTTTCTACATCAACCAACGGCGTAGTACTTACACGCACATGAAATGCATCAGAGTCGAAACTTGCAAGCCAATGTATTCTGAACGAAGTCGAAGTTACATCCGAAGCGACAGTAATTCGAGGTTGGTCACACATAGGTAACGGTCGTACTCGTATGTCGTCCAACACAATCCCCCGACCAAACCTATCTGTTCCTTCAAAAGCAATTTGATAGGTTGCATTTTGCGCAGGTAGCCTGATAGTATCCGACTGCCAAAAAGGCACTCTGACAGTATATTCTCTGAGCATTATCCAAGGCTCGTTTTCGCCTCTTCGATAAAATACCCTTAATTCATCCACATCACCTAAATTATGATTTTGTGCGTATGAAAAGACTAAAATAGGATGAAACACTTCGGACAAATCCATAACCGGCGTTATGAGTTTGGTTACAAAACCTTGCGTTTGTTGCGTAGTATTACGCAAAGCAATCCGATAATTTCCTTCGGCAGCACCATTGGGAAATGTTCCACCGCGTTCTACTACCCAACTTTGGTTTCCGACCACATGCTCTTGTGTCCAAGTTGCAGGTATAATGCCATCTTCAAATCCTTCTTGTAATGAAAAAGCAATTTGAGCATTCACTAACATCGTTCCAAGTAAGAGAAACAATGTCAAACTTGTTTTGATAAAGTAATTTTTTCGCATATAACTATGATTAAATTTTAAAAATGAGTATTCAATTTTTCTAATTAACATCCACTGAAAGATACTTCTACTTTCGACAAATAAACCAACGACATTCTCGCCTTTCGGGCAAGCCGATTACCATAGTAAGCCTCACACCAACAAATAGTGAGTTCAAAAAATTGTTTTCCAACATCGTAGAACGCACCAGTGAGTTTAACATCGGTCTGTAGTAAGGTGCTGGCAAAAAGCCTACCATGTCGCCAAACACCGGCATTTCACTCATCGGTATTTCATTTACCAATAAATTTTCTCGATAAGAGTTGTTATGAATATTTGCCAACCCGTAATCGCAAAAAAGTGCCAAACGATATGTTATGTTTGATACTCTAAAAACTCTGCCGATCTCTGCCGACAGCATATAGTTAAGCCTCATTTCCACAGGAGAATCAAATCTTGCTTGCCTCGTATCAAAAAAATGATTCGGCATATTTTCAAACACTCCCAATAAATCGGGATAATCTCCTGTTGCTCTAATCGTACCTCTCGAAGAGCTGTTGCCAAATACATTTATTCCAACTTTTCCGCCGGCTAAAAAATAAAACCTTTGACCTTGAAACCCAAACATAAGCGGAATATTCAAATATCCCAAGGAGTAAATATCTCTATTTTCCGTAAAATAAAAATTTCCACGATAAGAATCTCCTTCTGTATCTATCATATTAACTCTTGTGTGGACAAAATCATCAAGGCTCAAAACTCCTCTCAAATTTTGAAGCTCCAAACCGGTTTGAAAGATAAAATTTCTTCTATGCAGCTCATAACCACCGCCAACTCCGAAACCTACTCCTCCCAACGACCTAACATCATGCGCATTGTTCAATATATTACTATATCCACCTGCTCCCCAAAACGCAATATTATGTTTGTTTCTAACTGTTTGAGCTAAAACAACATTAAATTGAAGTAATAATATCAAGATTACTATAAATCGTGTTTTGAACATATTTTTATTGACAATTATACAAATTTTAGTTTGTTGCAAAAAAAATGAATTTAGAATGGGCAAAAGTAATAAAAAAAACGAATAATCCAAACAAAAAATTACATTATCTCAAAAAAAGACTCAATTTTCTTTTTTTTTGACAGCACATGAAGCAAAAAAGCTACATTGTATTATCTTATGACTTTTACTGTTTCCGTCATACCTCCTGTAAACCGCACAATATAAACTCCCCTTGCCAAATCATGATTCGGAATTGAGAATTGACCTGTTGCAGGCAGTTCATACGCGGCAACCATTTGTCCCGAAGTATTAAAAATAGTAACCGACGTAAAATCGGATGTGTAGCTCAATTCAAATGAATAAGCAGTTGAAAACACATTTGTTTTGTTTGTTCTTACAGACGGAACATTACTCGGAGAATCCGGGTCTGATACTATTAATCTGAGATAAAACACTTCGTCTAAGAATTCAAAGCCAGCTCCAATATTAAAAACACCGGTTACACCGCTTGAAACGGTGGTAGTGCCAAAAAGTCCAAGGCGAACTCCTTCCACTTTCGGCTGGGTAATTGTAATAAAATACAACCCAGGCTCTAACACTAAATCAACACCGTTTATTATCTCACCAAGTTCATTGCGAATATACCTATACAAACGCTCTTCGTAATCTTCAATAAGGGGAAGCAAATCGAACATTTGAGAGCCGCCTATATTTTCGATCATTCCGCCTTCATTCAATACTTGCCATACAAGAACTTGCGAATGTTGCGTACCACTTCCCACAGGATAATCTAATTTGAATATAGCCGAATTCAATTTTACGCGATTTTCAAAATTAAACGCCATACCAAACAGAGCAAGAGTGTTCTCTTGTCCATGTCCCCAAGTTAGAATACCATTATCGCGCGCATACAAATTACTCGACAAAAGTGGACTTTTAAAATCAGCCGAAACTGTTTGACTGAATCCACCAACAGAAGTAATATCTACAGATATTTTATACACATCGGGCGTAGTTGCTGAACTTGGTTTGTCAAATACAATCGGCTGTGCAGTTTGAAGCATAGCCAAATTTGCATCAAAAGCCAATACACCGAAACGAGAAGATGTTCTGCTGAAAAATTCGGACTGATTTTTTTCCACTCGTATCGTCGCGTTCAAATCTGTTAAAGCATTTCTACTTCGATTTTCAACCGCTACACGAACGACATCAACTGCGGGAACAGCCAAAAATTCGGGCGAAATGGTGTATGGAAATATCGGTGCGAAGATATTTGCTCTTACTTCCGGCGTTGCCGACATTTGGTACAAAGCAATATTGTCAAAAGCAAGTGCGTTGTATCCACCTCTTGTTGGCGTGCGATAATGAATTCCGAAGTAATGTATGCCAGTTTCCTGTGCTGTGAAAATGACCCTCACTCTATCCCAAAGCAGACTTCGCGCATTTGAGCCGGTGTAATTCACAATAACTCTTGTCAGTGCCGAAGGCGAAGCATCTCGTCCGATGGCAACTCTAAATTCGTCGAAATTACCGCGATAGCCCGGCACAAAAGCGTACATTTCAAAACTATATTCTACTCCTGCTTGCAGCTCAAAACCGGAACTAATAATCCACATATCAGGATTTGCGCTTTCGGTGGGAATAAAAAAAGCATAAGAAAGACTTCCCAACACTCCCGAGATAGGTCTTCCATCATTACCTACCAAATGACCAACACCGCGCGTAATGTATTCGTAATTTACCACAGTGTAGCCGAAGTCTGCTAAATTATTTCCAATACGTCTTTCAAAATCTTCAAAGTAAGGAAGCGAAAATCGTTCTTCATTAGTTGCTCTCAACTCTATACCATTGTTTTCTAGCCTGTTAACAAAAATCGGTCTTTCCCCTTTTCGAAACTGTTGTTCAGCCGCATTTTCCAAGTTTTTACTTAATCCTGTTCCGGTTTGGTCTAATTTAAAATTGATTTGCTGCTGTGGTGAAAAATCCAACGGTACAAAAGCAAAAACTGTAAATGAAAATGTCAACGCTATACTTGACAGCAATAAAGTGATAAATTTTCTTTTCATAACAAACGGTTTTTCTGTAATGTGCAACGCGTGACGAGCAATGAGCTAGCATTACTCATCACGCATCACGCGCTACTTCATTTTACTTGTATTTAATTTTACTTTATAACTTTTACAGTTTCTACTTGTTGACCTGCAAATCTTACAATATAAGTTCCTCTTGCTAAGTCGCCGGTTGGAATTACTACGTTACCATTTGTCGGCAAGTCAATCACTCTAACTGCTTGACCTGAAATATTAAAAATAGTAGCAGTAGTAAAATCAGATGTATAACTCAACTCAAATGCATCGTTAGCAACGAATACATTAACATTGGGAACGGTTGGATTGATTATGTTTGTTTGTCCTTCTCCTTGTACAACAGGAATTGTTACAGAGACACCATACAAGGATAATACTATTTCACCCGAACGTCCTGGAATACCAACAGGAAGTGGCTCTGCTGAAAAAAATGCCATGATAAGATTGGGGAATTGCTGACTCTCAAAGAAATCATCTTCAAACGCTATGCCATTAATCCAAGCGGGAGACTCAATATGCATAGCATTACGAATACTTTGGTCAGCCAAGTTAAGCGCAGACACCAAAAGATAATCGTTAAATTCTTGTCCTTCGCTTCCAATGCTTACTACGCCTAAACCACCAGCAACCGGAAAGCGAACAGGTTCATTTTCGATAAAGAGAGGCATTAAAACATTAAACATACCATTAAATTGAATATACATATCAGCTTGTGGTATATGCGGAGCATTGCTATAACCAAATGTATGGACTCTCAAATTTTCGCCGTGTAAAGTATATGAGTGAGCTGGAAGACCACCGCCTGTACCCATCATGATGTTGAAATTCCATGTATCATCAAACCCTGTTACGCGAACAACAACTTCTCTTCCAGGTTCGATAGTAAACGGAGCAGGTACTCTCAAAGGACCTACTTGTCTGTAAAACTCGAAAACAAAAGCACCCGCAATATCATCCGGAATATAAACAAATCCTCTTGTTATTGATGAGGCAATACTTTCAAGTCCATCATCCTCATTCAAATAAAAAAGCTCCAATCTCATTTGACCACCATCAGGAACAGTCGGTTGTAATGGGTTTGAAAGATTTATGGCAAGAATACTCATGCTTTCAACGAAGAAAGGAGACTCCATAGGCGGAATAATTTGCATAACTCCCCTAACAGGACCGTCTGCATTTGAGTGGCTTGGAGTAAAACCTTCACCGCCTTGAAAACCTATGAACATATTTCCTCCTGTCGGTCTGTTAAGCCATTGGTTCACCAAGGTCATAGATGTAAACTCCGAACGTCCGTTGAAAACACTTGCGTCATTGGTTGTTGTTTTTTCTCCCGAGGAAAAAAGAATAAAGTTACCTACCGGCAAACCTGTTGGTGCAGGTACATTTCCTCCTAAGCTGAACGAAGCTGTCGTAGAGCCAACAGAAGCCGTGACTCTGGGATGAAAGTTCATACTACCCGCTCGAGTTATGCCGGATTCAAAGTTCAAAGTACCATCCGCTCCTACCATATTCGGATCGACGGGAGAATTTTGCCCGTTATTGAATGTCCACGCAAAAGTGGCAAGCGTATCGCTTGCATGAGGCACATGAGCAATTGGAGTGAATGCTGGAGCGTGCATTAAAAGTATTTGCCAACCGCGAAAATCCCTTGTTAACCCTTGAAAAAAAGTTCCGGAAGGATTGAAATACCTAGTAGTTAAGTCACTTAAAGGACTTATATTCGAACGTTGAGCTTTTGCTGCGCTCGTTAAGTCGAGAAATGAAGCAAACTCGAACTCTTCGGCAAGAACCGAATGTTCGTTCACCAACACACGTTCCATTTGCATTTCTTGTTGTACTATTGCAAAATCAGCATTAGTGCTACTACGCACAGAGCTCATTCGGTCAAAATTGATTGCCTGTGCAAAACTCATTGATACTGTCAATGAGAAAACTAATAAAATGTTAAACTTTTTCATACCTTGTTTTTATTAATGTGATGAATAAATTGAAAATAATCTGTTTTATCTGAAAAATACGTAAAACCATGTATCCGGATTGTTTTTTCCTTGGAGACGAAGAGTTGTCGGAACAAATCCATCATCTTGAAAATCTACTGTAAAAATATCGGCTTCAAGCATGTTGATAAAGTAAGAAGCTCCGCCGTCATCGTAAAAAAATTGTCCATTACCATGCTCGTCCATTATATTTGTAAATGTAAATGATACCTCGCTATCACCTTCTTTTCTGAGGTCAAGTCCTAAAAATCCTTCGGGAGCATCTGCTCCTAATCTTGCTTGTATTACAAGCGAAGCACCAAGCTCTCTGTGATTCGCAAATCCAATAAAACCCAACGTTAAACCATACGGATGCCTCAGCTTGTTTTCAATTGTGGTACGGATATCATTCACATCTGCACTCATGCTCTCATTATTTCCAAGCACTAAATACCTCGCTCCATTTTCTACATTCTCAATAAACATATCAACTGCTGGTGCTGTTTGAATTCTAGAATCAAAACTCACATCTGCTGCAATTAATTGCGTTCTCTCTTCGTTGAGAACAAAGCGTCTTACTGCTTGCCTTGAGTTGCCTTCACCTACAACAAAGTTTTGCGCAAGTGTAATTCCCACAGTAGTAACTACAAAAGGAATTCGTCTTGGTGTCCCTCCACTTCCAAAAGGAAGCTGATTAAATATTCCATTGCTTCCATTTGAAAGACTAAATCGCTCATTTTCGATATTCAGAACTAACGCAGGATTTGCATCAAGCAAATACCTCCTCATTTCCTCTACTTGGTTAAAATGTTCCGACCAATCTTGGTTTTCATCCAAACGGCGCATTTCCACGTGCGTATTACGTTTTACACCTCTCAAATGAATTACATCGGGACTATGACTTATTATAACAAATTCAAAATCACCTTGCATACCATGACCAAGCGGCGGCGTACGTGGGTCAGAAAACGCATGAATTATCGGATTGTATGAGTCGAACGACAAAACCGTTGCTTGAATCGTCCTAACACGGTATGTTCCTGTACCGAAAGCATCTCTCCCGTTTGTAGTAACGTTTCTGCCCATCATAGTAGCCATTCCATCATCGTCAAACCGTACCAGCAAAACATGTCCCGTCTGCGTGTTTGTTGGAAAATAATGCATTTCCCAGCCATTCGATGCATTTCGTAAATGCGTCAAAACCGCTTCCGCATTTGCTGCCAAACGATTTGCTGCCGAATCTTCAAAAATGTTTTCTTGATGAAATTGACAAGAGTTAAACGTTACGAGAAATACCGCAACCGACATTATAAAACAAATCTTCTTCATATTTATTACTGTTGTTTTGTTACAAATTGTTTCTATTCATCTAAGCGTAGTCTTCCGGAACACATAAAATAAATATAAGTATCCACATCTACCTTCCTACTACTCAATTCTATATCATACATCTCTCCAAACATATCAAATTCCATTGTCAAAACTTCTTGAGCTCTACGCAAAGAAACTTCACGCATCAAGTCCATATCCAATCCCCAATTAGTTCTCATATACTGTTTTTGGATTCGTAGTTTTGCCTCAATAGCATCGCGCCCAGTAAAACCTCCTCGTATCTCTCTTGTGTCAGCAATTTGCATCCACTCTTCCCATGTCTCAGCATCGGTAAGTATATATGCCGTAAACATTTCTACAAAATCCTCATCGGGTGCAAAGAGCGAATACGGAGTAATTACGCCTCTGCGAAGTGCTTCATCTCGAGCTGCATTAGGATTTAGAGGGTTTCTTAGTTGTGCAACACCAAGCCAGTCGTTTCCTATGTATGCCGCCGGTGTTATTTCTCTAAAAGTAACGTCATACATAATCTGTTGGTGCAAAATGTGCGCAAATTCATGATGCATAACCCAAAAATAAATCGAATTTAGATGAGTAATATTCAACGTCAAATCGTTTACCTCATAAAGCGTTACTTTCTGTCCACCTTCGGCGGTCCCAAGCACCCGCGAACCATCGGAATTGAAAGCTGATGAGCCAATGAACTGTAATGTTCTTGGCATAGTTCGCCTCAAAAATGCCGTATCAACCACTTCCACATAAGCATCAATCCAAGCATGCTTTACTATTTGCGCCATTTTTTTTGCAAGTCCTAATTCAGCAGGAAGCAAATTAAATCTAATACTGGATTCGATGTCTTCGAATCTATAAAAAAGTTCTACGTTAAACGGTTTCGTAAAATGTTCAAGAATCCAATAGTCAAAACGAGTTCGCTCAGGCGGATTAATGTCAAAAATAGAATTCTCATCTAATTTTTGTTCACACGAAGTAAAAGAAAGAGTCAAGGCTATTAACAAGCCTAAAGTAAAATATATCCTTTTCATAATAAATACTTATTTAGAAGTTTTAAAAAATCATATTAATTAAAAATTATCTCTAACGCGGATTCATTTCCATTCCTGCCGCAGCCACTGCTTCGGGTATTTGTATTGCTCTACGCGGGTCATCAAAACTAAGAAAATCAGTCGTGCTTACCACAGCCATACCTTGTACTTCTCTACGGTAAATCTCAATACCGAAACGTCTTACGTCTTGCCAACGCAAACCTTCATGCACGGTAAGAATTCTTCTAAGATGCAACACTGCATGTAATAGACCTTCTCTAACACTTCCTTCCTGTATTGCCAAGTCAGGATTCATCAGAGGTTTTCTAGGAGTTGGAGCAAAAGGCGTGTAGCGAGGCATCGTTCTGTAAAAATCCGCAATTTCGTCCAATGTTTGCACTCTTACGACTTCGAACGGAGGCTCTGTTCTCGTTGCCGAGTAATTCATCATGAAAGTATTCATATCGTCCACTGCTTCTTGATATCTTCCCAGCATAATAAGTGCTTCTGCACGAGAAAGCAAGGTCTCATCTGTGCTAAAGTGCACTTGAATTATATGCGGAAAACCTATTTGCGCTATGGGGTCGGTTATTCGCATATACATGGTATATTTAGGTGTTATGACTTTGGGAATATCTGCTCCAAAACCCAGCGCAGGAAAGTGATGTGTTGCCCATGTTCCCCAAGGTGTGGCTGCTCTTGATGACTCTGAGTTTGCAATCCTATGATTATGTGAAAACCTTGTACTCCAAAAAGAGCTGGTAATAATAGTAGCATGAAAAGACGAAACCACAGAGTTAAGTAAGTTTGCCGGATTGTCGGCATTGACAAACCAATTCGGACGAAAATCGTCTTGCATCAACAACTCTCCACCATACCGCCAATCTCTTAATACCCCTGCCGGATTAGTTCCCAACACAACATTAGCATATCGTATTGACCTTTCATAGTCTCTGGTGTGCAAAAAGAAGCGAGCCGCAAAAGCATGAGCTGCCATTCTGTTGAAGCGATATAGTTGTACAGTTAAATGGTCATTTACAATGTGAGGTAATGCCGCTTCAATATCATTTTGGATACGTGCGTACAACTCAGCCAATGTTCCGCGCTCGTAATGAGGTGCTACTGTGTTTTCTACATGATCCATAAAAGGCAATCCTAATTGATTGGCAGCATCATTACCAAAAGGCATGCAAAAAATATTTGCCAGTCTGAAATGATGGTATGCCCTTGACATCAAAGCCTCTGCTCTGAAAGCTCGTAACGCGGGAGTAAGTCCCGTTTGTTCTGCCAATCGCTCAATTGACTCCAAAGCCAGATTAGCATTGGCAATAGCACTATAAGCGGCGTTCCAAAAATTATGAGGTGTATCTTGTCCTACTCCGGTAACTTGCTCCCAACGAAAGGCTTCCTCTTCAGTAGCAGTACGCATATTGAAATCCAAGCCGAGGTTATGGTCCACATTGTCTGACGAAAACTCAGCTATTATCCACTCGGACGACGAAGCGTAAGCAGAAACCATTAACATTCCAATTTTTTCTTCGGTATCTATGCGTGCACGGTTGTCGAAAGGCACATTTAGATAATCGCAACTTGTTAGTATCACAACCAACGACAAAGCGATGTAGTAAAATTTATTTTTCATCTTGCTATATTTTTTATATTAATCCATTAAAAACTTGCTCTTACAAAAAATGTAAACTGTCTTGGTATCGGTGTTGCTACACCACCCGCATTCATAAATTCGGGGTCTTGTCCGTTCAATCTTCTATCGGCATACAACAAAAACAAATTCATCCCTTCTATTCCCAACGAGAAAGAATTCATGTTATCAAGCATAAAGCGCTCTGGAAAATCATAATGAACCGAGAGTTGCTGCAAGCGAATAAAATCGCCACGCGCAACTCGCGCTGTAGAAAAATTATAGGCATTATAAATTGTCATTAAATTTACATTATTCATTTCAAATTGCCTTCTCGACAAAATCACGGGAATATCCGTATATCTTTCATCGCCCGGCAGTGTCCAGCGATTACCAAATTCGCGTGGCATCGCCGTAAAGTCATCATACATAGCACTAAATACCGGGTTCAGACGTACTACATTTCCAAAAGCATAATTAAAAAACAAATTCACTCTAAATCTTCCAATATTGAAACTGTTTGCCAAACCGCCTGTAAGAATCGGGTCAATCTGTCCTTCATAAACTAAATAATTAGTATCAAAGCTTTGGAAGTTAATATGACCGGACGAAGTAATTGAACCATCAGGCTGTCTAATCATCGGGATACCATTCTCGTCCAACCCTTCAAATGGAATCGAGAACAAAGCACGTGCAGGAAAACCTTCCTTTGCAAAGCCCATACCGGAAACCAATTGCATCACTCGCGTTAGGTTGTCGAATCTGGTTATCTCTGTTATTGCTCGTCCAAGTATAAAATTGGTAGTCCAAGTAAAATTTCTATTTGTAGGTGAATGAATAATATTTCTTGTAGAAACCGACAAGTCAAATCCTCTACCTGTCATGTCAGCTACGTTAGCCATTTTCAAAATTTCACCGCCAACTCCAGTTGTATTTATCATTCCTACTAAGTCAAACATTTCTCTTCTAAACACGTCGAAAGAAACATTCACGCGATTTCTCAAAAAGCTCATATCGAAACCGAGATTCAATTCATTCATTTTTTCAAAAGTCAGCTCTGTGTTTTGTAGTACGGAAATTCCCAACGCGCCTCTTTCCTGTATATTTGTAAACGGACGGAAAGGAACGAAGTTTGCTATGAAAATTTCTGAATTAGTAATATTATTTGGCACAGGCATCGCCGTCAAACTGTACGAAGAGCGGAAAGACAGGAATGAAATGTGGTTTCTCAATGTTTCAAAAAAACGTTCTTCACTCGCATTCCAACCCAAACCTACGTTCCAAGTAGGCAACCACGGCGAGCCGTGAACAGACGATATATTCATTGCCTCGTTACGTAGGGTCAAATTTACGTTGTATCTGCCATCATAATTGTAAGTTGCTGTCGCAAAACCAGCTAACATCCTCGTGCGCCATTCGACTACCGAAAAATATTGATGACCCTGTTCAATTCCTTGCTTAAACCATTCATAACGATAGTTCGGTATCAAGCCATTTTCAAAATCCAATCCCCAACCGGTAAACGAGTTGTCGTATCTATCAATGAGCGTTGTTTCGTAACCTCCAAAAAGACTAACCAAATGCTTGTCGTTAAACACGTGCCTCCACGAGATAGTAGTGCGTGTATCGAATGTCTTCACACTACGATTGGCTACCCGATAAATACCAGCAGTAGCTCCGGGCAATAGCGAAATTGGAAGCATATTCGGGTCGAATGGGTCTCTGTAAAGAAGAGGATTCAGCATGCGTATCGCATTATCTTCGTACGGCTCTACACCCGCTCTGTACGCCATTGCTTGATTAGACCTGCCTGTTATCGTATGTCCTTGTCTTTGAGTTCTGTAATTCATCGCAGCCAAAAACGACATTTCAATACTCCTCAATCTTTCCGGTCTCCATCTCATTTCGCCTTGAAATCTCGTTTCCAAAACATCCATATCAATGAAGTTATTGTTCAATTCATTGAAAATATTGAACGGCGCAAAATTTCTTCTATAATATGCGTCCGGGTCTAATGCACGACTCGAATTCAAAGCAAAAGAAAAAGGATTGATGTCAAAATCTCTTCCAACCGCACCACGTACCATATCAATACCTTGTCCCATCGTTCCAGGCGCACGCTGTTCACGATACGAAAAACTACCTAATAGACTAAGGGACAGACCCTTAGAAATATTGTACGTAGTATTAAGAAGCCCTGTATACATATTTACACCACTTTGCAAAGACCATCCCGGGTCAGTCAATATACTTAACGAAGCACGCGAAGTAGCCCTTTCAGTACCGGTAGAAATCGCGACAGAGTGTCGTTGCATTATATTGTTCTGAAACAACAAGTCAAACCAATCGGTGTTGCGCATTTCCGCTTGTTGTAAATAGAGATTTCTTGCTTCGGGCGCATTGAGAAGCAAACCATCATTTATCATTTGGAACATTCTTCCATACACACCGAAATGGTTTGCCCGGAAAGTTTCTGCCAAGTTCAACCAGCCTTTATTAGACATTTCTTGTTTAATTCCCATTTGCTCTTGGGAGTTCATTATATTGAAATTGCGGTACAACGGCTTCATACGGAAAGTCAACTCACTTGTATAATCAACGGAACTTCTTCCGGCTTGTCCTCTCCTAGTGGTAATAACAATAACTCCCGCCATTGCGCGCGCTCCGTAAATAGCTGTAACCGAGCCATCCTTCAAAATATCAAAAGTTTCAATATCATCAGGATTTAATCCTGCAATAGCAGAAGAAATCAATGTGAGAGCATCGCCCGACGAAAGCGCATCGTTATTTACCTCTACAATCGGCTCTACGATAACACCATCCACAACCCAAAGTGGTCGCGAATCTCCCATAATAGAGGTTGCACCACGTACGCGAATTCTCGGCGCAGCACCAAATGTACCCGATACATTTTGTACAGAAACACCCGCAGCACGTCCTTGTAACGCACGGCTGACATCGGTCATACCACCAAGCATGATATCAGATGCATCAAGCCTTTCGGTGGCTGCCGTGCTAAAACGCCTGTCAATCACCTGTTTACCGGTAACAATAACTTCATCTAAGACCAAGTCTGCATCAGGTTGCATTCTGATATTCATTACTGATGTGATAGGCAATTCTTGTCTCGCCATACCTACAAACGAAACAATTACATGTGTTGCGTTATCCGGCACAGACAAACTAAAATGCCCATTAAAGTCAGTTATCGTACCAACTTCTGCCACACCTCTTACCATAATGCTTGCACCGATTATTTCTTCACCGGTAGAGCCATCAATGACAGTCCCCGAAATAGTTCTTGCCTGAGCAAAACCAGCATAAATACTCGACAACAAACAAAATAAAATGAAAGTAATTTTTTTCATCATCTATAACTATTATTGATTTTCAAAACTATTCTTTTATCATTTGAGCTAAAAAAACAACGTTTTGAGTTACTTTTTATAGCCAATTAATCAATTCTACTATCTATTCGTAAATAATTGAAGCTGCAAAAGTATGAATAAAAAATAGAATTACCTAAAAAAACGACTGTAAATTATTAAATTCTTTCACATTTAACATTGTTAATACACAAAATTTCTTTATTCGCTTCGACAAATGTAAGAATTATACGCTGTAAATCAGAACAATAATTACTTTTTGTATTGTCCTTTGCAAAAAAAGCATTATTTTTGAAACTTATTTTTTTGAGTTTCTTATTATGTCATTTTCCGAACATTATTTTTCACATTATTCGAATTTTCCGGTATTTTTTGAATGTATATCCGAAAAAAATACAGACTGTGTCGTTGTTATACCGTGTTACAACGATGATTTTGTTTTTAAGACCTTGACTTCGTTGGAAAATACGGCGGAAACCGAGTTTGCAGTCGAAGTAATTGTTGTGGTAAATTCGGGCGAAAACACGCCGAATGCAATTGTTGAGGAAAACAAACGCATTTTCGATAAACTAAACGAACAAAGCAAGCGTTCATATTACAAAAGATTTCGGTTACTTCCTATTTTCATTGAAAATGTTCCGAAAAAAATTGCAGGTGTCGGCAATGCGCGAAAAATCGGAATGGATGAAGCCGTGAGGCGATTTGCAGGTATCGACAATCCGAACGGAATTATTGCCTCATTGGATGCTGATTGTTTGGTCAGCGAAAATTATTTCTGCACGATAGAAAAAGCGAAAAAAGAAAATCCGAAAAAAGAGGGATTTGTTTTTGAGTTTCAGCACGATTTTGACATTAATATATATAGTGCGCAAGAAATTGAGGCTTGCCGAGTGTACGAAAATTATCTGCGCTACTACAAATCGGCGTTGAAAATGAGCGGATTTCCTCACAGTTTTTACACGATTGGTTCGTGTTTTGCGGTTACGGCGAATGCATACACGAAAATCGGCGGAATGTCGCGCCGACAAGGCGGAGAGGATTTTTACTTTCTGCACAAGTTGGCACAAATGACCGAAATTGTGGAAATTGACGAAACGCTTGTTTTTCCATCACCGCGCATTTCGGAGCGTGTTCCATTCGGAACAGGTCCGACGGTGAAAAATATTGTGGAACGAGGTGAATTTCGCGCTTACAACTACGAACTGTTTTTAATTCTCAAACGCTTTTTCGATTGTTTTCAAAGATTTTCGGAAAATAAAAAGGTAGAATTAAGTGAAATACCAACGGAAATTATCAATTTTGCAGGCGAAAAAAATCTGTTGGCAATTTTCGACGAATGTTTTTCCAACGCAAAACAAGGACAAAATTTGAAAAAACGACTTTTCTCGAAATTCGATGCTTTTTTTATTGTCAAATTTCTGAAAAGCCAAAGCCCCCTAAATCCCCCACAGAGGGACTTTTTGGTAAGTGCAAAAAATCACGAAAGCGCGAAAGCACAAAGTCTGAAATTTAAAGAATTATGACTGAAAATTCAACAAACATAGCAAGTTTGGAAGCCTCCCCTTGTGGGGGAGGTTTGGTGGGGGCTTTTATCCGTGAAAATCTGCACGCCGATGTCCATCAACTATCGTTGCAAGCCGCGCGCTATCCCGATGTAGATATGGCGTTTGCTGTTCGGCAGATAGGCGGTCGGCAGAAAATTCGGTACAAAGTGCCGAGTTTTTACCAGTCCGATGAAATTATTTATCCGCCTGCTTTGTCGTTAGAACAAGCATCGTCCGAAATTACGGCACAATACAAAGCCTCGATTTGCGAGGGGAAAAAATTCGCCGATTTGACAGGCGGTTTCGGAATTGATTGTTTTTTTATTTCGAGAAAATTTGAACAAGCCGTGTATGTGGAAAAGCAAAAAAACTTGTGCGAAATTGCAAAACATAATTTCACTGCGTTGCAGGCTGACAATATTATAATAATAAATGACGAAGCCAAAAATTATTTAGATAAAATGTCGGAAGTCGATTGCATCTATATTGACCCGGCGCGCCGAAGCGGAAGTGGAAAAAAGTTGGTATTTCTCAGCGATTGCGAGCCGAATGTACAACTACTCGCGCCGAAACTTTTGCAAAAAGCCGAGCGAGTGCTGATAAAACTTTCGCCGATGCTTGATATTTCGTCTGCCGTGAACGAGATTCCGCAAACAACTGAAATTCATATTCTCGCTGTGGAAAACGACTGCAAAGAAATTTTGCTCGTTTTGCAAAAACAAAAACCGAACGATATTAAAATTCGCACCGTAAATTTCCTCAAAAACAACGAAGCACAAATTTTCGAATATGCGCTCGCGCAAGAAACAAGCGCAAATGCAACATACACCGCCGAAATAAAAAAATATCTGTACGAGCCAAACGTCGCCGTGATGAAAAGCGGAGGGTTTAAAATGCTTTCACAATATTATAATGTAGAAAAATTTCATCCGAACACCCATTTATATACTTCGAGCGGATATATTCCGAATTTTCCCGGGCGAGTGTTTGAAGTTGCAGATATTTGGAATGGCTCGCAAAAAGAGTGGAAAAAACGCGCAGAAAAAATCAAAAAAGCAAATATCACCGTCAGAAATTATCCAATCGACGCACCGGAATTGAGAAAAAAATTAAAACTCGCTGACGGCGGCGACTGCTATTTGTTTGCTTGTACACTGGCAAATAGTGAAAAAGTGATTGTTGAATGTCAAAAAAATTTGCAAAATCAAAATAAAGGAACGATATTTGCAGAGTAATTTGAACATTTAAACAAAAGAAATTTATGAAAAAAGTATTATTTTCGGTTTTAGCAGTATTATTTTTGGCTGCGTGTGAAGGTCCAATAGGACCAGCTGGACCTCCGGGAAGACCAGGACCTCCGGGTGAACCAGGTGGCGGTGCTATTTGGTTGGTTTTTGACATCAATGTCGAACCAGAAGATTGGCGTCATATTCAAGCTCCTTGGGGCGAAGATTATCTACATATATTTTTTTCAGTCCCAGAATTGACAAGAGAATTTTATGATAATGGTGCTGTAATGGTTTTTTACGAATGGCTTGATGGTGCTACTTTGCGGCAACGTCCTCTGCCGTTTTCGAGACCAATAAATGACGCTGGCGTACTTTTAACAGAATATTTTGATTTCGATTATTCGCCTGGTATTGTTCAATTTTCTTATAGAATAACTGATTTTAATTTTCTTTGGCGTCCTGAGCCAATTACTTTCAGAGTTCTGTTTTTGTGGTAAAATTAAGCACACAGATATGAAAAATAAAACAATAGATAAAGCTACAAGCGATAAAATAAGTTTTATGACATACATTGTGCCTGCTTTTGCAGATGCCTACAAAATGAATGTTCAAGACGCTTTTTTTTATCTCAAAAAATATGGCGGTTGGGATTTTCTCAATGAACATTGGTGGGCGTTGCATACCGACAACGTGCTTTATACTCTTGATGATTTATATGATGTTTGCCGCGAAAATGGAGGTTTAAGATGAACGTTTATCACGGGAGTTATACTTTTATTGAAGAAATAGACCTTACAAAATCCCTTCCAAACAAAGATTTTGGAAAGGGATTTTATGTAACGAAGTTTCGTCAACACGCCGAAGGATGGGCAAAGGTCATTGGAAGAAGACATAAAACAAAAGGATTTGTGACTGAGTTTGCATTCTACAATACCGAATTCACAAAACGACTTTGCAAAATCAAACACTTCGATGCTTATAGTGAAGAATGGTTAGATTTTGTAGTTGAAAATCGTAATCCGTTTGGTGAAATGCACAATTATGATATTGTGGAAGGACCTGTTGCCGATGATAAAGTACAAAACAGGATTGGCAATTATTTAGAAGGACAGATTAGCAAAACCGATTTTTTGGAGGAGTTGAAATGGCACGAAAACACCCACCAAATTTGTTTCTGTACACTTAAATCATTGCTGACACTACGACGAACAGACCAAAAACAGGTTTCTTTACTTTCTCGTATCGGCGAACCTATCGTTGAAAAATTGGTAACCGATTTCGATTTTGACGAAAAAACAGCAACAGACAAGTTTTTTTCTTCCAATACATTTTCAAAATTGGCAGACACTTCAAACCGACTTTACGAAAAAGGTTGGACAGAAATCTATGAGTTGTTGTTGAATGAACTAAAATTGTAATAAATCTGCGTTTTATCATTATACCTTTCAATGATTCAAGCAATATTTTTCGACATCGACGGAACATTGGTCAGTTTCAACACGCACCGAATGCCCGAAAGTACAATTCAAGCTCTCGGCGAATTAAGACAGCGAGGAATAAAAATTTTTATTGCAACCGGTCGTTCGCCTGCTTCGATAACGAATTTGGAAAATGTGCAGTTCGACGGTTATGTCACGATGAACGGCGGTTGTTGCTCGGTTGAAAATGAAGTTATTTACAAAAATCCCATTCCGAAAAATAATGTTGAAGCGTTGATA
>Ga0123355_10000532_pt1 | contig 50945 bp, 50 predicted proteins | sample TergutEmb28metaG_3_FD_89872 | JGI IMG/M metagenome (GOLD analysis project Ga0123355, IMG submission 89872) | Embiratermes neotenicus P1 segment gut microbial communities from Petit-Saut dam, French Guiana - Emb289 P1 | ecosystem: Host-associated > Arthropoda: Insects > Digestive system > Gut ... | reverse complement strand
TGACAACAGCTATGTACCAGGTACAGACGGCGGCGAAGATGTCATTGACGATGCTGGCAACGACACAGGCAATGTAGCTGACAACAATGCCGGTAACAACACTGACAACACAGCTAACAATAGCAACAATACTGGCAACGCAGGTAGCGACAACGAAGCAACAGCAGACAGCTACATAGCGATGACACCTGAAACATTACAGCAAGTACCAGTAACAGCAGATGTAGCAGACTCATTACCGATGTCCCTACCAGCAGTAGATGGCGAAGTTAGACTGGTAGACGACATAGCAGGTTCAGAAGTACCAGTTAGTGAGATGCCGGTAACAGATGCAGTAATTGATCCACAAGTATCTGTCGGTCAGACACAGCTTCAAGTTCAAGAAGCACAGCAATCAAGCATCTTTATATGGGTAGCAATTGCAGCGGGTATTGCACTACTCATCGCAACTAAGCTCTTCGTATCACACGTAGCAAAGAAAAAAGAGAGCGACTAGCAAACTTGTTAGCTTCTTTAACTTTCTCTTGAGTCTTTCTATTTAACTCCAGTTCATTATCTAACTCGCTATTAGATTTATGCCACACTCGACACACCATAAAACCGACCGACTGCACTTCACCACGAGCGCAGTCGGTTTTGACTTTTTCTTGTATTTATGATACTCTTTTGGTAATCAGTGTGATTGGAGCGTGTGTTGCCGTCAGTGCATTCTGTCAACGTAACCAAGGATGGAACGACCGACGACCACTGCCAGTGGCAGATAAAGGGAGGAAGGTCGTACTCCGAGTGCGAGATAAGCACAAACAAAGTGAAGTGCGAATCCGCAACGAGGTGCGGCAAAGTGTGTCCCTTAAACGTAGGAATCATTGACGGGAATATACGCTCCAATCTATACGAAAACCATGCAAGAATGGAGCACCAGAATGTTCAACTCAAATGAGCAAAAAAAACATGTATTTACAACGACACATAGACAAGATGAAATAAACGACGACTTGTCAATGCCACGTCGAAATAGAGTTAATCCGAATCCAAGACGTCGCAGAGGAGACGAGTACAGAAGACCAAATGCATTTATAGCGTTTATATTGGGATTATGTGCTGTTGTCTCTATCTGCTTCTTCATAGGATTGCTTGTTATACGCACAGCAAATGTGCCACATATTATCAGACAAACAGATTTTGTAGAAATTCTTGAAGTTGTCGCCGTTGGCGAACACTCATACTACATCGTTGATCAGATTAATGCTCTGCCATTTCACAACGCCCATGTTACTCTTTATGACATCGATTACTTCATTCGCACTGATGCTGTATCAAATGAAATAGGACTTATACTTGGAGCATATGCCGCAGCCTTTGCCGCCGGCAATCTTGACCATCACATCACAGCCGATGATCTGGTGGCCTCTACAAGGGGTCTTGACCCGGAACTCCAGGAATTATTTGACCACCATATGACAGACGCTGATCATGAAGCGTTAGCAATGAGATTAGACGATATCATCGACTTTAGCTCCCTAAGCGTCTCCGGCCTTATGTACGATTATGACATGGGAATGACGATACCAAGAATGTTCTTATCATCATCGTTCTTATGGACTATCGGTCTAATTTCTGCACTTTTCCTAATGATAATCTTTTTGATTCGAATAAGAAGTGTTCCGGACGCAATGATTGCAGTCGGTGTTCCTATCGCACTGGCAGGTGGCATAATGTATGGTATTGGCTTGCTTTTGGGTTCAGTTCCGGCACTCTTTGGTTACACAGCTCAACGGATTTTGTCATTCCTTAATGGACCGGTGCATCTCATTATGCAATATGGACTTACATTTGCAATAGTTGGAATTGTTGTTGTTCTGGTCTCATTGCTAATCAAAATGGTCACAAGACGCAACTATGCACACTAGCAACTGCAAGACATATTGCAACTGATTCGCCGCACATGTTATGTCAACTAGCTACAAATTATGATTGACAGCACTTTTTCTGATGTGTTATAATAAGTTCAGTCGAAAGACGGAAGTTTAGAAGCATTACAACCAAGTTGAAAGCACCGAGGACGTCACCCTCGGTGCTTTCTTGTGCTAGTCGTCACTTAGAATTCTGTCTAGCAACTTGCCTACAAAGTACAGAAGTATTCCTGTAACAATGCCAGCTCCGACAGAAAGCAAGAAGTCTAAAAGCAATTACAACCCCCCTCTCCGTTGCGAGATTCGCTAGAGTGGAGTAGCGACAACATTAATACTATAACGCTTTCAATGTCTTCGGTCAAACAACATTTTTGTTACCTATCAGAGTAAAATGCCGCACTATTTCACAATGTCAACATTTTTTTGAAAGAAGTGTTGACATTTGTTTTTGCTCGTGGTATGCTTGTTGCGCGGTTAATCACTACACCAACTAACTAGTCAATTAAAACACTTATGATTTGGATAGTTATTTACAGAAAGGAGCGCTAAGGATGCAACCAATATTTGATCCACATAAGCCGATATTTCAAAGTATCGCCGAATGGCTAAAAGATGCGATTTTAGCCAATATCTATAAGGAGGAAGAACAGGTGCCGTCAATAACAGAAATTTCAATGCAATACAATATCAATCCTGCTACAGCACTAAAGGGCGTCAACCAACTGGTAGACTCCGGGCTGATATATAAAAAACGTGGCTTGGGAATGTTCGTCAGTACAGGAGCACGAGATAAGCTACTAGGTCAGCGACAAGAACAGTTCTATACCGATTATATCGAACCGCTAATAAGCGAAGCGAAGAACCTACAAATCGGAGCTGACAGCTTGATAAATATGATAGAAAGAGGGTATGCACAATGAGTATTAAAGTGAACAACGTCAGCAAGCGTTTCGGCTCAACTCAGGCACTCGACAACGTGAGCATCGACTTTGGCGGAAACAAAATATACGGCTTACTTGGAAATAACGGCGCAGGAAAGAGCACATTGCTCAACGTAATCACCAGTCGCATTTTTGCCGACAGCGGAGAGCTAACTTTAGATGGCATTAACATGGTCGACAATGACGCAGCATTGGGTCAAATCTATATGCTTAGTGAAAAGAATTACTATCCGGAGTCAATGAAGGTGCGTGAAGCTTTCAAATGGGCAGGCATGGCTTATCCCAAATTTGACCAAGAGCTGGCTCTTGCGCTTGCAGGACGGTTTAATCTCCCCCTGAAAAAGAAGATCACAGCACTGTCCACCGGATATGCAACTATATTCAAAATCGTCATCGCGCTCTCATCCAATGCGCCATTTCTACTACTGGATGAGCCTGTGCTTGGACTTGATGCACAACACAGAGATATTTTCTATAAACTCATCATCGAACGCTACGCAGAGAATCCTTGTACAATCGTAATCTCAACTCATCTAATCGCAGAAGTTGCAGGAATCATCGAGCATTGCATGATTATTAAGGATGGGCGAATTATTAGAAACGCACCATCCCATGAGCTACTGCAAAACGGATATACCGTCTCCGGTCCTGTGGCACAGCTTGATGAGTATCTGGTCGGGAAAGATGTTCTATCTTCAAGTAACTTAGGCGGACTAAAGACTGCCGCAATAAATGGTGGCGTACCGAAAGCAGATGAACTTCCGGCCGGACTGGAAGTTGGCAAGTTGAATCTACAAGAATACTTCATTCAACTTATGAATGAGAAGGAGGGGAAATAATGACTAAATTACGACTAAAGCCCGCGTTAGGCTATCAGCTGGATTATATGTTCTGGGCTTCCATAATAGCATTTGCAATAGCAATAGCAGCATTTCTTCTACTATTCGCCCTTTTTGGCGTTACCAGTTACACAGAAAGTGTAACCGTCGTTAATGAGGTTATTACAGAGAATGACCTCGGTGAATTCGTCACCATCGATGACGATCGTGTCAATGTTGAAATCGGATCTATTCAGCTTGATTTCTATATTGACGGAAGATCAGGTTCAGCAGGTATACACTTCAATTTTGTCGGTATCTTCGCAATGATGCTGTTTATTATAGGGATTGCCGGCGTTCGCGAGGACTTGAGATTCTTCCTACAGCACGGCATGGGGCGTATGACCACATTTGTAAGCACACTTATTACAAGCTTAATCATCGGTGTTGTGTATGCGCTTATTTCAGAACTTCTTCTCTTAGCACTTTCAAATTGGACTACATTCAATATACAGGGATTTCGCACTGACGCCGGATTCTTTGGCAGATGGTTATCGGGAAGTCTGATGCTATATCTCATTTGGCAATTGGGAACTCTAATCAGCCTTATCTATTATCGAATGAACAAGCTTGCAAAAATCATCTTCTCAATCGCAGCAGGCGCAACAATTCTAATCGTAATACCACGCCTGATATCAAACTTCTTTGAGCAAATCATTGGATTCTTTTTCAATAACAACGCACACTTTTTTGCAAGCCCCCTAGGCACCACACTCATTCATCTGGGACTCGCAATAATCATCACTCTCGGCAATTTCCTACTAATCCGCCGCGCCCCGATTAAAGAGTTCTCTTAATAGTAACACGGCAATTGTCATTGCGGCCTCCGAGCCGCAATCCCCTAAATAGAACACCGACCCATGGGATCCCGAGTCAAGCTCGGGATGACGGTAACCACTAAAAACCATTGACTTAAACTTCTCAAAATAATATACTCTTTTTAAAACAAGAGATCATTATTCTCGCGCTGTGCGCGACATTAGATCAAGCGTTTCAACGAAGCGGGAGATTTTAATTCGCCGCTTGTTGGGGAAATCTTAGCGAAGTTATACAATACAACGCTTAAAACGAGGTTAAAGGAATGGGTTCAGGCACGCAAAGGTACATAACGATGAAAAAAGGCATTATCATAACAGTTGCTATTATCATAGCTGTTTTGACAGTGTCTTTTTTTCTATGGAGATCGCATATTAATCAATTGCGTTCAGATATGGAAAGCCATATAGAAGCGTTTTATGAGCACTTTGAGCAAGCCGAAGTCCAAGAAGCACTGAATGAAGCATTTGAAGCAGAGCTTCTTGCCGAGCGACTTCGCGACGACGACTCGTTGGATGCCATCGCCACATATATTCGGCTTTCTGAAGAAGTGATTAGAGGAAATACACTTTTTGACGATGATCAATTCAATGATGCCGTAAATACATATCTACAAGCATTAATCTATGCTTCCGAATTAGACCATCTCGAATATGACTTCATCTATGACATGATTGCAATTGCAAACATGCACATCCAATTCAACGAAACAATTGAAAGTGCTGACAGTTTAATAGCCGCAGAATCTCTACATGAAGCAAAACGCCTCTACGAAGAAGCACTTCTTATAGCTACTGCACTATCTTTTGAAGACGGCATAGAGCTGGCAACCGCCGGTATTGAGCACGCGGAAGAGCTAATCTTTATTGCAAGGCGTGCTGAAGCCGTAGAGTTCGAACTACAAGGCGATATATATTTCTTTAGTAGCAACTACAATGAAGCTATGATATATCTACAACGTGCACTTGATATTTTTTATGAACTAAGCATGTATCCACGAGCCTCTGCAGTCCGCTCAAGAATCGAACTCGCGGAGCAACTCTTGGAAGAACAGCTCCAACGCGAAACTGAATATGAGGAACAACGCAGACTTGAAGCTGAAGAGGAACGACGCAGACAAGAGGCTGAAGCAGCGGTCCCGGATTATCCTGATGAAATGATACAGGAGCTATTATCAAACTACGAACATAACCGTAGCATAGAATTTGACCTCATCACACTAATTGATAACCAGCATCAACCTCCGGCAAGCTTGATAAGGATGGGCTCACGCGAGGGCTTAAACGAGGGCTGGTATAATGGTTGTGGTTGGATTGCGGCATATAATGCACTAATTATTTTAGGCAACCCCATGCACCCTGCTGAGATCGTATATCACTTTGAAACAGGGGGCGGAACTGTTTGGGACGGCGTATTTGGCACATACCCCCACGCAATTGAAAGACTCTTTGTGGGGCAAGGCTATAACGTCAATCACCGTCTATTCCCTCAAGTCAACTTTAATCTTGATAATGCCATCAGAAATTCAAGAGTCGCTATTCTAGCCTATATGCACACATCCGCTGCACATTACATAGTCATAGAATACCGACCCGAAGACGGAACATTTATTGTTTATAATGATAGCTTTGCAAGGCGGAGGTCCAGATCACTCGGATGGGAAAACAGATCCAATCCCGGTGCAACCATTGACTCTGTCAACGCCTTAATTCGAGAAACACCGGAAATCCTCTTCACATTCTCGCTAATAACGATTAACTGATATTCAAATTTCAACGCAATTAATCGGAGCGAGTGCTACCGCAAATGATTCCTACGTTCAAATGCACATCCATGTGCATAATGAACGCGCTCCACCGTCCGTGGTTGCGCTTACGGAATGCATTTGCGGCAACACTCGCTCCGCTTTATGTAAAATTTTCACTTCTTATCGCCGGAGTTTCGAATTTTTCTAATTATGACCGCTATTAATAATGCCAGAAGCAATACGGCCGTCGGTCCACCAAAAATCAATAATTCCATTATTCATTATCCCCCAATCAGACTGGCACTTCAAACTACATAGTCGGCTTATGGAGCACCGATTACATCAACCTCAAAGCCACCAACTCTAACGAGCCTGCCGAACACTAAGAGCCTTGCGTTCGCAAAATCTCGTTGACATGTAACCAGGCTGACTATTCTATCGTCCGCACTTATTTCCACATCACTTTGTATAAATGACCTGCTCCTGATGTCACGTACGTAACTGAGGAAATCATCGTCATCCGAGAAGCGAAGCGGCGGGTGATCTCTTACTGCATGTGCAAGATTTGATGCAAATATCTCAATAATATAATCCGCATATGGGGTATACAAGTGAATTATCGGATTTTCGTCAAGAAAATCTTGATTTCTGTAGTTTCTTAAAATACTAAACATCGCATCACTTCCAGAAAAGTGATGTCCGAATATTAGAACCATTTCGTCCGAGAAGTCGCTTTCGTTGCGATAGTCAAGATATATTGAACCACTTCTGTTTCTCGTCCCGTCAGGCAAATGATATAGGAAGAACGTATTGTCCGTGTGCTGCATAACTGGAAAGTTTATTATGGTTCCTTCAAGCTCTATCCAGCCGACAACTCCGGGGTATATCTCGTTCAATGCCTCAAAGTCTAAGAATGGCTCCCATTCAAGCCCAAAAAAGCCCTCCCACTGCGACGCATTGGCACCGGCTCCGCCAACGCCGCCTCCCGGGCTGCCATCGCCCGTGCGAAACTCTATATCTGATGCCATGTTGTTGAAAAATGACTGACTTTGCATATCAACAATCAGTTCGCTAAACAAAAAATACCCAAATACACCGGCAGCCAATATACATACCGCCAATATAATCCATAATACAACTCTCATATAAACATACCTCTCAATGTACTCTGTCACTAAACAACCATAAAATGATCATTTTGTGTATAAATTTATGGTTTCAATAAACGCCTAATCATATCCAATGCGTTTGACGCAGCGCCTATTCTAACACGTTCTCTGTCATATAATAATTTTAGTTGCTTGCATATAGTTGTCTCTTTCGTTGAGACTGCAATAAATACAGTACCCGGCTCTTGTCCTGATGAATCTGTTTCCGGCCCGGCAATTCCGGTGATCCCAACGCCGATATCTGCGGAAAATTTAAAACGGACTCCTTCTGACATAGCAATCGCAACTTCACGACTTACTGCACTGTGCTCACACATCAATTTCGGGTCAACGCCCAAAAGTTCCATTTTAGCCTTCTCATTATACGCAATTATTCCACCAAAGTAAACCTTTGATGCTCCGGGGACATCTGTCAAACGCTTTGACAGCAATCCTCCGGTACATGATTCGGCAGTCGCAAGCGTTTGTTCACTCTCTTTAAGCAACTCTACAACCGTATTTTCCAGACTGTCCGTATCTATTCCGTATATGATGTCGCCCAGCATTTCGCATACTTGCTCCAAAATCGGTGACATCATCTCTTCTGCTTCTTGCTTCGATTCAGCTTTTGCAGTCAACCTCAACATAACTTCGCCATCTTTTGCATATGGGGCAAGAGACGGATTTTTCATACTTTCCATAATTGGGCGAAGCTTTTCTTCAACTGCACTCTCACCAAGCCCAAAAATATGTATATTATGCGAATGTATCTCTGATTCTGACAGTTTTCTAAGGTAGGGTTCAACGCATGATTTCAACATCGTGCGACACTCTCTAGGCGGTCCCGGAAGCATTATCACGTGCTTGCCTTCTGCCTCAAAGGCACAACCCGGCGCAGTGCCGACCCCATTTTCAAACACAATACAGCCTTCAGGCAACTCCGCTTGTCTAAGGTTGTTTTCTGTCATTTGAACACGTGGAGCACGCTTTTCAAAGAATGAACGTATCTTAGCTGCTTCATCTTCGTTCATAATGAGTTTCTTACCAAATGCCTCTGCAAGAGTCTGTTTAGTAACATCGTCAAATGTCGGTCCAAGACCGCCTGTGGTTATTATGATATCAGCTCGGCTTTTCGCTATTTCAACGGCCTGTGTCATACGATCAGGATTATCTCCTACAACCGTGTGAAAAAACACATTTATTCCAAGTTCTGACAGTAGTTGTGAAACATCTTGTGCATCAGTGTTTGCAGTGCCTCCCAACAGAAGCTCTGTGCCAACACCTATAATCTCAGCAGTATACGCCATATATTCATGTTCCTTTTGTTCAATATTATGTATTGTACCACAGTTGTGCAAACTGATTGTTGACACTTTGTGAATTATTTCAACAATTACTAATCAGCACTTACCTTTACTCTTTCGGCAGCCATCACCGCTTCCTCAACCAAAGCATCAATATCCAGCTTTGCTTCAGCTTCCAATATTTCATCAAGCCTTGGCTTTGTGCGAGGGCGGCGTGGCGTAAAGACAGTACAACAGTCTTCGTGCGGAAGAATTGAAGTCTCATAAGTACCAATTTCTCTTGAAATATCAATTATTTCTCTCTTATCCAATGCAATTAGTGGTCGAAACACAGGTATATTGACACACTCTTCTGTTACAGCAAGTGCCTGTGCTGTTTGACTGGCAACCTGACCAAGATTATCTCCGGTAACAAGAGCCGTGCAACCATTATCGACTGCAATACGCTCGGCAATACGCATCATAAATCGGCGCATCAATACAGTAATAAGGCCTTCCGGACAGTGTTCACGTATTTGCTCTTGTATTTTTGTGAAAGGCACAAGCTCAACTCTTAGTCGACCGCAGTATTTTGTAAGTAGTTCTGCCAGTTTAATTACCTTTTCTTTTGCCAAGACCGAAGTATATGGATGAGAGTAAAAATGCAACGGAATTAGCTGTACCCCTCGCTTTGCAATCATATGTGACGCAACAGGGCTGTCAATTCCACCCGATAGTAGCGTTACCATACGACCTCCGACGCCAACCGGCAGTCCGCCGGCCCCGCGTAATGCCGGCCCATGGACATATGCTGCGAGATCACGAATCTCAATATATACAGTAAGCTCAGGGTTACGCATATCCGGCTTGAGATGGGGGAATCTATCATGAAGTTCACCACCAACATATTGCGACAGCTCAATCGAGCCCATAGGAAAGCGTTTGTCGGCACGTTTCGACTCTACTTTGAATGTCTTGGCCGATTTAAGTTGTGATGCAAGATATGATACTGCAGTCTCGACAATTGCATCCTTATCCTTTTCACATGCAGCTGCCCTTGTCACAGTGAAAGCTCCGAACACACATTTTGCGGCTTCAAGAGCCCCTTCCATATCACAATCACCTATCGGCTCCACATAGACTGTGGATTGTAATGCATAAATGTTAAACTTTCCATATGGCTCTAAGCGTCGCTTTATATTAACTATAAGCTTTGACTCAAAATCTCGACGATTGAGCCCCTTTAATACAATTTCACCTTGTTTTAATAAAATTATGTCGTTCATTGTTGATGGTTGCCCTTTCGTATTTAGTGTTTGTTAGACCTATATTGTATCGCCTCTGCAAGATGCACCGGCTTAATGTCTTCAGAATTGTCTAAATCTGCAACGGTTCTAGCAACCCGTAATATGCGGTCATATGACCTTGCAGTCATCGAGAGTGTATTAAACGCAGTTTTCATCAACTTCTCACACTCTGTAGACAGCTTGCATGCCATTTCCAGTTGCTTTGAATTAATATGTGCATTACATCGCACCGAGCTATCTTTATAGCGGTGTAACTGAATCTCACGCGCAGCATTTACACGAGTGCGAATAGCCGCAGAACCCTCTGATTTCGGGCGTTCACGCAGTTTCTCATATTCTAGCGAGCGTGCTTCTATATATATGTCAACTCTGTCCAATAATGGACCACTCAACTTCTCATTATACCTTTGAATAGAGTTGTTTGAACACACACATCGACCGGACTCATGACCATACCACCCACATTTGCATGGATTCATCGCACAGACCAACATAAAGCGACAAGGATATGTAGCGGACTGGTGAGCTCTAGATATCGTCACTTGACCATCTTCCAGCGGTTGTCTTAGAGCCTCTAAGACATCTCGGCTAAACTCCGGCATTTCATCAAGGAATAGCACCCCATTGTGGGCAAGTGATATTTCTCCCGGTTTTGGATTAGATGTGCCACCTGACATTGCCGCCGCCGTGACTGTGTGGTGTGGCGAGCGAAATGGTCTTGTGGCTATTATGGGATTGTCTTTATCCGTCATCCCTGCAACAGAGTGTATTTCTGTTGTCTCAAGCATTTCCTCACGACTCATATCCGGAAGAATTGATGGTATTCGTTTTGCAAGCATACTCTTCCCTGCTCCCGGCGGGCCTGCAAGCAACACATTGTGCCCTCCGGCTGCTGCAACTTCAAGAGCTCGCTTTACATTTTCTTGCCCTTTTACCTCTGCAAAGTCGAATAATGTATTGTAGCGAGGTGTTGGTTCACGTACTGAGACGGACTCAAGTCGTTTTACACCATTTAAATGTTCAAGAAGTTCACTTACATGGGTAACAGGGTATACTTTTATATCCGACGCATACGCAGCCTCTACAGCAATATCAGCCGGCACATATAACTCTTTAACACCTATGCGGCTTGCACATAGTGCCATCGGAAGTGCACCGTTTACGGGACGTAACTCACCGTTTAGTGACAACTCTCCAAGAAATGCTGCGTCACCCGGTAGTGGTTCAATAGCATTGGTTGCTGTAAGAATACCTAGCATTACGGGCAAATCGTACACAGTGCCCGCCTTTCTCTTGTCGGCAGGCGCAAGATTTACAGTAATTCTGCTGATTGGAAACATCATTCCGCAAGTCTTCGTTGCTGCACGCACACGCTCACGAGCTTCTTTTACCGCAGCATCAGGCAGTCCAACAATGTCAAATGCAGGTAGCCCCGAAGACAGATAGCACTCAACCGAAACCTCATAACCCTTTATTCCACCAAGCCCCAATGACCTAACCTTTGCAACCATAACACTATACCTCATTTCTACAGCTTTTGTCCAATTGTTTATACTAAACATTGATAAAACCATAGCACAAAACCTTTCTACATTTCAATCCACATTTAATGTAGAAAAGTGTGAAAAGAGGGAGCTTGCAAATGCAAAGAGCATGACGTGTGTTGCATTCAATGCATTCCGTAAGCGCAACCAAGGACCGCTGGAGCGCGTTCATTGTGCGCATGGATGCGCACGTAGGAATCATTGAAGGCAATGCACGTCATGCTCTGACAATCAAAAGGATAAACTAGCCTACATACTAAGCTCTATCATCTTATCAATACAACGCTTTGCATCGCTTATTGTTTCATCGTCTAGAATTATTTCTTCACCGCCGATACCCTCAACGCAGTTTAGTACATCAACAAGGGTGGTTATTTTCATATTCGGACATAAAAGCTTGTGTGACAGACTATAGAAAAACTTGTCTGGACAGCGATACTGCAGATGCTCCGCAATACTCATTTCAGTCCCAATTATGAATTCCTTACTTTCGGAGCTTTCGGCGTAATCCATGATTGCGGAGGTTGATCCAACAAAGTCAGCCAGACTAACAACTTCCGGCACACACTCCGGATGAATTAACAACTTAGCGTCAGGATGTGCTACTTTTGCTTTATTTACATCATTTACGTCCACGACTGCATGTATCGGACAGCCACCTTGTAACAGCTTTATATTCTTGCCAGGCACCTGTGATGCAACATATGCACCCAAGTTGCAATCAGGAAGAAACAGGATATTGTCATTGTCAATATTCTCAATAATTTTAACAGCAGAAGATGATGTAACACATACATCACAAATGGTTTTGAGCTCTGCAGTAGTGTTAATATATGCAACAACAGTGTAGTCAGGAAATTGCTTTTTAACACCGCTGATTAAGGCTTTGTCCATTTGATCTGCCATAGGGCAACCGGCATCAGGATGAGCAAGAAGCACCGTTTTGTCAGGTGACAATATCTTCACAGTTTCTGCCATAAAGCGGACACCGCACATCATCACAGTTTTATTACTCACCTTACTTGCTTCAACACTCAACTGAAACGAATCTCCCGTAAAATCAGCAATCTCAACGATCTCTCTAGCTTGATAGCTGTGTGCCAAAATGCAAATATCTTTCTCTTTTTTCAGCTTTATTATTTTATCTTGAACTTCCTTGATTGTCATGATCTAACCGTTCCTTTCAAGCCTTACAAATCTGTGTATACAAGAATTCCTTTTTTCCTGTCGTCTCTACTATCTCTACTATCCTTACATTCGGATTGCCATGCCACAACTGCATTACCCGCGCACCTTGCTATCTCTTGCAACTGATTCAATAATGAAAACATTTCCGCCGATTGTTGAGTTTTTACCTACAACTGTATCGCCACCAAGTATTGTTGCTCCCGCATATATTGTCACATTATCCTCAATTGTTGGATGACGTTTCTTATCAGCAAGTTTTTGTCCGCCTTTGGTTGAGAGTGCCCCTAGTGTAACGCCTTGATAGAGCTTCACATTATTGCCAATGACTGTAGTTTCGCCAATTACAACACCTGTTCCATGGTCAATGAAGAAATACTCGCCGATTTTTGCACCCGGATGAATGTCTATACCGGTACGACTGTGAGCATATTCGCTCATTACCCTTGGTATGTATGGCACGTTTTCCAGAAACAGAAAATGTGCAATTCTATGTACAAACACCGCAAAAAAGCCCGGGTATGTAAGTATTACCTCATCTACACTTCTAGCGGCAGGGTCACCATCAAAGCCTGCTTGTGCATCAGTTATCAAAAGCCGCTGTATCTCGGGTAGTCGGTCGATCAGTTTCGCTGTCGCATTATTTTCCGGTATTACCGTGTTAATCTCATTTGATAAACCTGTATGAATCTCCGAAAGTATGGACTCAAGGCATTTTTCATTTGAGGTCGGCTCACATACAACATTGAAATATCCTGGAAACAAGACTTGGCGAATATTGTCTAATGTCTCTTTAATAGTTTCCGTACTCGGATAGGCGGCATCCGTTTTTGCAAAGCTTTGATGCCCCTCCAATAGTTTTGTAGATGATTCAGTAATTATTTCTCTAATGCTCACGCGTTTTCCTCACTATCGCTCATTTTAACAAGAACCGCTTTGTCATTCATTGTCATTCCATATGTCTGGATTATTGCCACGCCATCTGCGACGACTCAAATCAGCAGTCCTCACACTTCATATCGCACCCCATAATTGGAACGGGATCAATACCCTGTCTTTCATAATAGTCTGATATTGCCGCTCTTATTGCTTGCTCAGCTAGCACAGAGCAATGCATTTTTTCTGACGGCAAACCGTCGAGTGCTTCACTTACAGCCTTATTGCTGATATGAAGGGCCTCTTGCACCGTCTTCCCTTTTGCCATTTCGGCCGCCATTGACGAAGTCGCCACCGCAGCACCACAACCAAAAGTTTTGAAACTAATATCTTTAATAATATTATCTTCAATCCGCATGAAAATCTTCATGATATCACCGCATTTAGCGTTCCCAACTTCTCCAACAGCATTTGCATCGGGAAGTTCACCCACATTACGTGGATTCGTAAAATGCTCCATTACCTTATCTGAGTACATAATTTCTCCTTAAATAATCAAACTATACATACACAGCTCATGGTGGACAGTTTTCGCCGGTTTTTTCGCGTATGTAGGGCGATTAGACCCGTACTAGCGAAAAAATTGGAGGAAATTGTGCAACATGGGCGTTTCTGTTCCTATTCTTCATTCCAAACCGGGGACATGCTACGCAATTTTGCAACAATTTCCGGTAGTTTTTCTAAAACATAATCTATATCATCATCATCTGTATTACTCTCGCAAATTGAAAAACGCAACGATCCATGTGCAACCTCATGAGACAAGCCGATAGCCAACAAAACATGAGACGGATCCAGAGACCCGGATGAACACGCTGAGCCCGAAGACGCAGCAATTCCACACTGGTCAAGCAAAAGCAATAAAGACTCTCCTTCAATACCCTCAAAGACAAATGACGCTATCCCTGGCAACCTGTTTATAGGGTCACCGGTTAGATGAGAGCGTTTAATCTTCAATACTCCATCTATCAATTTATCTCTCAACCGCGACACATCATTCAGCGGCAATCTTGGCAAAACATCATCCAGGGTAGCTGCAAGTGCAACTATACCGGCTACATTTTCAGTACCGCTCCGTTTGCCGCGTTCCTGACCGCCGCCATGTATAAATGCCGGCAAATTCAGACCTTTCTTCATGTACAGAACACCGACGCCCTTCACACCGCCAAGCTTGTGCCCCGAAAACGATAACATATCTGCACTGAATTCCTTGACATCAACTTCAATATTACCAACCGCTTGCACAGCATCCGTATGTAAGAGAACATCGTTCTCTGCGGCAATCTTTCCTATTTCAACAATAGGAAGAACTGTACCGACTTCATTATTCGCCGTCATTATTGTTATTAAAACAGTATCGCTACGAATTGCTTTTCGCAACTCATCAAGTGATATTTGTCCGAACTTGTCAACCTCGAGGTATGTAACATCACAGCCTTGCTTTTCAAGATACTTCAATGTATTCATTACAGCCGGATGCTCAATTGTCGAGCTTATTATATGTTTGCCCTTGTCTTTATTTAGTTCGACCGATGACTTTATCGCCCAATTTATCGACTCTGTTCCACTGCCGGTAAAGTAAATCTCCTCCGGCAGAGCCGAAATAGCTTTTGCGACAATGCTTCGAGCATTTTCAACTGCACTTCTTGCATCCCGACCTACAGAATACACTGACGAAGGATTCCCATACCCATCAGTCAGGTACGGGAGCATCGCATCAAGAGCCACCTTAGTTACAGGTCTTGTCGCCGCATTGTCGAAATAGTATGTTTTGTTCAAAAGTCTAGTACCTACACTTCTCTAAATTTGTAAACAGTCTTATGATTATACACTTCGCCTCTGCGAAGTAATTTTGCCGGAAACTCCGGAATATTCACGGAGTTTGGAAAATATTGTGTTTCAAAGCAAAACGCGGTTCTCTTTGCATATACAGCACCGTTCTTTCCAACTTCTCCGGTCATCATATTGCCACAATAGAACTGAACACCCGGCTTTGTCGTGAGACATGCCATGCTTAGACCGTCATATTCTGCCACAGCCGCCATAGCCAAAGACCTGTACGGCTCGTCAGAAAGCACCCAGTTATGATCATAACCGCCAGCCAGCTTTAACTGCTCATTCGAACTTTCAAGCCCGGGTGCAATGGGTGTGAGCTCTCTAAAATCGAACGGTGTGTCGGTAACATCCATCAACTTCCCAAAAGGAGTAATTGATTCGTCAACTTCTGTTATTTTATGCGAGAAAATTTGAATTTTATGATCAACTATACTTCCTGCGTCATGACCGGCAAGGTTGAAGTAACAATGGTTTGTCATATTTATTGGCGTATCTTCACTACATGTTGCAATGTACTCAATGCCGAGTTCACCCTTATCAAGGGTATATTTCGTCGTAACTTCCATATCCCCCGGATAACCGGCTGATGTACCTTCTTTATCAATCAGTGTCAAAACCAAAGCATTCGGCTCTTGAGTAGCAGTCCACACCTGCTTGTCAAAGCCGACAAAGCCGCCATGTAGACTTATATTTCCATTATTCTTGTCCAAATGATAAGTCTTGCCATTCATTTCATATTGGGCATTTGCAACGCGATTACTGATTCTGCCTATTGTTGCACCTTGGTAACTCTTGTGTGCTTCATAACCCGCCATGTCGTCAAATCCCAAAGCCACATCACGTGTGCTACCTCTTACAGGGACATGTATACTTCGGATTGCCGCTCCATATGTAATCACTTCAACACTATATTCACCATCACGCAAGGTGTACAGCTCTACTTCTTTGCCATCTTTAGTCTGTCCGAATTTGCTCTTTTCAATAGTCATTTTCTACATAACCCTTTCATACTTACGATTTTTAGATAATCATTCAATATATGTCAGTGTATGCCGTAATCGCGAATTTCCACATATACTCTATATAGTTTTATTTTAGATGTCAAGAGTCCATCGCTATACAAGGGAAATTGTCATATTTTGTAACTGTTTGGATCCCGTTTTGAATACTAATTTTGAGGCTTTTTGTTCCTCATTATTATATAACACATTAGTGCGGCACTTACTGCGAATACGCTAATTGAAATATACTGAGACGTAGAAAAAGCACCATAGATTCCACGTGCGGCATCGCCCCTATAAAACTCTAGTATGAATCGCAACGTCGAGTAAAGCAGCCCATAAAAGCATACCACAATGCCGGAATACTTCGGAATTTCACGCCTGTATACTAATTTGTATATAACTATGAGAACTGCTGCAAGAATAAATAAACTGACTGCCTCTATAAGTTGAGTTGCAATTACTGCTGTCCCCGGAGGAGCTATCAAAGAGTCCGCCGGAAAAGTAACGGCAAATGGATGATACGGACTTGTTGCAATGCCATAACAACATCCACCAAGAAAACAACCTATTCTGCCGAATCCATGTGCCAGTGCCAATGCCGGAGCAAAGATATCCGCAACAGGGATGATTGGGATTTTGAACCCTCTGCAAAAAATGATCATGGCTATGACACCGCCGATAAGCCCTCCGTAAAATACAATCTCGCCGAACACGCTTGCAACCATTACATTCAATGGTAGTTGTGAAAACGCCTGCCAATTCATAATAATATCCGGAATTCTCATAATTGGGCGCAGTAAAAAAGCTCCAACAAAGCCGCCACAAATACAGATGAGGAAAACATGAAGCGCATCCTTGTTTTCCTTACCGCCAGTTCTAGACAAAAGTTTAATCAAAAGCCATGCCGCCCCTGCACCGGCAACAATTAATAATCCATAAGTACCAATTTGTCTATCAAACACTTCAAACAAAACCGGGCGCATATTAATTATCTATTCCTTTCGTCATTAACAATCCTTACTACACACAAGAGGTTGTTGCAAAATGCACGTCATTGCGACCTACGAGCCGCAATCCCATGAAACTTTCGGTAAATTTAGGGGGATTGCGGGTCAAAGCCCGCAATGACGAAGCTTTTTATATGCTTTAGAGGCTGTTTTGCAACAGCCTCCTGTCGATATGTATAGTATAGTTATGCCTTTTTACCACCAGATGTCTGTGTAAGCTGCTCCGACACACGCAGCACAAGATATCCAAAAGATAATGGAGCCTGCCATGCCTATTATAGAACATATGACACCCGTTTTTGACATGCCGGTTGGTGCTCCGACTTCATTTGCCATGTTACTTCCCATTATGCCAAGAATCAAACCAGGAATCCCAAAGAAAATGCCGAATCCCCAGACAAACATAAATACAAGAGATACAATACCCAGTACCATAGATGCAATTTGCTGCCCTTTTCCGTTAAACCAATCGTCATTTTGTGTGCTCATTGGTGGAGGCGGAGGTGGTGGTGGATAACCCGGCTGAGCTGGCGGTGGGTTGTGCCCCTGATATGGGGGTGGAGGTGGTGGGTTATACCCTTGATCCGGAGGCGGAGGTGGCGGGTTGTGCCCTTGGTCTGGAGGCGGAGGTGTGTAGTTTTGATGATTGTCCATAATTATATCTTTTCCTTTCAAGACTTATTTATTTTCGTCTATTATTGTAACTCGTGCACACAAATTCGTCAATGAATTACACGACATTTGTGGCATCAAGATTGACGTCAACTCGCTGATTCTTCCATTCCATTTCTTATTTGAACTCAGGAACCGGAGGTAGCTTGCTTAGCATTTTTTTATACTTCTTTATATCTTTATTATTTATTTTTATGAATTTTCTTGCCTGTCTTTCTCCCCGTCTGGTTGTTATCGTTGACTCATTAATGTCATTATTGTCTTTTTCCAGACTATCTATGTAGCCTTGCAGTTGCAACTGCTCCGCATATTCTTCGCAATGTACTTTGTATCTTTCCTCTTTTTCACGCTTCATTTGAGCATAATCCACAGTGTGCCCTCCTTGACCATATTATCATTTTGCCGTGACACTTTTTCATACTGATCACTAATAGAACGCGTTGATATATTTGTGAGATTATTTTTCTTCATACAAGGCGAAAATCTGAAGGAATGCCTGTGGCCTTTCAAGGATTTTCAACGATGAATGACGGAAAATAGCTCGCAAAGATTCAATGGTTTCCGTTGGTGATTAGTATCTCTTAAATAGATTTTAGCATTGATTGTTGCGTTTGTCTATACATCTCCGGGCTCAAACGGCACTCTTTTTGTACTTTCCCATTGGAAGTGGTTATAATTTGTCAAAAATACAACAAGAAATACCCTAAAATATGCAAACATATATATCGGATTGAAAAATAATACCACCATCTTTTTCTGAGGCGTAATTTTTATATTCCGCCAGTCGGCCATAAGCGACATAAGTGTAAAGAGAAACAACACCATATAGATCAGCAGAAGCGGAAGCAACGCCATTGGTAACGATGTCGCAAAGCTCACCGCATTGGCATCATTAAATAACGAAAAGCCTATTGCAACAAGACCGAATATCATCGCTACAACAGAAATACCAAAAAAGAAATAGGCAGGATATGTGCTGAACATAAAGTCGAAGTTCCGCCATTTTATACTCGTTGCACCATTAGAAAATGTCGTTTTCAAAATCTTTTTATAATACATCTTCTGGCATTGAGTGTAACCCTTGATCCATCGTATTCTGCGTTTAAATGCCGTCTTTGCATCCGTCGCCTCTTCAGTATAAACTCTTGCATACGAATAGTAAAATGACGTCCAACCCTTTACAATTGCATCAGCAGCCAGCTCATAATCTTCAGTAAGACTGCGATATGGCCAACCGTTGTTCTCTTTTATCACATCCGCACGTATCATCATACCCGTGCCAATCATGGTGACTGTCATACCCAAGGTATTACGTGCACGGTTTCCCAACTCATCAATTTGTGTGTATAGCAATGCTGAACAGTTTGAAATAAATGAGTTTGAATCACGGTGACGACTTTGCCAGTTCTTTATGAGTTTTTTGCCACATATTATCTGCTTGCCACTACCTAACGCATTGTTCATTTCCTCCAACAAATCAGGTGTAGCCAGATTGTCCGCATCCAAAATCAAAAACGCATCATACTTGTCGGGAGATTCGGCTAAAATCTTTTTCAAAATTCCATCCAATGCCTCCCCTTTGCTGGCCTGGTCATCTATAACCGTCACATATGTACGTTCATAATCAGTGCAAATCCCCACAGTCGGATCACTTTCGTCAGCGACAACAACATATGTATCAAAGCACTGTGAATCATACGTCTGGTTCGCAAGTGAGTCAAGACAATAAGTAATTACGGAACTCTCATCCCTTGCGGGAACGATAACAGCAATCCTGTTCATCACATTGTTAGTGAGTCTTTTTTGTTTCTTAAAAGCGAAAAAATAATAACCTATACGCGGCAAAAACAATATTAAAGCCACGACACAAGCCCACAGATATATTTGAAATATCAGACTTGTTATGTATTCCATATTGCTCAAACCTTACTGTGCCGCCCAAGTCAAATTTGCCCATCGCAAATCTGCCCAGCTTAGGTCAGCCCCTCTCATGTCAGAATAACTCAAGTCAGCCTCAACAAGCGCAGCTCCGCTCAAATTGGCACCCTTCAAGTCAACTCTGTTTAAATTTGATTTGCTTAAATTCGCAGAACTCAAATTCGCCTGACTCAAATTTGCCTGGCTCAAGTCGACTTCCCCAATATACGATTCGCTCAAATTGGCCAAGCACAAATTCGCTTCCCGCATATTTGCCTTGTCAAAATTCGCCCACCTTAAATCGGCCTCTGTAAAGAAAGCTTTACTTAAGTTAGCCTTACTAAAGCATGCCTGACTTAGGTTCGCTTTGTAAAAAACTGCCTCGCTCAAATTGCACTTGCTAAAGTTCGCGCCTCTCATGTCAGCCAATCTAAAATCATATCTACTTAGATTCTGCTCACTTAGGTCAACTCCGCATAAGTTGGCCATAGCACCTTGGGTAAAGTTCGTCTCCAACCAGTATCTATGCTGTGCTAAAATTGCGTGTAAATCATTCTTACTAATCCTTATCATTACAATACCACCTCATCACTTTCTCTAACTTCTCGTAGTGTCATATCCTCCAACAAACGCTTTGCAACAACCTGTGCACCGGATGTATCATTACAACCTGATTGATTATGCGAAAACTTTTTCAACAATTCATAGTCATTTGCAAAGAGTCTATCCAGTGCTTCGCTTAATTCTTTCGGAGAGTCACATTTCAAACCATAACCATTTTCAACTATGTATTGATGATTCTTTTCTTCCTGCCCTAAAATATATCCGGTAATTATGATCGGAACGCACATTTTCACAGCTTCCAAAATCATATTGGGACCGGCCTTTGTTATCAAAACATCAGCCTGTGACAACCTGCTATCCATATCTGAAACATAACCAAAGACTTCGACATTTTCGGCGCTGTCAAGTTTCTCATCAAGGAATTCCTTGAGTTTCTTATTGCTTCCGGTGACAACTGTCAGGTTAATATTATGCTCTAGTGCCGCTAAAATAAGGTCTAAGGTCACCTTATTGCTTTTTAGACTAGGACTAACCATTAACACGTTGGGGATTGAAATTTCTGTCCTCGGACTTCTGTTTATCTTGCTAAACCTCTCATTTATGGGGAAGCCTGAATGAACCAACTTTTCCTCTTTAAAGCCTTTGTTTAACAGCAACTCATACATCTTGAGGGTAGGCACAAAAGTTATTTCGCATTTTTTATCATGCCAAAGATTCGAGTGCTTAACTAAATCTATAATACATGTGTATAGCGGAGTAGTCAATTTCATTCTTTTTAAGCAAAGATTAACACTACCAACAAAGCAAGGATGAACCGATAAAATCACATCCGGCTCATATTCCTTAATCAGCTTGCAAAATCGCTTATAAATCGGTTTTGAAAGAATATAATTGGAAATCCCTTTGAAAAAAGATGTGATTTCAAAAAAGCACTTCCAAAAGAATCTGTACTTGGTGGTAAAAGTAATATAGCCCGTTTCGTCGTCTCCGGTATATCCGTAAAAGAACCTCATAGCGTCAAAGTCATTGACATCCACATCCGGATCAAGCTCCAAAATCGCCGCCTTTATAGCGTTAGAGCTACTCCTATGTCCGCCACCCTTGCCGGTGGTCAAAATCAGAATCTTTTTTCGCATTTGTCTCACCTTGCATTTATTTCACCTTTTACACCCCGTCATTGTGGACAGAGCCTGCCCTGAACTTGATTCAGGGATCTGCAATCTCCTAAGTATAGCTTCGATTCAGGGGATCCCGAGTCAAGCTCGGGATGACGGATTTATTTGCCAAATCCAACTCAACAAGCGCTTTGCAGAAATTTTGCAATAACCTCATCATATTCCCCCTCTTGACTAGACCTGACATGTGAGTGCCTACCCTCCGGGAAAAAGTGAATCTCTTTGTGTTCAGACGCACAGGCGTTATATAGCTCTTCACATTTTGATTTAATACAGAAGATATCTTTTGAGCTCCAAATGAACAATATTGGAATGTCAACATCTTTCATATATTTCTGCGGAGTTTCCTTGAAAAGTCTTACTCCCGCAAACACGAAAGCAAGAAAGAAGACCGAGTGTAGCGCTGGAAAGACCGGCTTTTTTCGCATTTTGAAATTACGTTTGAATATTTCATAATAGCTCTGAAACAATCCATCAGTCACTATCAGTTTCATCCAGTCTATGCCTTCCCTTTTCAACTTAGAATGTGCATAAACTGCCGTCGCACCACCAACACAAACACCGTGAATGGCAAAATTGCTTATGGCATGCTTCTCGTTAATCAACCTCATCCAGGCAATCAAGTCGTCGCTCTCCTTGATGCCTGCTGTTTGATACTTCCCGTCACTAAGCCCATGTGCTCTAACATCAATCACCAAAATATTATAGCCGTTTTTGGCATAAACCTCGGCAAAATAATATGAATAGTTCAATGATTCCGTTCTGCCCTGTAGAATTATCGCACATTTATCAAACCCAAAATTTATATATTCGCCGAATAAATTAAGTCCGTCATTTACAATATGCAACTCTTCAGTTTTGTCCTCATATTGCCTTGCCCAACTGATGCCCTCTTCGAACATTCGTGCTTGTTGCTCATCCTTTGTATTGGTGCACTCTCTGGTCCTTTTCTTCTTCGGGTTGCGATATATTGTGTTGCAAAAAATCACAATGGGCACCACAAAGAACAGAACAATCACATTAATGGCTATGAAAATCCCGACAATTACCCAAGGATTACTTAGTGTGACATCTGACATCATACATTTCTCACTATGTCTTCGATTGTTTCTTTCTCATGCTTCAAATCAGTTATTTCAGTTCCAAAATAGTATGCCGCAAGAACACCGGGACCCACATTTATTCCGCTCATAGGATGAATATTGCCAACAATTACTTCCTTTGGCTTAATTCTTTCTTCAATTCTGGTTGCCAATATTTCAGCTTGCTTTCTCCTTGCCGAATGAGCGACGAAAATAATCTGCTCACTTGCATCCCTTATTGTTTTTTCTATATAGTCAACTGTTGTTTTGTATGCTTTTTCGTATCCGCTCACCTTCGCCAACACCGTCACCATGCCGTTGGAATCAAAATCTCCCATGGGCTTTATTCCGGCGACTGAACCAAAGAACGCCTTTGCATGAGAAATTCTTCCTTTTGATGCCACCCAAAACAAATCATCAATGGGACCCATTTGATGAACTGTCTTTTTGATTTCTTCCAACCGCTCCGCATTTTGCTCAATCGTGTAGCCTTCCATTCGAAGCTGACATGCTTTTACGGTTAAAAGTCCGAGAGCTGTCGAATATTTCATTGAGTCTACAACGAACACCTTGCGTTCAGGATACTTTTCACGCACGATTTCTTGGGCACGTACCATAATATTGTATGTAGCACTTAACGCACTTGATATGCTCAAAGCCAAAACATCCTGCCCCTGCAATAAAAATGTTTCAAAATATGAAACGACTTCATCAATACTTGGTGCAGCGGTTTTGTACTTCTTGTTGTTCGCCTTTAGCGACGAGTAAAATGCATCAAGTTCAGCGTCGCTCAAGTCAAGCGTACCCTCAACTTCATCTGCATCCGGGGTGCTCATATAACTTTTCACATAACCATCAACTTCAAATCGCTCTCTAATCTCCGGAGACAAATCACAGGTTATATCTGCAATAATCGCATAACTGTACTTCATAATGTTTACAATTCCTTTCCCCTCAAGCCCATACTCTTCAATCTACACATCTAACGTTACTCTGTTCGCAAAATCTAAACAATTGTTATTTTCAATGCTATATCCGCCCCGTCCTATACATGACTTTGCATACTTTTCTATATCATCAATGTTTCTAACAAATCTCTTTTCATTTTTCTTAAGCACGCGTACTTCAGGGATTTTATCGCCGCAAAACTCTTTCAAGGAAGTGGAATTTATCAGCACATCTTCACCCATTGTATTTACGCTATAACCAAATTGAATAACCTCGTCAGCATTTAGATATACTCCATAGTGATGGTGAGGCCCGACAAAGACTCGAACAACATCCCCCTTTTGGGGCGAAATAAAGTCGTACTTACTAGAAAATCTTTCAGCCTTCTTTCTTTTCAGCTTGTAGAAAAGCATCAGAAACTTTTCGCTTATCTCATCATTTAATTTATTTAGCTCATCTCTGCTAAGTTCAGCACCGCAGTAGTGTGACAAGTCGATACTATTTCCAATCAACAAATGCACTCTTTTGAAGAGCCCATAGTTAAAATCGTTGACAACCGGAACTATCTTCAATCCTGTCTTAATCGCAAGCAGTATATATCCCGGAGAGAACCTTGACGGCTCATATTCAAACTTAAATCCCCCTTCAGGGTACATCAATATGGGTCTACCTTTCGCGGCTACTCTTTTGCTTTTTTCAATAAAATCAAAGCTGCGTCCATGCTTGTCGACAAATATTCCTCCGGCAATGCGAACCACAAGCTTTAATAACCTTCGCCTGTCTCCATAAAAATCAGTGGCTAGAAAATGCAGTCTTTTGAAGAAAAATGCGAGGGCAACCACTATGCCGTCCAAAAAGGAACGATGATTCGATATTATTATTGCACTGCCTTTAATCCGACCGTTTTGCCTGTTTTCGTCTTCATAGTATCTCTTTGTTTTGAAGAAAAATACTTGCAAAAGCAGAAGCTGTATGAGTGCGAAATAATAAATAATTTTGCTCATTAGTCCAACATCTTTCCAATATACTCATAAAAACACTTTGGAGTACGCAGGTTCAGGTTTTCATTAAATACAATCTGAATACTAAACATACTCTCAATCTCGCCTATCAGCATCATATAATCCAAGCTCGTGCCGCCCAAATCGAGAAAGAAGTCGGAGTTCACTTGAACCTCTGCGTCAGTATTTGTAGCATTTGCAAATGCCTGCTTAATCGACAACATTGTAGCGTCATCCCCATTATCGCTTTGCCCCGCTGCACCGTCACCTAGATCTTTATAGCTCGTCAAAGTAATCTCACCTTCAGATACTTTCCGACGCAACAACGCACGTGAAACCTTAATCGCATTAGGATTTGCAATGGTTTGGCGAGTCACAAAGATGTCGTTGACATACTGCCCATATACAATCTCTGCCAAGCTTTTCTTTATCTGCTCGACCTCATCGAGAATCAGCGGAGTTGTCATTCTTTCGTCATACTCCAGAACAAGTGAAAGCTTTCCATCCATCTCAAGAACAGAAAATCTGTTTGCCTTTTTTACTACTTTCAGCTCGTTCTGAATCGTATCAGGGCTTATATTCTCGCCATTTTCGCCAATGAACAGCTCACTTTTTCGCCCAATAATAAAATTATAGCCGTTTACTATCTTCACTAAGTCATTTGTTTTTATACTCGAAAATCCGCTTTCTTCCCCTTGAAGCGTGATGATTTTTCTACAAATAGAGCTACCCGACACAGTCAACGCTCCATCAGCGTCATATGTGTAATTGACACTTGTGAAAGGAGCTCCAATTGAGCCATTCGTTCTAATGCTTATTTTTTTTGCTAAATTCACCCCGGTAATCGCCGTTTCTGTCGTTCCGTAGCCATTAAAAAGCGGATACCCTATGCAATTGATGGTTTTCAGCGCCTCACTGTCTATGTACGCACCACCGGAAATCATTATCTGTGGCGACTCACCGAACGAAGCCGCGAGCACTTCCTTAAATAGCTTTTTTGAAATCCTCACGCCCAGTGCCGGAAAAATATTTTGCAAGGCAAATGCAAGCTTTATTCCCTTTTTAAACTTTTTCTTCTTACTTTCACTTTGCTGTGAAACACCATTCATTATCCCTTTATATAACTTGTGGAATAGGATTGGCGGTGCAAAAATATGTGTAACTTTATGCCTGTTTATTGTTCCTCTGATGGTCTCCGGTGAATTATCTTTAAGAAATACCATTACACCACCGGCACTCGCAAACCAGAAGTAGCCCACCATTATTCCAAAAATATGGAATAGTGGCAAAATCATTGCAACTTTTATTTTATTTTCGTACTCGTTTATCAGCCATTTGTTGGCTTTCAAAATATCTCCGGCGTTCAGAATTTGATTTGTAACAGTCTCGCCGTCATACACGCACACCTTCGCCTCAAGCCCTGTCATAGAAGAAGAAAGTGCAAATTCATTTTGCCAATGTTCGTCTGTAATTTGTGGACATTGTTTGTCATACTCGTCAATACTTATAGTTGTAAATCCATCGTAATCGGTTGCATCGGTTACCACCAGTTTGATACCAAGCCTTTCCAAAAGCTTGACTCGTAGAAAGGCAGGGTAAAACGAGTTTATAAGATATGGCTTATGCCCACTCATCAACACTCCCCAAAACGCAACCAAAAAATTCGGTGATGTACTAAGGTCGATGCCTATATATTCACCGGCAACATCCGGGTAAGTGTGCTTAATATACGCCGCAAAGGCCCTTACATCTAAATCATGCGTCTTATATGTCGTCGCTTGAATCTCATAATCAACAAGGCTTTCATATGCGATATCCTCGCCGTTTGAAAAAATTACGCCATAAATATCTTTAAACGTCTTATTTGAGTTCTTATACGTTTCTATTTTTTTTCTTATGGTTTTCATTCTCGCTGTCATAACTAAGTTGATGCTCCCTCTCATACTGAACACTGATAGTATTAATATGCTCCGATTATAAAGTCACAGTCACTTTGCCTGCCGTCAAAATACGTAAACTCTATGTCGCTGTTTTTCTCAAAATGATCGTTGATGCAACCCACCTCATCGGAATTACAATTTTTCCCACCGAAGATGACAACCGTTGAGTACGGACGCAAAATCTCTTCATTTGCTACATCATTTAATAGAACTGCTAAATCGCTTTTTGTAATGATTTCGCTTTTCAACTTGGCTGAATACTGCACATTATTTTCTGCATCTTCTGCATTCTCTACAGTTGTACTCGTTATGTTGGCTATGAAAACTTGCTGTTTTTTCAAACTATTGAGAGACCTTATAACACTTGCAAAGTCCTCGTCAAAAATCAGCGATGACAATGTAAAGAATGTTTTTGGCAAGCTATCAGTTTCCACAACATAGAGATTCTTCAGATTTGAATACCACTTAATTCTTTCAAACATTTCTTGCATTTCCTTGTTACCGGGAAACACAATCAGGTTTTCTTTCATAAACTCATCAACAAGCATCTTGATTTCATTTTCATCCGGAGTGTAGTCAGACGGAACACTAAATGCAACATCTGCACCCAGCCTCTCCAAAATTGTTGCATTGCCATCTCCACTTGTAAATGCGACAACTGCGTAATCTTTATGCATACGCTGTTTCAATTTCTCAAACTCTTGAGTTAAGAAAAGATCATCAACTTTCCTGATTGCTATGCTGCCATAGTTAGAGAACTCATCCATTATTTCTTGCGGCTTATTGGTATGTATATGAACCTTCAAGATGCTTTCATTCTCCGCGACGACAATCGATTCCCCTCTTTTTTCCAACAGTTGAACAAAATAATCTTTGCCATTTGCATCGTGCTTTTTCAAAATAAATTCGGTGCAATAGCGGAAAAATGAAATGCTTTTCACAGAGTTTGGAATACGTTTGGGTAGTAGCTCGCTTTGCTCGCAATCAAAATACTGAACATCATCGTGCAGCGTCCTCTTCATTCCGTCAAAAATGAGATACAGTCCTAATGCACCGCTATCCACGACATTATTTTCACGAAGCACATTCATTTGCATAACAGTCTCTTGCGTGCTGAGGAACATTTCCTCAACTATAATATCAAAAAACTCTTTCACGGACGTCTTCTCAGTAATATTAGGCAGTGCTCTATTAATCGCATCACGCATCACAGTTAACATCGTACCGTCTGCCGGTTGAAGAACCGCTCCATAAGCTAAGTCATAGGCATGTTGCAAAGCTCCGGATAAATCCGCGCTTGTAACATATTCCTTACCCATTGTATACTCATGAATCCCTAAAAAATACTGTGACAAAATAAGACCTGAATTACCCTTAGAACCAATTAGCATACCTTTTACAAACGCCGAAAACACGCTGTGAAAAGAGGGTTCGTCAATTAGAGCCGCAACCCCTTTCTCAAACGTGTTTTTCATATTTGTGCCGGTGTCATTGTCCGAAACAGGGAAAACATTCAAATCATCTAAATAATCTTTATTTTGCGAAAGGCTGGTGAACCCGTTAAGCAGCATTCGACACAGCAATTCTCCATTCATTGTATTTTCGCGCACCGCTTTACCCTCCAGCCGTCTCACCCTTTTCAACAATTTCCGAATCCGCTAAATCTTCAGCGTCCGGAACATAGTTTGCATCAAACAACTTTCCGATTGTTTTTGTATCATAGCTTTTCGGCATAAGAAACGCCGCACCGAAAGCAACCAGAGATAGAAACGCTACAATAAATGGTGCAATAAATCCGCCGAGGGGTATGTTATACATCCCACCTTCAACTCCGGGCATGTTTGAAGGTACAAATATTTCACCTATTCCTCTAAGTCCGGTATCCGCAAGAAGTCCTGTTGCGATTGCTCCGGCCACCCCTATTACAATACCTTGTCCGGCAAAATACATTGCCGAATTTCTGCGTTTCATAACCTTAAGCTCAACCGATGCAACCTGCGACGGGATCATAAGCACCATCATAAAGAAAGCTCCGATTGAGAAACTTGATATCGTGCCGCCGATGATGTTTATGACGATACGCGGGACAATCGAGTCCGGGAAGAACATTGCCGACCCCAGAGAGAAGCACAAAATGCCTGCCGCAAACGAAAGGAGAGACATTTGAAGCGCAAATCTGATCCCCTTCCTCTTCGTAATCTTGTTATAAAAGAATAGCATAATGGGAACAGGTCCAAATGCCGCAGCATTGAGTAATGCCGCATATTGTGCCGGGAGTTGCAGTACCCCGGAAATCAACTCATTTTGCATTGTAAGGAATAATTGCAATCCCATAAAATATACAAAAACAACCAGCATCCACGGCCAAAACGCCTTGTTCTGAATAACGAACCGCAAACTTGATAATATGCCGGCTCTCGCTGATGATTCATTCCCTTTGAGGGAAGCTTCAGCCTTGATATCTTCATCAGTGTCCTTATGCCCTCTTGATAAGAATAAGGGTATCAGCAATGTCAGCATAAGCGGTGATGCAAATAAAATTATATGCATTATGTTTAGCCCCGTGCCTCTTAGGGCGGACAAAATAAGTGGAGCTAATGCATATGCTGATGCAAATTGAATAGTGTCAATAAACGACTTGAAGTAAGCAACTCTCGCACGTTGCTTACGATCTTTACATATACTCGAAAGACCACTATAAAATGCGACCATGGCAAGTGTGTACGCCGAGAAGAAAATAATCAGAACCGCAAAGAACCAAAAAGTGTTTAACACACTATAAGGAGCAAATGTTAGCGGAAAAGAAAGTGCAATAGCGCTAGCTATCAACGGCACAATGGTAATGAGAATCGGTAATCTTAAACGTGCATACTTGCTTTTCATCCTATCAAGCTTTGCCGCAAGCGGAATATCAATAAGTGCATCAAATATGCGACCAACTGTAAACAATATTCCAAAAATCGACGTCATAACAATAGGCACAGCATAAATGCCACCCTCTTGCATCCACGCCCAAAGTGCTATATCCTCGCGCAAATTCTGTGGATTTACAGCACTTGTGAAATAAGCCAAATGCATTGTAAATATCAAATTTGGCCCAAACACACTAAGTGCGTAGAGAAATTCTTTCTTTTTACTATTTAACATTTCCAACCCTCATTTTATACTCTCTGTTTAGTTTACTAAGCATATTAAGCCTTGCTATTCTCTCAAAGCAACTAAAAACTCGCCTCCCCAACGTGAGCCTCGCCACCTTGGCAATTTTCCTCCCGATTAGATATCCCGGCGAGTGCCATGTTGACGAATAATGATGTATTGCTACCGTATTATCAGTCACCTCTACTCTGCGGGTAATGTAATGCTGTGGGAAAAAATAATCCGTCGAGAGAAGTATTGCGTTATCATCTATTTTCTTTGTTTTGCCATCGAGCTTAATGCCATATAGCTTTTTGATCGTGGCACTGAAGTTTAGCACACACAACATATTCGAACCCTTACTTAACTCTTTGCGAGGCGTGAGATACCGCTCTAATACTTCGCGCATTATTTTGTGATTCTTTGCCGCACCCAAAACAGCACAGCCAAACCAAAGGTCCGTTTCATATCCGATAAAAAAATCATTTTCAGCAACCAACTCATCAAGGGGCTTAACAAGCTCAACATCAGTATCAAGATACACGCCACCCTGACTAAGCAAAATCGAACTTCGTATGACATCAGCAGCGAGTGAATAGTTCTTTTGCTCAATTGCCAACCTTACCCAGTCGTTACTCTCGCAGTCAAAGTTCTCTTCGTTCCACTTAATGATTTCCCAGTCCGGATGAAGCTGTCGCCATTTTTTAATGAATTCAGCATTTTGATGAGGGATTTCGTTGTCCCCCAACCAAACATAATGGATTGTTTTTTCTATCATTTACAGCTTCCTTTAATCTGTCAATATCAGTTCAATATCACTATTGCAAAGCACGTCTCCCGCCAAACTAACATTATTGCAAATATCAGCATTAAAATCAAGTAGCTTTGCATGAATTCCGCAAATTATCTCATTCCGTGGAACTTACTATGGGAATTTACGATTATCTCATTCCCCTCCCAGAATCAATGATACAAGGGATCAGTTCTCCTGTGTCGTGAGGGGATCCCGAGTCAAGCTCGGGATGACGAAAGGGAGTTTTATGCAATACTTTCGGGTTGCATCATGTATTTGTCCACAAAAGAGACATAATATATCAAAATATTGAATTGCAATAAGGATAACGGTTTGATATACTTTATCAAATAAAAGCAATAACCGAACTAAGGTTGAAATATTCGTTGAAAGTGAGAGTTTTGCTATGAGTTGTCAGTGTAAAACGAACGCAACACGTACTGATTGGACGTTCGCCGACCCATCAATTGACATTAAACTATTTGAACCATTCCTTGAAGAATATGTTGATGAAAAGGGCACACTCATCCCCATTCTTCAAAAAGCACAAGACCTATATGGCTATCTACCCCTTGACCTAATCGAGTATATCTCCGCAAAAACCGGAATAGAGCTCGCCAAAGTCATTGGAGTAGTAACTTTCTACACACAATTCAGAATGAACCCCGTTGGCAAGAATCTCATATTACTCTGCCAAGGAACTGCTTGCCACGTCAATGGCTCCGGGGACATTGAGCAAACAATTCGCGGCCACCTTGAGGTCGAAGAAGGCGAAATAACCCCTGATGGCTTGTTCACATATAATAATGTCGCATGTATTGGCTGTTGCAGCCTAGCTCCGGCGATGATGATTGGCAGTACAACATACGGCCATTTGACAAAAGATAAAACAGTTGAAATCCTTAAACAAATTAAGGAGGTATCGTATGAATAAATTCATACGAACCAGAGAATGTGCCAATCGCATTCATTTGGAAATGCAATTGATGCACAAAATGACCATTCCTTCATGGTCGTTTTGTGTCAAAATCTTTGATAAGGAATGGTTATACGACAAATGAAAATTACAGTAGGAAAAGGCAGTTGCGGCATCGCCGCAGGCGCAGAAGACGTGTTTGCCGCCTTTGAAGAAAAGATTAAAGCCGCTAACATTGATTGTGACGTTGTAACGACAGGTTGCATCGGTATGTGTTATATCGAGCCAATAGTGAACCTTATCAACGACAACGGCGACTCTACAACATATGTTAACGTAGATTTTGACGCTGTTGATGAAATTACGAAGTCACTTCAAGGCCTCGAAAATCAATCCGGCAAATATCAGATTTTACAAGAGGACTTGGACGTACTGGCTGCTCAACCCAGAGTCGCCCTTGCCAATTGCGGAATCATCAACCCCGAGCATATCGACGAATACATCGCTCGCGATGGGTATAAGGCGGCAGAAAAATGCATCAAATCACTCACACCGGAAGAAGTCATTGAAGAAATGAAAATCTCCGGCATCGGAGGGCGTGGCGGTGCTGGATTCCCCACATGGTTTAAGTGGAACGCTGCTCGCGAATCTAAGGGCAATAAAAAATACATGATCTGTAATGCAGACGAAGGCGATCCCGGAGCATTTATGGATCGTGCAATAATCGAGGGAGACCCTCATGCCGTAATAGAAGGTATGTTCATCGGTGCATATGCCATTGGCTCTGACGAAGGCATCGTATATGTACGTGCAGAATATCCGCTGGCCATAATTCGTTTAGAAAACGCAATCAAGCAAGCTCGCGAACACGGTGTGCTGGGTAAAAACATCTTTGGAAGCGACTATAGCTTCGATATACGCATAAAAGCAGGCGCAGGCGCGTTTGTCTGTGGTGAAGAAACTGCTCTCATCGCATCACTTGAGGGCGAACGTGGTATGCCAAGACTCAAGCCACCATTCCCTGCACAGAAAGGCTATTGGCAAAAGCCAAGTAATATAAATAATGTCGAGACCTTTGCCAACGTGCCATGGATCATACGCAACGGCGGCAAGGCTTTCAATAGTATGGGAACCGAAAATTCAAAAGGCACCAAAGTATTTGCACTAACCGGCAAAATAAATAAAGGCGGCCTCGTTGAAATACCAATGGGCGAATCCATCAAAAGCGTGGTCTTTGGCGTCGGCGGTGGAATCAAAGATGGAGTACCCTTCAAGGCCGTGCAGATGGGCGGTCCATCCGGAGGCTGTATTCCCGCTGAACTCGCAGACACAGTAATTGACTACAAAACCCTCGCCGAAACCGGTGCAATAATGGGCTCAGGCGGAATGGTCGTTATGGACGAAACCACTTGCATGGTGGACATTGCACGATTTTTCCTCGACTTTACATGTAAGGAAAGCTGTGGGAAATGCACTCATTGCAGAGTTGGCAATCTTCGCCTGCTAGAAATCTTACAACGTATTTGTGACGGTGACGGACGCGACGGTGACATTGAACTATTAAGTGAGTTAGCAGAGCAAATTAAAGAAGGATCTCTCTGCCAGCTAGGACAAACCGCACCTAACCCTGTGCAGACAACCATTCGATATTTCAAGCATGAGTATGAAAACCATATCTATAACAAGAAATGTACTGCTCGTCAGTGTAAGGCATTGCTTACATATAGCATTGACGAAGACAAATGCATCGGCTGTACGATCTGTAAAAGGGAATGTCCCAACGATGCAATATCTGGCGACGTTAAGAAACCGCATACAATCGACATGAGCAAATGCATAAAATGCAACAAATGCGTTGAAGTCTGTAAGTTCAATGCAGTCATTGTAGATTAGATGTCAAATAATCTATGAAAAACTACCCGTCATTCTGCGCGAAGTCGCAGAATGACGGTAACGTCAAATGGTTCATACAAAACGAAACATTACTAAAGTAGGGGTGTATACAATGAAGTTAATTATAAATGGTCACGAAGTTATCGGGCAAAAAGGACAAACAATACTTGAAGTTGCACTCTCCGTAGGCATTGACATTCCCACACTATGTCATGACGAGCGTGTCGAGACATATGGAGCATGCGGAATATGTGTCGTAGAAGCAGAAGGTGCAAACAAGCTCTTCAGAGCGTGTTCAACCGTTGCCTCAGATGGTATGGTTGTACATACAGACACCCCGAGAGTGCTAAAGTGTCGCCAGTCCTCATTGGACTTACTACTAAGCGACCATACCGGCGACTGCATCGCACCATGTACCCTTGCATGCCCTGCAAACACCGACTGTCAAGGATATGTCAATTTAATAGCAGACGGCGAACACGAAGCCGCCCACAAGCTCATAATGGAGAAGATCCCGCTTCCATCATCAATTGGACGCGTTTGCCCTCACCCATGTGAAGATGCGTGCCGCAGAGAATTGGTCGAAGAGCCAATAGCAATTGCAACACTTAAGCGATTTGCCGCAGACCAAAATCTCGGTGCAACCTATGTCAGCACACCTGATGAGTCCACTGGCAAAAGCATTGCAATTATTGGCGGCGGACCCGGTGGTCTATCAGCAGCATACTTCCTGCGCTTGCGTGGACATGATGTTATCGTTTATGATGCGATGCCACACATGGGTGGAATGTTAAGGTATGGAATTCCTGAGTATCGACTACCAAAAGAAGTTCTCCAAACCGAGATTGATGCCATCGAAAAGCTTGGAGTCAAGCTGGAGAACAATGTTAAAATCGGACGTGATTTGACTCTTGACGAGCTGAAAGAAAAACATGATGCTGTGCTCGTCGCTGTTGGTGCTTGGACTAGCGTCGGATTACGCTGCCCCGGCGAAGAGCTGGAGGGTGTATTCGGAGGCATTGATTTCTTAAAAGATGTTGCATTAGGCAACACCGTGAACATTGGTGATAAAGTCGCCATTGTTGGCGGCGGAAACACTGCAATGGATGCCTGTAGAGTCGCCGTGAGACTCGGAGCATCACAGGTATATAATATTTACCGACGCACGAAAAACGAAATGCCCGCAGAGCAAATTGAAATAATTGAAGCTGAAGAAGAAGGCGTTATCTTCAAGAATCTTACCAACCCGATAGAAGTAGTGGGAGATAATGGAAAGGTTTGTGCCGTTCGACTGCAAGTAATGGAGCTAGGCGAACCTGATGCATCAGGACGTCGCTCCCCTGTTCCCGTCGAAGGTAAGGAAGAAGTGATTGAAATTGACTCAATCATTGCTGCGATTGGACAAAAGACTGACTCACTCGGACTGGAAGCTCTTGAGCATACAGGCTGGAGAACCATCAAGGCCGACGAGCATACATTCCTTACAAGCATTAACAAAGTCTTCGCCATCGGTGACGCTACAAATGATGGTGCAGATATCGCCATAACAGCCATCGCCGAAGCAGGCAAAGCCGCTGATATTATTGACAAGTTCGTCCGTGGCAAAGACATTACACAAAAAGAGCTGTTCCTGGTGAAAGATGAGAAGACAGCAGAAGACTTCGCAGATCAAGAGCATCTTCCGCGGTCAAAAACACAGCACCGCTCAGCAGGTGAGCGACGCGGCGATTTCCTTGTATATGATTTTGGCTTCACAGCAGAAGAAGCAATGCAAGAAGCATCACGCTGTCTGAAGTGCGGTTGCTTAGATTATGCCGACTGCAAGTTGATCAAATACGCTAACCAATACGATGTAGAGCCGGAGAAGTATGCAGGGAAAATGCATTGCCGCCCGGAATCTGACGACATCCCCAACGTACACAGAACTCCAGACAAGTGCATATTATGCGGACTATGTGTCAGACTGTGCGAAGAATCTGTCGGTGCCGGTGTACTAGGATTCGTCAATCGAGGCTTCGATACCATCGTGCAGCCTGCAGGCGACCTGAGTGCTTGTGAAGACTGCGGTAAGTGTGCCGAGGTCTGCCCCACCGGTGCGCTGATCGGAACGTAATAAAACTTCATATGCTAATAGCTGAAACGTAAGTATCATTCTCACGTTTCAGCTATATTTTTTAATCTTTGTAATTTGACCCCATTTTGACCCCCACGGGGATGAACTCAGATGAAACGGGGTGATATAGAATAGTCAATTAGTACTATTCGCAAACATCCCATTCCATTGTCCGGAACGTGTTGAGTCAGTACGCTTTAGTTTACCGCTTACCTTAAGAGAAGGGCTGTTTTGATTGTCTAAAGAGTCTATTATCGATCTTTTTATGTCTGCTCTTCCCAAGAATAGCTCAGGTTGTTTTCCAAATGATGGGTTGAATGGATTCTTCATACTTTCTCCCTCGCTTCATACATCTTCATACTTCTGCGATCATTGTAGACTTCTTCATACTTTTTGTCAAGTCATAAAACTGTGTCACAAAATAAAAAAAAGCTCGCAAACCATTACAGTTGCGAGCTTTCACGTTGGAGCTGCTGACGGGAATGTGACAACCGTGGGATGTTTCTCTCCCTATAGGGGCTTGAATCGACGCGTAAATATGGAGCTGCTGACGGGAATTGAACCCGTGAACCTCCTCATTACCAATGAGGTGCTCTACCGACTGAGCTACAGCAGCATATTGGCGACCCAGAACGGACTCGAACCGTCGGCCTCCAGCGTGACAGGCTGGCGTTCTAACCAACTGAACTACTGGGCCACACACCAAAGTATGCTAACATACAACACCATAAAATGCAAGCAAAAGCGTATGCAAATTTTCGCAAACCTTTACATGGCAATTTGACATATGTTATTCAACAACCTTCCCACCAATGTATACCTTTTCAATATTCAACTTACTATCAAGCAAGACCATATCAGCGTTGCAATCCTTTTGCAAACTCCCGACTTCATTTTCCACACCTATGGCCTCTGCACTGCGTCGTGACGCCGCCATTACCGCTTTACAAAGAGGTATACCTAAGCCGGTTGCAACACGCACGCCCTGCATTAGTGTAATCGACGACCCGGCTAATGTGTTACTGTCACGCAACATAACCTTACCATCAACAACAGTTACAGGCATATTCATCGAAATATAGTCTCCATCAGGAAGTCCTGTCATATCAATTGAATCACTTATCAAACAGACACGGTCAGTAAACATATTAAACGCTGCCCTAATTACCGCCGGATGCAAGTGAAAACCGTCACTTATTATCTCAACAAATGCATTTGCATCCAGTGCCGCACCCAGCACGCCCGGTTCACGATGCAAGAACGGATTCATCCCATTAAACAGATGCGTAACATGTGTCGCACCGCAAGAAAACGCCTCCATTGCAGTCTTATAATCAGCTTCAGTATGCGCAACAGACACTACACATGTCTTTGCAACCTCTTTTATAAAGTCCATACCGCCACCCAGCTCCGGTGCAACACAGACAATCTTAATTGCACCGCCGGATGCCTCATTTAGCTTCATAAACATTGAAATATCGGGATTGCGTAATAGTTCCGGCGGGTGTGCACCCCGTTTACCATGACTAAAATACGGACCTTCCATATTTATACCCAAACAACGTGCTCCGTTTTTTTGACGCCTATATTCACCAATATTCTTCATTGCCTTGGTCAACACATCTTCGGTAGCCGTCACAGTTGAAGCTAAAAACGATGTCGTGCCGTTTTTAGCATAAAATTTAGCCATTTCTTGCGTCTTTTCTTTAGAATCACCAATATGCCCTCCGCCGAGAGCACCGTGCGTATGAATATCCACAAGCCCGGGAATAAGATACGGACCTACTTCAGTACCACCCGTCTCACAAACATTTATATTCTTTATTTTTTCATCAAATTCAATACTACCTCTTCTGAATACGCCATCACTCATTAAAATTTGAACATTTTCAATCTTTCCATTATGTATCATTTGATTGGTCCTTTCGGCAGTTTTAATACTAAACACTGGTAGAATAGTAATATGATATTTAATAACAACAATGTTTGTCAATAGGTAAATCGCACATATCGCTATATCAAATATATACAAGCAGGATTCCGTATGATCATTTGTCAAAATTATTTATTTGCTGTATACTGCTTAATGTTGCACAAAGTAGCAACACATTAACGAGAGAGAGCAGATGCATTGAGTAATTTAGATAACACAAAAAAACTTTCAAAAGGCAGAATGATAGCCTTCGCTACAGGCGACATCTGTGGCGGAGGAGCATTTAATATCATTAACTTTCTATATCCGGTATTTCTGGTTCTGGTAATAGGGCTACCTCCATATTTTGCGGGAATCGTCATCATGGTCGCAAGCTTATTTGACGCCACAATCGACCCTATAATCGGACTTTTTTCCGACAAACTGCGAGTACGATACAAAACACGTCGAGGCTCAATGTTCTTTAGCGCACCACTCGTGCTAATATCGCTCTTTTTAATGTTCTACCCCTACACCAACGAAAGTGTCATGGTTAGAGGAGCAATTGCACTGGCATCATATATGTTCTTTTGCTTTGCACTTGCTTCATTCAAAATCCCATATTATTCACTCTCAACAGAACTGACTGACGACTATACAGACAGAGGTAAGCTGATGTCTGTTCGATTAGGCTTCTCAATAGTGGCATCAATCATCTGTGTTGCTGTTCCGGGTATTATTGTAGATAGCTTCGACGGGCACACAGGATATGTCGTCATGAGCCTCTCATTTGGTGTTGTTTTTATGCTCTGCATTTTGGTCACTGCATTATTTGCAAAAGAAGGCATTGATCCACCAACACAGACCGATCGTTTCGTTCTCAAGGACTTCCTAAACCCCTTCAAAGTAAAGCCATTTCGCCAATACCTATGGATGTTTCTCGCTTGTCAGGTAACAATGGCTGCTATGAGTGCTCTTTTCTTTTTCTATGTGGAGTTCTACTTTATTCGTGACATAACTGCAGCCGGCGAAACCAGCATGGTAGGATTTATTGGTGCAGCTTTGATGTTCGGTATGCAAGTTATCGCACTTCCGTTTTACATGAAATTGATTAAATCCCGCGGCAAAATGTCCGCATATACCATAGGCAGCGTCATATGGGTCATAAGTGCATTAGTTTTGCTCGCCATACCCGCCGGAACGAGTGCCGTGTGGCTCTATTTACTTGCTGCGGCAATGGGCTTCGGTATTAGCGGCCCCGGACTTATCCCACACGCGATATTCCCCGACATTGTGGATGTTGGACATCTACAGTTCGGCGAACGTCGCCCGGGAATATTTTCCGGAGTTGCAAACTTCATAAACACTATTTCACAAGCAATCGGAGTTGGTGTTGTAATGGCAATTATCGGTGTAGCAGGCTTCAGAGAAAGAGAACCCGGTGCTCCACCAATCCTCGCTCAGCCTGAATCTGCCCAAAATGCGATAGTCTTGATTATGGCTTTTGCACCGCTCATATGCATGAGCCTGGGAATATTTATTAGCCGCCGGTACAAGCTTTCAAAGAAAAACCACGCACGAGTGCTCGATGCCATAGAGCGAAGCGAAGATAGAGAAACAGTTTTGGAATCATTATAGTTGCAAACTCACATTAAGGTTCATATATGAAAAAACAAAAAACTAAAAAAGCTCTCCGAGCACCATGCGGCATAATATATTTTCTGCTGTATATTATATTCTATCCACTACTAAAGCTCCTTTTCCGCTTGAAAGTTGACAAATCCAACTACAACAAGCCAAAAGGAGCATTTGTCGTTTTAGCAAATCACTCATCATTCATGGATTTTTTACTTGCCATGCTGACAGTATATCCGCGTCGCCTCAATGCAGTCACTGCTCAAAAATTCTTCGCCGTACCCATACTACGCTTTCTCTTCGGACTTATGGGATGTATGCCCAAAAATTTGTTTGAACCCGACATCAGAGCCATTATCGGCATGAAACAGACCGTTGCCCGCGGTGGAGGCGTTCTGCTTTTCCCGGAGGGACGCTGTAGTGTCGATGGCTCATACATGGGCATCAACAAGTCAACAGCTAAGCTTATCAAGAACCTTGGTGTTCCTGTTGTCAGCTGCGTTATTGGCGGCTCATATACAGCAATGCCGTTCTGGCGTAAAATATTTAGATTTGGCAGTCTGTCTGTTACACTCTCAACGCTTTTTACTGAAGAGGATACACAAACTCTAACTCTTGACGAAATAAACGACTCAATTGACCAATCGCTTAGTATCACCGACAGCCGTTTCTCAAGCAAACATTATCGTACATTTACAAAACGAACACTTGCAGAAGGACTGCACAACATTCTTTACTGGTGTCCGCATTGTAAGGCCGAGTTCACAACAGAGACAAAGGGTTGCAAAATATTCTGCACAGCTTGCGTGAGTTCTGCGATCATGAACGAGTACGCACAACTAGTTACGGATGATAGCTGTTCATATCCGGCAACAGTACACGAGTGGTTCAAAATGCAAACCAATCATGAAATGAACAAGTTACATGATGACATGGATCCAATCAATGTTGAGGTCACGGTCAGAACCCCATTGCATCCGGACTTTCGTGATGGTAATACCGGCGATAACACCGGAGTGCTCACCCTCTCTCCAAAGGGTTGGCACTTCAAAGGACGTATTCTAGGCAGTGAAACTTCACGCACATTTGCTATAGAGCACATTCCGGCGATTCCATTTGATCCAGCACAAAATTTCCAAATATATTCAGATGGGCAATATTATGAGTTCATCCCGAAAAACCTGCAATCATGCGCAAAATACTCTATTATCGGAGAGTGTGCGCATCGCAGGTTCTCGTCAAGGGTTCTAATGACTTCATTTTGCGGTCTTGGCGATCAGTGCTAGCTCACTACGCCCGGCACACCTCATATGTATCTTTCAAATGAAAAAACTCGGCACAAGCCGAGTTTTTCTTTTGCAGTAATCGTTTTGATTAGTCTTCGAACTCTTCAGTGTTCTTGAGTAGTTTTTCGTCGATTCTCGCTTTGATATCTACGAAAAAGTCTGCGATTTCATTACGGAAAATGTAAATTGCTGCGACTGCTGCTGCAATAAACACGACCGCTCCGATAGCTGCATACATAGCCTTATTACTCTTCATTGTAAAATCTCCTTTTTTCTTTCAAGTACAGACTATTATACACTATTTTTAGACAAATTCAACACCAAATTAACATTTTAATTTTTAAGCACATTATTATGCATTACTAGTCACTGCTACCTTTCCATGTCATCGCGAGGGACATAACGACGTGGCGATCCACGGGAACACAGTAGAACTGATCCCTTGTGTCCTCCTGTGTCATCGGCGAGATTTTCGTTGTCTGCGATATAACTCTGCGCCAAACAATGCCACTAACACAGCCAGCATGATTATTACGACTATCGGAACCAGTAGATGTTGATTTACACCGGTTTGTGGCAATTTCTTAACCTGAAGCTCAGCATTATCATTGCCGTTGTTATTGTCATTATCTTTGTCGCCACCATTCCCGTTGCTTCCATTATCATTATTGCCACTACTTCCGCTATTGTTGCCATTGTTATCACCGGTACCATTATTGTTTCCGTTCTCGCTTCCATTACCATTTTCATTGCCGCTTCCGTTTTCATTACCGTTTCCGTTACCATTTCCATTACCGTTCTCATTATCGTTATTGCTTTCGCTTTCACGTAATACAAAGTTTGCGATAATTATAACAGTCTTTCCGGGCATATCAAACTCTGCAGTCATTTCCAATAGTCCGCCCTCAATCTCCACACCTTCACATTCAAATGTCCATCCGGCAAAACGATAACCCTCGTCCGCAACTGCAGTAACACTAACTTCATAAAATAACGGATATACGCCACTCGGTGTGCCAGCCACAGTGCCTCCCGCACCACTAAGAACATTCAGTGAAAACGACATCTCTTTATATACATCCGTTAGAATCGCATTGTTTTCGACAAAGAAGCCGACTATTTGCTCGGCAACAACAACTTCTACTATACCTTGAGCTTGCACACTATCCAGCCAAACTATCCATGTGTCACCGGAGCCTGTCAAAGTTGTGCCTCTTATTACCGCTCCACTTGCATTTCTTATTATGACGTCATCAATATCAAGATCAGAAATCCCCACGTCAAATAATAGTTCAATTGCAATTGAGTCTGCCAAATTACTAACTCCACCCATCTGTGTTGCGCTCATTAAAGATACCGTTTGCAACGCAGTCAATCTGACATATTTATCGGTATGGAAAAACGTAAAGTCTGCATCTATATTTGTTCCCTGATCCCACATGTGGTTTTCACTACTTGGTCCGGGAGCACCAACCTCGCTACCATCAAAGAAACTGCTCCATTTCCAGCGGTAATAAAGGGTAATTTCAGGCACATCTACAGTATTCGTTGGCCACTGTTGCATACTGCCATCGGAAGCACCGGGCCAGCTCACCGCACTAAGTCCACCTTGTGCAATAAATTCACCATGAGCTATCGTAATATTACTGACACTACCGGAGGAAGCAAGGGCAGTCACCTCACCCGAAATTGCTTCCGGAACTATTATCTCGTCATTAAGCTCATCATCGCTAGCCACAGCACCTTCACCTTCCAAAGCGTCATGCTCAAAATCATCAATATCTAACCCAATTTCCTCATCGAGAATTTCTGGCGGTACTGTAGATTCATCAACTTCATCGAACTCGTCATGTTCATTATCATTGTTGAGTTCTTCACAATCCACAACCATTTCGTCTAGAGTTGATACCGCTTCGCCTAGAGTTGACCCCATTTCACCTAGGGCTGACGTCACCGTATTGGGATCATAAAGTGAAAGACCCACACCTTCATTCTGACCACCCCTGGCCGTCAAAGTTCCGCTACCATCGATGTTAATAGTCAAATTATTTCCAACTGTAATTCCAACTCCCCCAGTGGGTCTTGAGTCAAATATGCTGTTACCATTAAGAAATATAGTCACCCCGTCATGGGTTCCTGCAGACTTCATAATCGTCAATGCTCTATTAACACCAAATGTTGTCCACGAAAACCCGGATAGGTGCAAATCATATCCACCGTCGTCTCTTTGAGTCGCCCACCACGCACCTGTCTCTTTATCAGCATCAAGCGGTGCTTTACCAACTGTCGCCTCATACCCTTTTACCGGAACTCCGTCTTTATTATAATCTCTGTACATAACTCCGTTATATGAATCAAATATAAGAGCATAATCATTTGAAACCGTTGCATCAGAAATCGGAAAAAACCCTGCCGTCGGTGCATTGTAATAATATAGTCCACTTCCAAGTCGCGGATTATAGTACCACTGTAGATAGAGTGGAAAACTTCCGGCACTTATTGTTAAATCAAGGGCTGATCCTTGCTCATAATGACTTCTGCCAGCTGCCGCTACATGATTCCAAACAGCAACTTGACCGCCGCCGCCTTGCCCTCGCATTGGCCACCTTATAGCCTGTGCAGATATGGCTGTCGCAGTGCTTGTACCATATGCAAACACAAATCCGCCATTAACGGTGACTGTCCCACCAGGTGCACGTATCGCAGCTCCGGTACGGAACACCGCTACCTGACCTCCAGGACCTCCGTAGCCACCTGTGCCACTCGCAGTATCACTTACAATGACTTTGGAGTTTGGACCTCCGCCTAAATTTTGAATTGCATATCCGGTGTTTGACGAAACTAAACCACCTGCTACAATGATGCTAAAGTTCGCATACTGATTAGACGCCAGATTTGTAGAAATAAGTCCTGTGTCTGCATTGATCGCATTGCCACTAACAGATGACACAGTCCCACCTTTTACGACAACAGTGCTATTTACTCCGGTTATATTGATCGCGTTGCCACCAACAGATGAAACTGTTCCGCCTTCAACTATAATTCCAGTATTCGGCAAGTCTTGTGGATTTGTTGTGGCGGTTGAGATTGCAGTACCCGTACCTACCGCACTAACAACTGCACCACCACTTACTGTCGCATATGAGGATACTCCGACAAGATTTATCCCACGCCCGTTAATTGAGATCACCTGTGCATTATCGGTCACAAGAACGTTCCCTCTCGTTTGAAGCGCAAAGCCGGCTGATGATGTGCTTCGTACAACTCCCGAGCCTTGCACTACAACATTCCAGCCACCACCCAGAAGATTGCCCTGAACACCACTCATATCAATTGCGGGATTTAAATTATTTCCTGCAGCATTTGCAACAATCCCGCCATCCACCAAAACAGTGGACATAGAATCCATGCCCTGTGACCAGATCGCTCTTGCAGCACCTGACATAACTGTTCCGCCATCAGCAACTGTTATGTGCGTATCCCCACCACTATCATTGATAGCATTTCCTGTTGGAACAGAAATAATAGAGCCACCATTGACGTTGATACGTACATTCATCAGTTGAGTCATTACATTGACAGCAGAAGTTGTTCCGGTATTCGTAACACTTCCATTCGGAGTAATATTAAGTGTTGTGTTCGATACCGAAATATTGACCGCACTTCCGCTCCGCTCCGCCAAAATCTCACCACCACTTTGAACATTCAGTGTTGCTCCGTCTCCGGCAAGATTTATTGTGCCTCCGGTACCCGTGTTATTAATAGAGCCACCACTGCATATGTTGAATGTTCCACTTCCATTCAATGTAATCATAAAAGCAGTCGCAGGACTAACCACACCGGAAACCCTGGCTTGCCAGTCGACCGTAACTCCTGCTCTTATGGTAAATACATATCCTGTGCTCACCGTTGTTGCCCCAATCACGGTGATTGTATCACCGGATGTAGCATTATTCAGAGCTGATTGAACCGCCGACATTGGCTGAGCACTCAAATCTATTGTAGAGCTCGCCGCCGATGCATTATTTGCATCAAAAGTAGTCATGCTAAACAGCATGACCAAGATCAAAGAAACAGCGATAAATCGAGTTCGCATACTTTTCATGTCATCCGTCCCCCTTCGCATAACATGCTACTCAATTAATATATCGTGTACTTTGTATTAAATGTTTAGTTATATTTAGTTTTTACACAAAAGAAAATGCCGTTAATGTGAAAAAAAGCAATTTCTCGCTTAAAATATCGATCATACGTTCTTGTATTTATCATGAAGCTCTTGTAATACTCCCGCGATATATTCAACATTAAGAAAAGAAAAGTTGAGATTTATTAATAGAGCTGGTACGCTTTCCCACCCTGTTACCATCTTTGTAATTGCCTGCGATTTTGTGCCGGCACCTTTAATTTCTCGCCTGTCAAACACAAAAATCCCTATATACTTCTGTTTTGTCCTTGTATTTGTTGCTACACTCGTTGTTACAACTGTAGATTCAATAACTTGTTCCATCACTTCAATTTTTACAATATTTTCCCATGCGGCTAAGTTTTCTCCCCACCCATGAGGAACGGTAATTCCTTTATCAGATATAATTGCAATTGGCTTTCGTATCATTAGTATAACATACATAAGCCCGCCTCCGCCGAAGAAAACAATAGCTATTATGCCGATTATTGTGGTGGCTGTCTCATCCTGTTGCATTATAAACAAACCGCCTGCAACAAAAACCAAACAAAGAAGAACAAAAGAAAGATTGCCCAATAAAGTGCGTTTAATTACAATATTACCATCTCTGTCTGTTTTCACTGCTGATTTGCTCAAATATCTTGTAATACGGGCACCCACAGCACTTACTTTGCTTGTACCGGTATTCTCGTGCTTTTTCCTCATCTTTTTCATTATAAAATGAATCAGCATAAGGACTATAGCTACCAAAATCGACAATACGCCCAAGCCAAGTAAAGCATCAATATCTCCCACAGGAAGACTGGACAAGCCATCCATATAGAGACTGTCTTCATAAAGACCGTAGACAAGTAAGCCGATGCCTAGCACCAGTAATAGTATTCCGATTATTAATAATTTTTTCATGTATTGACAACCCCTCTCTGCAAAGTCATCTATTCCTAATCTCGATACACACGATTTACTTATTAGGTTCCAACAAATGTTGCGTATTGCTTTTCAATTCTAACCCCATTTACATACAACAGCAACAGTTTGGCACTCAACGCAATTTTATCGTACCCGCCACTTAACGCCTTTGGCGTTTGAAGTGGGGGTCTTGACGAAGTCAAGATGTGGGTTAAGACCCCCTCTCTAGGCGGAATACCTTTCAGTAGGAGTACAATCTCCTTCTGAAAATTGAATTGAATTGTACTTCATCGGCATCAATTCCTTGTTTATTCGATAATTCGGGGATTGTATTCCTGTAATGTCTGTGATATTATCTCATTGAGGTGAAATATATGATTACTCGCATGATTGGAGATAGTATTCGTAACGAAGTACTTAGTGGCAGAAAAGCCGTCATTTTGCTTGGAGCGCGACAAGTTGGTAAAACAACACTATTGAACACACTTTTTGAGGATAGTGATGATGTTTTGTGGCTCAGTGGAGATACGTCAAATGCTCGTCTGTTGCTTACTGCACAGAGTGTAGAACAGTTGCGTGTCATAATTGGCAAACACAATGTACTGGTGATTGACGAAGCGCAACGTGTGCCGGATATTGGCATAGTGCTGAAAGTAATAATTGATAATATTCCGCAGGTGAAAGTTGTCGCAACAGGAAGTTCGTCTTTTGATTTAGCAAGCAGAACCGCCGAGCCATTAACCGGACGAAAACGACAGTTTACGTTATTTCCAATTTCCTTTGCTGAAATGGTCGAACATCACGGCTTACTCTCGGAAAAAAACTTAATTCCACATAGACTCATTTATGGATATTATCCCGACATTGTCAGCTCACCCGGCGAGGAGCGTCGCTTATTGCAGGAATTGACAGACAGTTATTTGTATAAAGACATTCTTGCTCTTGACAAGATAAAAAAATCTGAGCAACTTACCCGCCTGCTTAGAGCTTTGGCATTTCAAATCGGCTCGCAAGTGTCGTATACCGAGTTGGGACAGTTATGCGGGTTAGACAACAAAACTGTTGAAAAATATATCGGTATTTTAGAGCAGACATTTGTAATTTTCCGACTCGGCTCATATTCACGCAATTTGCGCAATGAACTAAAAGCAAGTCGCAAAATCTATTTCACTGATAACGGTATTCGTAATGCACTGGTTGCGGATTTTCGCCCTGTGGAACTTCGCGATGATGTGGGCAAGCTGTGGGAAAACTTCCTTGTCAGCGAGCGTTTCAAGCACAACAAATATGCAGAAAATTACGCAAATTCATGGTTTTGGCGCACACAAGCTCAGCAAGAGATTGACTACATTGAGGAAAAAGACGGTCATTTGTCGGCTTTTGAGTTTAAGTGGAACCCGTCTGCGAAAGTGAAGCAACCGAAAGCATTTACAGTAGCGTACCCGGATAGTTCGTTTTCTGTTATACACAGCGGCAATGCCGAGAGTTTTTTGTTACATTAAGTTTTCTCCATTAGTAATATATCTGCTTGTTAGGTTCCAACAAATGTTGCGTCTTGCTTTTCAATTCTAACTCCATTTACATACAACTTAGATGTAAAGAAATGCTGCACAAAGGACGATAAATATAATAATATATTTCACTCAGTTCTCCTACTCATAAACATAAAATTTGTTCGTCACTTGCTTCCAATCATTGACACAGTAGTTTTGCTTATTTTATAACATAGCCGTTAAGTGCAAGTTTCTTGATTCCTTTATCAAAACTTTCAGCTTTCATTAGAATGTAATCTGTATTGTATGTTGAAACAACGAAGATTGCAACTTCAATTTCTGCCAATATTTTTGAAATTTTCGAAATTACTCCAATCATTCCAAAGTCCAATACGCCTGATATTCTCAATGCTTTCCAACCGGATTCAGATGCGATGGCATTAGGCGGCACATAGTCTGTCTCACATACTAGAGAAATCTCATCAGAAGTTTTCGACAAAAAAACAAACTCTCGCGTGAAATCCACATGTTCAATTTGCTCTATTTTGCAAACACTAAAATCATACTCAATTTTCTGTAACTTCATCATATCAAAATTTCGCCCTCTATTTCACCGTTTTCTTTTATACAAGCTGATAAATATTCGGTCGGAATGTACGGAACTTGGTTATTATTGTATTCTTTTATTTCTATTGATTTCATAACTCTATCTTTCCATTTATATAAATTTCGCCTATTAATAATTGCTGAGTCGCGTGCGCTCATGTTTCACTGCATATTATTGAATTCCGCTGTTGTCGACCACTGATATAATGCCCGAAAAATCCTCTGCGCCTTCCCAACTTGTAAATACATTTTCTAATTGTTTAATCATCATTCTAAGACCTCTACACTAGTATTTATGGGGTTTTCTCCATTCATGGAGGTTGGTGGTCATTTTGACCACCAACCTCCTCTGTGTTGTGTACACGAGCTAATACTCACTAAAACTGTGCATAAAAAGTCGATTGTTAGATGCTTATTTTGCATACTATCTCATCATCAATGATACGCCCATCTTCCTTAAATCCATATGAGGCAAAGGTTCCTCTTGATGCGTCATTATCAGGATCATACGACGAAAAGCATAAGTTCGCAGCACCAAGGTATTTTGATTTAACTTTATCCATTGCAAGGCTTAAGATTTCCTTTCCAAATCCCTTTCCTTGATATTCTTTGTCCACAAACAGACGCCAAATATAATAGATTGGTTCGTCAGAATATTCATCTTCATCTGTTTCTCCCGGATAGAAATAACCAATCATTATAAATCCGACCATTTTGCCGTCTTTGTAGGCTGCATATGGAGCGGCACGGCTGTTTTCTTCTCTCTCGATATGTCTTTTGTTTGTGTCATATGCTTCTGCAAGGCTATATGAATTTGATGCAACGAAATCGTTCTGCTCATCCGCAACGCTTAAATTTATACATTCCACCATTTCTTTATCTAAAATAGATATTGGTTTTAACTCAATCATAATCAATTCCTCGTATTACTTCAATACTCCATCAAGCCAAGGTGTTTCATTGCCATGAGCGGTTTTAATTGAATCCATCAACCATTGTTTCTGTTCTCCCGAAAGCAATGGCATTACCGATTTGAAATCATCTTCCATCTTTGGTTTCAGATATGGGTGAGTTGCTGAAAATTTGTCTGTCTTATAAAACAAAATAATCTCGGGAGCTAGATAAGGAATGTCATCTGCGTACAAAATTGCTTTATTCATAGGTCTAGTGATTTTGTGATTATCTTGTAGAATGTATGTATCACTGTCACGGTCATTAAAAGTAAGTTCGATAAAGACAAAACTGGTAAGGCGTGGCTCGTGCATATAGTAAGAATAAACATCGCTTCCTGCTCGCTCTATGGGGAACATTTCTGCCCAACCGCCGGGCTTTACTGCCCAAAATTCAGGGATTTCCCATTCAGGAGAAGTTATGTCCTCTACTTTGTAAAATAGATATTGAGTTATCGGTCTATCCTCTTGCCAAAAACGCCCGAAAATAGGCCAATCTCTATCGCTCAAATATTGTAAGACTTTTAGCCTATCTTCTTTGAAAAAGCACATATCAAAGTCGCCATGCTCACGGAGTTCTTTGCCTGCGAACATATCAAGGGCAAATCCACCACATATCGCGTATTCAAAGTCTGCTGCTTTGAATAGGTCGTTTGCTTGTTTTATCATCTCGTTCATTGAATCTACTCCTAATTTCAACCATCATACATAGTGGCTTCACTCTCAAATCGTTCACTTAATCCGTAGTCTTTCAAATCTATCAATGTTTTTGCTCCTTATTATTCATCGCAACTTGCTTGTGCAGAAAAAGCTTATTTTGTACATCAGATGTTATTTCTTCTGTATCTGCTTTTTCATATCTGAAATGATAAATCGCGACAAAATCGGATAGACATCTCTGTTTACATCATAAAGTTCCTCAATATGAAATGACTTACCGATTAGCATTATCTCAAATGAATCCGCTTTCCGTTTCACAAAATAGCCTGTTTCTACGAATCCGTTGTTTTCGTAAAACTGCTTTTCTCTAGTACTTTGTTCGGCATTATCTGAATCTTCGTTCTCAGCTTCTATCGTCACAGCTATACGATGGTTAGGGCACAACATTTTGAGTTCGCTAAACATTGCGCTATCATACTCTTTGGAAGTAGCGGTATCATTAGTTGCAAAAAACCAAACATAAACTAAATCTTTGAAAATAGAATAGAATACAAACCCAACCCATTTTTCTTCGTCATAAATATTGACAAATGAGATATTAGGGCGTTTTCTTTTCCACCACAGTGGATAGAAGTACGCTTTTTCATGTGCAGGAACGGAGTTGTTATAAAGTTCTTGTACTTGCTTTCGCTCACTCGAGTTTTGTATTTCTGTAAATTTTATGTTCATTATATCATCCTTCAACAGTTATTTGGAAATTTTATCATTCCACTTTTAATTCCATAATCTATAACGACTATCGCTTCTTTGACATGGATCTCAAATACTGTCATTGTATGTCCATATTGATTATATGCGTCTTCATACTCTGGTACTTTACTAACAAAAAGGTACTTTAGCTCATCAAAAGTAAATTTGCTTTTATAAACGGTTGCATTGTTTGAGCGAATGTTGGCTATTGTTTTGCCTATTGGGGCTGTAGTGAAGGATACATTATTGTTTTGGGTAATATCGGAAACTTTTTTACTATTCATATTATTTGTTTGAAAATAAATTACACCTGGGCGACTAATATCATGACAAATGCTAACAATGCGTACACTCGGCATGTTATCCATCGATGTTGCCAAAGCAATTTCAGATGTTTTATCTAAAATTTCATAAAAAACTTTTTCATACTCCATTCTAAAACCCTCGTTCCATTCAAAAATATAAATTGTTCTTCGATACATGATTTAATATAACTAACGTCTTCCTTAAGTACGTCCATTAGTTCAATTGATTTCATAACTCTATCCTTCCATTTATTGGGGAGGGGGAAGCTATGCTCATTCTACTAGCTTTTGAGTGTTTTCGCTACTTACAATCAAAGAAATTCTATTCTAATTCGGTATGTTTAGATGTACCATTCGTTTTGCTTACTACAAATGCTTAACTATTCTCCTAAAGCTTTCCTTAAATCAGCTATATAGGTGGCTTGTTGCTTTCTCAAAAATACACCTGCGAACAAATTCATTATTGGGTTTTTTACATTCACATTTTCGGTAAATTCTATCTGTGTTCCCCCATCAATAGACGAAAAGATTCCTACCCAATTCCCCGTTATATTTTTATTGC
>Ga0123355_10000531_pt1 | contig 51012 bp, 47 predicted proteins | sample TergutEmb28metaG_3_FD_89872 | JGI IMG/M metagenome (GOLD analysis project Ga0123355, IMG submission 89872) | Embiratermes neotenicus P1 segment gut microbial communities from Petit-Saut dam, French Guiana - Emb289 P1 | ecosystem: Host-associated > Arthropoda: Insects > Digestive system > Gut ... | reverse complement strand
TTATTTTTTTTTTTATCTATTTCTATTTTCTCCATATTTCTTTTTTTTTATTTATAAAAAAATAAAAGAAAAAAATATAAATATAATATGGTTAAGAAGAGAGAGGGGGGGGGGGGGGGGGGGGGGGGGGGGTAAAAAACATATTTGTATTCATCAGAGCGTATCAATTGAGCTATTTTTCTTAATGTAGGCTGTGTCGTCTCTTCTCCAGCCGTGCCTTAATCTCCTCGGCATGTATTTCTTTCATCACACTCTGCCGCATCGCCTCCTCCTCAGTCAAGGGCAATCCACATTTAAAGCAGTAGAGCGATCCGGCAAGATTTAGTTCATTACAGCCAAAACACTGTAATCGTTGCAAAATCTTGCCGCGATTCTCAACCTTCTCAGACGGCTCTACCCCATCAAGTAGCCGAAAAGTATCTGCTGTATCGGTAGCCGCCAAATGAGTATACCGATTATACATACCACTGCTTGCACTCCAGCCAAACATGCTGTTAGCCTGTTTATCATTTACACGTAGTTTTTGATTTCTAGCAGTCCAAGTCACTTTCGTATGTCGAAGCCAATGCATACTAACAGGCTTTTTAATTTTAGCTCGCTGACAATAACTCTTTAAGAACTGAGTAACTCGGGTTTTTTTAAGACCGATATCTATGGTGTTGTTGGTTGTAGTTTTGTTGCGCGTCCATAGAGCCGCTGTTTTATCGTGTTTTAAGGGATGAAAATTAAGCCATTGGATAAGTATGGGGGCAAATTGATTCATAACAAATGTGCGGGTTCCTGTCTTACCACTCACAGTAACAAGGCATTCGCTTCCAGAAATCTCCACATCGCCTACTTTGAGGTTTAAAACTTCGCCTCTACGCAACGCACCTGCAACAGTTGTACAAAATAACGCTTTAAGACATAAGTTATCTATAACGTCTAAGAACTGGTAAAATTCTTGTTCAGTTAACCATTTGTCTTTTAATTTTTCTTCCCAATCGATCTTTTTTACTTTGATTTTGCGCCAAATCTTGGGGCAATCCATATCGTCGGGATCGGATAACCATTTTGCATATCGTTTATAGGCTCCAAGAAAAGTGTTCCAAGTGCTGTCAGCTCTTGCATGAGGCTTGTTTAAAGTATACTCAATATCTTTTGGGTTTTTGGGAACCTTGCTTATAGCCGACAATGTTGTGTTAACTTTTTTTCGGTCGAGATATATATCTTCAAATTCCGCTTCAGCAATTTTTTCGAAAAGTGTTATGGCGTTACGATAGTTTACTTTTCGGCTTTCACTCATACTGTGCTGTTCGTCAAGGAATTCTTCTAATCTTCTCATATTTGTTCACTCTGTCATGGTTTATTTTCTATGGTTACCCATAGACATGTATCAAATGACCGTTATTTAAACTATGTATAACCCAAATGGACATATCCAGCCGCAAAAGAAGCGTCCTAAAATAAGGGTTATCCCAAATATCACAAGTAACAATACGCCTTTCCAGATGCCAATTACCGCCAAGTAAAGAATCAAGAAGAAAAACAGCAACTGAACGGCGTACCTAACTATTTGGATATTTTTGGTTTTATATTTTATCCAGTTCACCAATCCCTATTCGCTTGATCTGCTTCCTGTTTGTTTTATGGAGGGTTTTTCTGAGTTTAAGTACATTTCTTAACTGGACCCGGCTCATGGCAGATCTTAACAACTTGCAGATCTTTTTTCTGCGCCTCTCCTTACTTATGGTATCTGCAAGAAAATCAAAAAAAGTGCACATATGATAATAGCAAAGCAGCTGTGAAATCAACGATCCCCATAGGTTATACTTGGGTTTGGGCTGATGGTCTGGGTTGTTTTTCTGTTGCAGGTATTTTGCAGTTACAGCCAGTGCTGTTACGGTTGCACCAAGCAATACCCCTAAAGTTGCACCTAAAGCACCTAACCAAACATAACCGCACCTCCAAGGTCTGGGTTAAGGCAGGATGAGGCACCAAAGAATCGTCTCTTGTCAACAAGGGGCTTTTTATAAATATGTAGCTTAGCTGTGTGTCTGTACAGGTTGCTTTTTGTTGCCCTCACCAAACCCATGTCGATAGAGCGCTATTAGTGCGGATAAAATCGCGATACTGAAGAGCACAAGGAAGAATATGTGTGCCAGTGCCAAAGCGGGTGCTGTTAGTAGCAGTGAATCAGTGAAGGGATAGCCAATGGTACTTGGCAGAAGAACCGTAGTTGTAGGAATTATGAGAACAAGATTTGATAAACGACCTTTAAAGAAGACCTTCCAGTCTTTGGATATAACTAACACCATGATGGCTATTATGAACAAACTTAATTCTAAAGCGACGTTTATGCGGCTATCTATTGTGATGAGGGGGAAGCCCAGTTCATGTAGCCCAAACTTTGAGCGTGAAAGCGGCCATAGCAACTGCAGTTGTCCCCCTACGATAAAATCGCCGATTAAGAAATGTGAAGCTAACCCCAAAAAATAAGGAATTGCTTTTTTGCGATAGATGATAAAGAGCGGAATGAAAACAAGTCCTGCCACCACAATCGAGTGTGTTGGGCCCCGATGTATATTGTAATTGAATAAAAATGTGCCAAGGATGTCTATATCGGGCAGTATGGATAAAACTAGCAATACTGGTATGTTGATTTTTACCCGCAATGCCTTCGATGCGCCTTTACCTAAAAGATACGCGAGGCACATATGCCCGACAGCAAACAGATCTTTTTCCTCCAGTTTTCTTAGAAATGTCACATTGCTCGTCTATTAAGGATATAGGTCATTTCCAGCTGATATAGAGTGAAAGTTAGGTGGACGCCGGATGTAGCCAGTAGAGGCCACAGAAAAACCGACGGGCACACTAAAAACAAGAAAATTGCTAGGCTAAGCCCGCAAACCGCATAAGCACTGTTAGCATAAAACCAAAACCACAGCCCACGGCAAGTATACGTAACAGATTTCTATCAAGATGAATCTTGGATGAAAAAGTAGCCGACGAATACAGTAACTCTGAGGTAATCAGCAGAATAATCGCTGTTACGGCAAGCCACAGGCTAATATCGGGAATCGCGAGGGGGAAGTTCATTTTTTTGTCTCCCAACGAAAATATACACAGCAAAAACACTGTTTCCCGGAAAAATCTTCTGCTCTGAAATAACCACAGTTTTACCTGAGGTCTTAGCAAGCGCCGAGGCTACCGCACTGACAACAGGACAACCCAACAAACTGAGACTTTTGAGATTACTCTCAGGGCTATATAAGCTCTCATAGAGAATACCTCGTGCTCTAAACTCAGCTCCATGGGACGTCAACACTAGACTTGCAGATTTAGCTAAGTTCAAATTCTCGGTGAGGTATTTAGGTAATATATCCGCGAGTTCGTCCAAACTGATTTTGCTTAGATCAAGTCGTAACTGCCGCTCAACCTGCGACATGATACCTGCACCGGGCGAAGTTACAAAGACGCCACGAGTTTGAGTGGAGATAAATTTGTTCTGTGCCAACTCATCGATGGAGGGGTTACCATCAAAATTCTCAGTGATAAAAACTACAGGGTCACGCAGATTCTTTAGATAATCAGGCAAAAAGACATCCTTTGGATAGGCCGGGATGTAGTAGCCATGACCGCTATATTTTAAATCACTAATCATCCGATCAATGGTCGAGTAAGTAGAGTGAGCGCTGCTGTCAAGAAGACTGCTATCAACATAGTTTCCATTCCGAGCTAAAACAAAAACAGCACCCCAAAAAGTTAAGCCTAACCCGACAAAAGCCGCTACCTGCATTTCAAAAATAAACGAGCAAACAAGCAAAAAACCTCCGGCGGCTAAAAAGATACCTGCGATAAATATGGTTGAAACGCTTTTCTTAGTTGACATCAAAAATATCACTCCATAAAAAACAAAAAAATATACAAATTAATACTTAACGCGTTGGCTTTAAGGCTTCTGGCTATCATCCGGTTGTGAACCAGCGGGGGCTAAAACCTGTGGTTCAACATTACCCCGGCATATCTTACGCATAAACAACAAAGGCACGTTAAGAAACCTTGAAACAATGCCTAAACCTGAAAACATAGCGCGGAAATTCTCTATATCCATACGATTGACGGCCCCAAAAATGGGTGCGGCAACAAGATAAACCAACCCAAACACCACAAACCCCGCCGCTAGTATAATTACGTAGGGCAGGTTCAAAAAACTAATCAGCGCAAACGATACGATGGATGCAAACAGAGAAGCTGCAAAAATTTTGCTGGAAACCCTAAAATCAGCCCTAACATGATATTTTCTCCAGCTCCAAATTAGTCCCCAAATCATCCCTGGCATACTTGCTATAAGAGAGCCAACTAAGCCTCCTATCACTGCATAAGCCGATGACAGCTGAGCGTTTGAACCGCCCAGCGAAAAAGAATATTCAACCAGAAAATAAGCCAGTGGTAACCCAACTGCCAAAGACAGTGCACTCTGCTTCATGAGTTGTCTGGTTTCGCCGATGCCGATAAGAAAGGTTCCTAAACTGACGTTGCCAAAGAGGACAAACAAGTTAACCGCTGCTGAGAGGACTAAAAAGAGCGGAGCAAAGGGAAACTTGGGTTCTGCGCCAGCAACAAGGAGTGACTGAAAAATTCCCTCCATAGGAAATAGTGTATTAACTAACGGAGTTGCAAGTGTAATCAATGCCATGGTAGCTGGAACAAGAAGTAATGCCGTATACTTCACTGAGAAAGCAAACACTGTTTTTAGAAGTTCGGGTTCTTTTTGTGGATCTAGTTTTGCAAAAACCGGAAATAGTGCTGTCGCAGTTGGGATAGAAACAAAGGTGAGCAGAACCGAAAAGTTTACGGCGGTAAAGTAGTTTCCCATCATCCAGGTGCCGGCATAAACTGCCATGACAAAAGAAAAAACCTGCGGTAGTACACCAGCCGCGATGGTTGAGGCGGTCAACGGTAGTCCATACGTTAGCATAGGTTTTAGAGTTTGTTTTATGTCACATTTACCGGTTTTACTTTTACGCAGAGGCCTAAACAGGATATAGTAGACCAAAAGAACGGCAATGATGCCGCCTGCAAGCATGGAAACCATAGCCGCCACTACTGCGCCTAAAACACCTGCACCTATTATGATGAGCAGGGGTCCAAGTGCAGTTTTGATTATGGCTTGGCTGATTTGTGTGATGCTGTTGAGTTTCATGCGTTCATAGCCTACAAAAACGCCGCCTGATGCAGCTGCGATGGCGCCTGCAAAAATAGAGACCGACATGATGCCTATGTAGAGGGATAATGCTTCTGCATTTTGGGGACTGATGATGTAAGCAAGTGGCCATGCAATCGCAAAACAAATCAACGACAAAACAATGCCGCTTATGATCTCAAAAACAATTCCTGAAACGATAACATCATGAATCTCTGAGTCTCTACCGGTTCCCCGTAATCCCGCGATCTGTTTTGTTATGGCGGTGTTAACTCCCCAATCCCTAAAGAAGTTAATAATCGCTGAAGGAATCAGTGCCATACCATAGAGTCCAACACCCTCCGCAGGAAGGAGTATTCCCAAAGCGATGGTGCCTATAGCCATAATGATAGTGGAACCGGCGACGCCCAACAGCAGATGAAAACTGCCAATAGCTGAGGTTTTGCCCATCTCTATAGCCTTAGCCATCTGCATCAGATCCAAGTTGTTATAGCGTTATTTTGTTTCTGTAAGCTTTGGTTATAGCCTCTAAATCCCTAAGTCCATCTAACCCCGTGGGCGTAGGCTCCTGATCGGTGTGGAGACAATTCACAAAGTACTGGAGCTCATCGAAGTGAGGCTGATTAAACTCTGAAATGCCATGAGTAAGCATCTGATAGGCAGCAGGCATGGTTTTGGGTGGCATATGTCCGACGGAAACGTTTCGAACGCTTCCCAAAACATCAAGCCGCAAAAGATACTCTTGAGCGTACCAGCCCACGTTGATGGCCGCCAAAGTACCTGAGGTGAAGCGGGCAAGACACATAGCCGAGTCCTCAAAATCCATGTTATAACGGTAGCCAAACTGTCCTTTAATGTCAACTATTTCACCAAATAGCATCCGCAACAGATTGATTATGTGACATCCTAGATCGGCAAGAGCGCCGCCGCCGCTAAATTGCGTATTAAACCACCAATCAGGGACAGGTGCAGGTGAGTGTCCATCAGCGCGATGAACAAAGGGACCAGCGCACACATAGGTTGCATGTACGTTTTCTGGGTCACCGATTAATCCCTCTGCCATATCTGCTTTGAGTTTGAGAAATCGACGATTAAACCGCATGGGATAACCCAACATCAGTTTCACAGAATTGCGCTGAGCCGCTGAGATAACTTCTTTGGCTTCTTGGACATCAACGGTGATGGGTTTTTCAAGAAAAATATCTTTGCCTGATTCTGCCGCTTGGAGAGCACAACTGTGGTGTAGATGCGTGGGCAGTGCAATTATGACGGCGTTAATCTGGGGATTTTTGAGCATCTCGGTGTAGTCAGTATAGATGTTTTTAATACCCAACGCTTTTGCTCGTTCTAAAGTGGGTTTAGCAGTGTCTGCAACGGCTGTGATTTTTGCGTCTCTAAGCATCAAACCGTGTTTTAGATGCATCTGACCAACGCCGCCCGCTCCGATAAGTCCTATTTGTATCTGTTTATTTTCCATATTATTCACTCTAGCCCCATGCGTTTGCCTAAACCAACCGTTACAAGCGTCCTTTTGAGTTGTTTTTTAAGTTTCATGTTAAATGGCGGCTTAGGATAAATCGCCCTAAAAGACTCAAGCGGTTCCCCCCGTAAAATGTAGGTGCGTTTTCCAATGCCTTCTTGTTCTGCGGTTTTAAAATATGGAATTTTGGCGGGATCAAGCCAAGCGATTTTTGCAGCCGCAGAATCTAATGCAACAGGGTCTTGACTTGCCATAACCAAGCCCATTCTGCGTGGTTGGACGCCTGCGGCAATGTTGCTGTCGACTAGGGTAAGGTCAAAGGGCATCACTTTGTTTAAGGCAACTATGACGTTGCCAAGATCGTTGTGGTACTTAAATTTTTTCTGTGCTGGGTTGCAGCCAAAGATATTTTTGAGTCCGCAGGTAAGTTTGATGGGGTTAACGGTATATTTTATGTGTGCAATGTTGATTTTGAGTTCGGCTTCTTGGATGGTTTTAGGTACCATAAAATCATAGCTGTTAGTACCACAGTGGACATTGGTGTTTGTTGCTTGATCTTCGGTGAGGTTGACAAGTCGAACATGTTTTTCTTCTGCAAGTTTTGTATAGCCAAGCATCCTAAAGGCATACTTGCAACGCATGGCAGAAGCATCCGATTCTATAATGGCAATGTCAACGTCGGGGTGAATTTGTCCACGGATTAGATCAATAAGTGATCCCACAAATTGCGGTGAAGTCGTTTGTCCTGTGGTGGCGTCCCAGTAATAGCACAAGTTAGGTTTAATCACGACTTTATGTACGTTCTTATCAAAGGTGTAGTCGATTAGACTTAGTGCTTGTGCTATCGCCTGCTTGAGTGGGTCATCTGTATTGAGTGGAATTTTCACTAAACTTACAAGGCTCATGCTAAACATCCATCTATATACGTAAAATTAACTACTATGACTAGAGAAGAGGCAGGACGTGAACTCTTTGAATTCCAAAAAAAACTGTTTGGTTCTTTGAAGGTTATCTATTTTTAGGAAAGCTAAACGGAGACTTTCCGCTTGAGTACCAATCAAATCGCCTCTAGAGAGGCCGTTACCATAGACGCGCACTAATCGGCTAAGCGAATGCTGAGGGTGCTCATTTGTCATCATCTGTGCACTTAATGTTTCCCAATATATATCGGTATAATCGGTTTCCTCGTTTAAGGTCTGGGGTTCCTGGATGGAGTGCTGGGAGGGCAATGATTGTAGGACGGTGTCAAGATAATTGTTCCAGCCTGGTGTACAGTGTTCATATTCAACGTTTTTTTTAACAGCTTTGGCTCTGGTTTTCTGTTGTTTTGAGCGGCAGTTTAGTGCAACAAAATCCAATGAATCTGAGAACTCTTCAAGCGAGCAATTATGCACTTTTAGTTTTTTAAATCCCACATCATCTTCGAGGCTTAGATGTGGAAGTTCTCTAAGATGTAGACCAACGATTGGGAGATTATGCATCGCCGCCTCAAGCAATGCCGTTCCGCTGCCGCAGGGGAAACTTGCTACATACACATCTGCTATAGTGTAGTACTTTTCGAGTTCTTGCCGTTCAACAGTACCTAAGGCTTGGATTCTACCGTCTACCCTAACAGAGGCATCTTCCCATTTGCCCCTGGGTTTGGGTCCCGCTGCAACCAGTTTTGCATTTGGATGCTTATTTAAAAATCTGACCATAACTTCAAGGAAGTCATAGCCGCCAAAAGGATAGAATTTCTCGGCCCGTCCCACTGTAAGTAAAACCACATCTTGATTGCTAAATCCCAGAGATTCTCTCAGTTTGGTGCTGTGGCTGATGGGACTGCTTTTTGCGAGGGGAATGGGCAAAAGTTTTGCGTTTTTAATGCCTCGACGTTCTTGGTTAAGTTTTGTAGCTGAGCTGTGGTAATCTACTGTTACGTCGGCTATACCGCTTCCCAACCAAAATGCATGATCAGCATGGTTGCATAAAATTATTGGCGGGCCACCCTCGATACCAAAGGCGACCAAGGGGATAGGGTCAAAGGGGTGAATAAGGAGCACGATAGCGTCTGCCCAGTTCCGAGCCAGCAGACGTAACAGCAAAGCCTGCTCCACCAAGTTAGCTGACAACTCAGTGAGCGAACAGTACCAACCTCCAGATTTAGCTACAGCGTTTTGCAGAGTGGCGGGGAGTTCATTGTTCTGTGCGGTCGTTATAACACTGTGTACTGCACTCTCAAGTGTGTTATCTATCCATCGGGCAACAAATGACGAATGACCGCCGGTGTCATAGCTTTCGGTGATAACATGGAGGAAGCGCATTTTTCCAAAGTTTTTCGGTTTGGTCTTTAGGTAGAAGGCACCGCTGATATCGGGGGGTTGTTGTTCTATGCGCCGGGCGATGTTGAGCAACAGATTTTCTAGTTCTGGATTTGTGTAGATACCTGGGTGTCGGATGAAAGCGAAGTGCGCAGCAATTTTAGCCCATGTAATGGCGGCGGTTAAATCGCCTTTATTGAGGGCATGGTTTACTTTTTTCACGATTTTTTTAAATATCTTCTGGTTTTCTGCAATCTGGGGATTATGGGTAGAAAAGAGACAAACATCTGTGGTTAACAACCCCTCAGGCCGCTTATCCCGACCCGATTCATTTGCCAACAAACATATCGCCTCCTAAGGTTTCTCGGAAAATATTCTACTGATTATAGCGTGACTTTGTAGGTATCATACACAACTGCGCTTGCCCCAAAGTTCTCTTTACGATTAATTAAGCCTACATTGAGCAGGGTTCCATGATTCTCAGTGGAAATTCCGAAATCAAAATACCTCTTATCTTTATAGTGTTCTTTTATGAGATAGTCTTCGATGATGTCTTGTGCTCCTATGTTCCAGCCTGCCTTAGAGTTGGCGGCATATTGCATGTGAGCTACGTTTCTGCTCTCGTACATAACGACACCTGCAAGCATAATATTGTCTTTGAAGGAGGCAAACAACTTGATGTTGTCTGGGAACCTATCCGCTAACAGTTTAATTTCCTCCGCAGAATGCACCGGTTTAACACCGTGACGATCAACAAGCACTTCCTCTTCGATGCGCATAAACGCGTCAAAATCATCAGACTTCTGTACAGTTAAATTATTTTTTTTAGCCTTCCGCAGGTTGTCTTTGCGGTTGCCATCAAAACCCTTAGCGTTGGGCAGATAGATGGCCGAGGAAACGTTGCGTGCTGTTAGGTATGCATTATAGGTAAATAGGGCATAGAGATCTTCGTCGGCGGGGATTGAATGGTAAATGTAGGGCGCCGGTTTGTAAACTATTTCAGTTATGCCTCGACTATGGCAGTATGCGGTTAGAGAATTAAAAATTTGGAGCATCAGAGGTGTTTTCATTTCATAGGTAGAGATTACACCGCCAAAAGTTAAGCCTCCATGACTATAGAGAGTAGGCCCTTCAACACTGGCGGGTAGTAGTGCAATGAGTTTGTCTCCACTATAGAACATCAGTGAATGGTCAGCGAAGCGGTGTGAATGGTACTCCATGTAGTCTCTAAAAAACAGAAAAACACCGTTCTTGGAGGCAGAAATAAAGTTGTCCCAGAGTATTTTGTTCTCTGGTTTGTACCCAAAAATGCTTAATGTATCTTTTGGGTTTTTTTTAATATCTGTCAAATCGTTTCTGCTCCAGAAATGTAGGTTTGCGAGGTTTTTTTCACCAGCGGCTTAGCCGGGTTTCCCGCATAAACTCTGCCATCCAGCGTATCTTTAATGACTACGGCTCCGGCTCCAACGATACAATCACGGCCAATTTTCACTCCATCTGAGGTACAGCTGTGAACTCCCAAAAAACTGTTCTCATTCACTCGGCAGAATCCTGAAACTGCCACGTTGGTAGCAAAAAAGCAGTTATTTTCAACAGTTGTGCGATGGCCGATTGAGCTTCCGGTCCAGATCGTAACGTTGTTGCCGATTTTTGCACCCCGCTGGATGGCTGTGTTTTCAAGTATGAAACAGTTTTCCCCTATTTCTACTCCGTTGCATATGTAGGCATGGGGACTTATGTATGTGGCGAGCCGATAGCCTTTACTTTTGGCAGCTGTGGCGAGTCTGCTTCTGAGATGATTGAGCTGAGTGTAGGAGACAGCAACAAACGCCCGATAAACCTCTGGGTTAAAGGTGTATTCTACTTCTTCAAAGGGCACCACGGGTAAATCCAGTAGTATATCCTTTTTTAGGTGGGCCTTCTCAACGCTAAAGCCCGACACCCTAAAACCCTGATGACTAAAGTAGTCCCAGGCAAGCTCTGCAGTTTCTCCATCACCGATGATTAAGAGTTTCTCGCTATTCCCCTTCATTTGTAACCCACCGTTTAAATTCATCGTAATCCCGAAGATAATCGGATTCATCATAGATCTGAGAAACTAAAGAGAGCGCAACAGAATTAGATGAAAAGTTTTCGAGCTCCCGCCATATTCCCGGTGGAATATAGAGGCCATAGTGGGGACGGTTGAGAAAAAATGTGCGTCTGTTGGCGCCATCGTCTAAAATGACATCAAAACTGCCGCTCAAAGCGATAACGACTTGCTCGAGTTCTTTGTGTGCGTGCCCGCCGCGGCTGGCTCCACTGGGAACATCATATAGATAGTAGACGCGTTTGACCTGAAAGGGTATCTGTCGATTTTCCTCTATAAAGGAGAGATTACCCCGATAATCGGTCACTTTAGGAAAATTCACTATATGACATATATCTAAACTACTGCCGGGTTTAACAAGCACAAAAAAACCTCCAAAATTCCCTTAATTGGTTGTATAAAAATTATTTTTGCCTGTAAAAATATGTTGAGGTGTATTGAGTGTCAGGCGTCGTTGGTTAGCAGAAATCGCAGGTTGCTGTTCTGGTGGCAAAACGTTGTGTTCTAATAATTAGAATTAAAGCGGTCTGTTGTAGCTATGTAGGTGTGGTCAAGATGAACGCTGTCTTGAATGAAACTATTCCCTGTATTCATAGAGGAGTCAGATAGAATGAACGCAAAAATGTTGGCGGCGATAATTCTCTTCTGTATAACAATTGTGGGCTGTGTGGTATGTATATCCATCATGGGTAATAGCAATAGGCCTGATAATTCTGAGGCAGAAATAATTTCTGATTTTAACGGAGTAACTTTGGAAGTAAAAGAAGGCACTGCTTATAGCACGGGACTTACCCTAATAATAAAAAATGTAACGCCAGACGAATATATGTTTGGTGAATCCTATACTCTCGAAAAACAGATTGATGGTGGATGGTGTAAACTTCCATATCTCGATGAAAATACTGTCTGGATCAGTATAGGCTATATTTTAAAGGGCGACAGCATAAGAAAAATAGAACTAGATTGGACACGACTCTATGGAGCGTTAAGTCCTGGGGATTATCGTATTACCAAAGATTTTAATTATATACGATCCCCCGGAGATTATGATACATACACCATATCTGCAGAGTTTACCCTTGCTTGGTTTGTATATGGTCAAGCGCTCTAATGTAATCGCAGGAAACGATTATACCCAAATCCTATAATTTAACTCCAGGTAATGGCTGGTTAAATATCCCTGGTCTTTTGTTGCTGGAGGGTGTAAAGGGTGATATTTCAAATAATCGCCTCAGATTACAGTCATAGATTTCAAATTTGCTATGCGTTCGTTCGTGAAGTCACAGAAAACGGGTGAGTATTATTATATTTTTATTCTAATGTTTGGATGTTTTGTATAGTTTGTGTTCATACTTTGTCGTTGCAGATGCAAATGTGTTTTTGCTTAATTTTGAGGGTAGAATATACATTGAGACTGGTAAGTGGATTTTTACGATTTTTTCTTTGAGTTCTTGGGGTGTAATCTTGGGCTTGCTCCATCGGATGTGTCTGTTCTGCCACAGAAATCTCAAGTTGCCAAGCATCCATGTAAAACCGTGAATGTTGGCATAGACCACCGGTAGACGTTTGCCCTTTAAAGCGTGTAGTGTGCTTATTAGTGTGTCCACGGTGTTGACAAAGATCGCTTGTATAAGTTCACCTGGTTGATAGTATACATCAAAGAGCAAACAGATTTTGGCTCTAAGCAAGTTAAATGTGGTTTTCTCCACGTTCCATGCGCTGGTGGCGCCCATAATATGGTGAACCTGCGAGTCTGTAATGGTGACGACTCTTTTACCTGCAAGCCATGCCTTAACTGAGAGCAGCGTGTCATCGTAGAAGAAGGGAATCTTGGCCTCAAATAACCCATATTCTTCAATCAGAGAGCGCCGAGTAATCATGCTGGCGCCTGATGCAACAGAGACCTCAAAGCATGGCTTAAATTTTAATCGGCTACTCTGGTTTTGTGCTAAGGGATGTTTACGTACCAGATAATCACTAAAAATCCAGCCTCCAATTTGGATTTTATCACTATCCATCATTAAAATTTTACTCTGTGCCAATCCAATGGTGTGGTCGTTTTGCAGGGCATCAACCAAGTTGGTAAGCCATACTGCATCGACAGTGGTGTCGTTGTTGAGGAAAACTATGTATTCACCCTGGCAGTGGGAATAACCGATGTTGTTGCCGCCGCTAAAACCCAGATTTGAGGTGTTTTTGACGATTTTAAGGCGGGGATCATCGCTAAAGCGGTGCTCTGCAGTTTGAAGACTGCCATCGGTAGAGGCATTATCAACTAAGATAATCTCATAGTTACTGTAGTTGTTTTTAAGCACTGAGGCCAGACAATTGTTGAGGTAGTTTTTGCCATTATAGTTGAGTATGATCACTGAAGTAAGCGGCTGGGTTTGAGACAAGAGGTCATCTCCAAAATGCATTGGTTGTGTTGGGGGTGTTCATGTTTGAGTTTTCTTTAGTTTCACCAAATCCGAGAGCGGTGAGTAGCTGGCGCCCAGAGATTTATATAGTAACCATTTTATGCCGATGATGTTGCCTATAACTATCCCCTCGATTTTCCGAAGTTGATAGAGCTGGTTAGATCGTATATGCTTCAAACTATGCGCAACACGGAAAATATCTGATCCTATTTTACTCATCATTGAAAGTTGTGGTTCTGCTCCATAGAGACGGTAAAACAGCAGTTCTGCCTCAACAGCCCACAAGAGGTCTGCTCGGGGATTGAGAAAATCGCGGCTGGAGGTTCTACCATGCACAATATGGTACACCTTCACTTTAGGACTATAAATCAACCTAAACCCTTTCCGCCACAACTGCCATCCCAGAACCATCTCCCAAGCACAGCCCAAAAACCACTCTCCGGGTAGGTTGATTTCCCTTAAAACGTCACCCCAAACAGCCATCGAGGGCCCCCGAAGTAATGCTTTAGTTGCGCCGTGTTTGCGCCAATAGGGATTATTCCCCCGCTCATACACCAAGCCAGAGTTGGCTATGGCGTTTTTATATTTCTCCAAGCCCTTAATGGGACAGCCAAAGAGGGCAAATTCGAAATGCGAAAAAACAACAGGTACCTCGGATTCTTCGATTATTTCGATTTTATCATTTTTTAACAATACCGGAAAAGAATCGCCTGTGATGCCATCCACTTTGCCGGTTCGAAAAATCTTCACTGTTTCTTGTAACCAGTTATCGGCGGGGAGTGCGTCGTCGTCGAGGAAGGCTACGATATCGCCTGTGGAGTGTTTGACGCCTAAAAAGTATGCGTCTACGATGTAGCCCTCTGTTTGGATGACAACTTTAAGTTTGAGTGTACCTGTTGCTTCTTTTAGAATGGTGTTGGTGTCGTCACCTGAAGGTTTTACAACAAATATTACATCAAAATTCTTGTAGGTTTGGCGATTTAGCGCTGCAAGGAGGTAAGGAAGAACGTTGGCTCTTTTGTGGGTGGGGATAACCACAGTAACCCAAAAATTCTGTCTATTGTTTACTTTGCGGCTCATCGGGGGTACCTTTTTTTATAATGTTCCCTTCAGATTTTTCGCCAAAGAGGTTATGGCATCGGTACAAAGTAAACCTCACTGCCACCGTTTGAATAAACAACATTTGTTTGATTAAGTAGTCTTGGTATGGTGCCGTTTGATGTTGCCTGCTCATAGTTAATGGTGATGTAGCTAAGATACGCAAACTGTCCGCCATAGAGTTCGGAGCTGTTGGTAAGTTCTTTGATGTATCCTCGATAGACTAACCCATAAGCGGTTAATGACGTGTAGAGTCCGTTATCGGCATGTATGTTGTATTCATAGGGAACATTGGATGAAACCCAGTCAGCGCCATATACACTAAGCGTGTCGATGTAGCCACAGTGCCCATATAGAAGTGTTGAGGACATATGGTAGCCGCTTAGTGGAACCGACCAGCTTTCGCTTCCTGCAACTTCATAGATAAGATTGGTTTGAAACAGGAAATACGGAACTAAGATTCCCACGACAAGCACAGAGAAAATCAGTTCTCTTTTGTGCTTGAAGAGGTACTGTGGTACCGTCCACATCCCCACCGCACAGAACGGCGCAAGTATCATCAGTAGTATGTGGTAGAAGCGTGTCATTGATAATGAATTTGCTAATCCTGGAATCAAAGTTAGAAATATCAAAAAGACAAGTGCTAAAATGCTAAATATTATGTAGTCACGCGCAAAATGAAACGGCGTTTTCTTTCTGATTAACGCAAAACCGCCTATAACTATAAAGATCTCTGTTAGGTAGGCAAAACCACGGCTGATGGTGTTTAGCGGCGAAGGCGACGTTGCTAAACCTAACCCCGTGAGAACAGCTTGCCCTCTGGATGCAGGATTTAAGAAATCACCAAACTGCGCAGAAATATAACCCGTAAACGAAACAAAACTATCGAAAACTACACCACCGGAGACAAAAATATACCAAAGAAACATGGCGACAAAAAAGAAGATGACAAAACTTAACTGCAGATTAAAACTGGGTCGTTTAATATAAAAGGCTGAAACAGCCCAAGCGGCAAATATTAAGAAAAGAAAAATCTCCGCTAAAGCATAATGAGAAAAGATTAACCCAAAACCAAACAATGCAAAAGCAACAAATTTACCTCCCTGCGGCAGCTTTCGATTTAGAAGCGTTAGTAGTAGCAAAACAAAAAATAATTCCGCAATTATCTGACGGTTTAGCGCCAACATCTCAGTAAAAAATGTCAGCTGGGACATAAACAAAAAAGCCGCAATAAACCCAAGTTTTTTACCCACATAGGGTTGCCAAAGCAGGTACAAACCAACTGGAACTAACGTGAAGATAATGGGGTATATCAACTTGAATACCCATGTGGGATCCATACCCAGTATGTTGGAATATATTGTGGGTAGTATGGTAATACTGAGCATGGCATTGTATCGGCCGTATGCTTCATCGTCAGGACTAAAGATGGGATTCCAATGTGAATTAAGCTCCGTTCCCCTAAAAACATAGAGTTCAACAGGCGAATCGCCGCCGTAGGGAAGAATATAGTTGGAGACTAAAGATACATGCATCAAAAGTGCTAGAGCAATCATTGCGACCGCAAAAGCATAAAAAAACTGTGATTTTGTGCCTTTACTAAAAATGCTGATAGTAAATATCGTAGCGATGGCTAAAATCATTACCAGCAGAATAAGGTTGTTACCTGTGGTGTTCACAAAGTAGACACCGACTATGCTCAAAACCGGTAACAATGCTAAAGACAACATTGAACGGTTAAACGCAGTACCCAAAGACGACGGTGCTGATCTATGTTTATCCCCAAAAAAATGTGTTGCCACCGCACCGATGATAACAAGCGTGTTTATAAACAAAGCAATTGGCAGAGCAGCAAGTGGAAAACTAAGTCCCACCAAATATCCAAATTGGTTGATGATTAACCCTGAGATCATAAGAAAAGCGATGCTAAATCCTACTGAGTAAATAATCAACTCAAGTGTTCCTAAACTATCCAATTTTAAGAGTTTAGTTATGATCAACCCCGGGATAAGAGTCAGATATACCGCGCCAATAACTATACGCACTACAGGCAAGTTTAGAAACATGGACGCATAGAGGATAACCTGAAACGCCACAACTATGGCCAAGAAATGCTTAGAAATATGTTGCTGATTAGAATTCATGTATTCTCCTCAAAACAATTAATTACACTAATTAATCACTGACTGATAGACCAGAGACATTTTAGGAGCCACGACTCGGATATCATAACTTTGAACAATTCGAGCGCCGTTTATTGCAAGGGTTTCCCTTAACTGTCTATCCTCTATTAACCTTATTAGAGCAGCGGTTAAATCATCCACACTCTCAGGCTCAAAAAGCAACCCATTTTGTTCATGATTTATGGTTTCTTTGAGTATTCCAAAATTCGGTGCGATGACTGCAAGACCTGCCGACCATGCCTCAAGAGTAGCGATATAGCCAAAGTTTGTTGCCACAAAAATATCACTACTCCACAAAAAGGGACGAACATCAGTTTGTTTACCCGCCATGGTGACGGAATCTTCAAGGTTCATCTCCTTAATCATCAGCTTAAGCTTTTCAAAGAGCCTACCGTATCCAACGATAACAAGTTTAGCATTAGGCACCTGTTCAGTAACTTTTTTGAAAGCTCTCAGAACCAAGTCAGGCGTTTGTACAGGTTCAAGCCGTCCAACATAAATAACCGTAATCTTATGCGGTTCAACAGAACTGGGGTTTTTGAAATGCGGCGGATCTACAAAATTAGTAATAAGATGACTCTTATTGCCCAGTCCCATCCGCTCAAGCGTATTTAACACTTCACGTGAATAAGTGGTGATTGCCGCAACATCATCTTCTAGTATAGCCTTAACAGGCGGTGACTCAAGCGGCATACCCCCTTGAAGCGGACTACCCACAAACCCACCATGGAGGGTAACAACAAGTGGTTTATGGTAATGCCTGCTCAAATAAATGCCAAGATTGATATATTCCAAGTCGTGCCAAATACCATGTATGTGAAAGATATCACTAGTCTGCGCTCCTTTCCATTTTAAAGCTTCTTGGTACAGGCTTGCAAACTTTATCTTTTCAACCAATCGTGGTGTGGCGCCCAGTGTGTATATACAAGCCCCGTTTAAGACATCCACGGGATTGGGTCCAAGACGATAAACCTTTAGAAAGCCTGCGTCCTCATATTTTTTGATGTTTTTAGTTACCAGCATAAACTTTGTGCGTCCCGTTATAAGAGAGAATTCTATGGACTGCTTCTTTGCAAGGTAGTTGGTAAGCCACAGGATGTAGCGTTCTAAGCCGCCTATCTCTATTGGCCAGAATCTTTCCCAAACATGACATACATGCAATGCATAAACGCCTCATGTGTCTTTAGCGAGCGACATAAAGATGCCCGCAAATTAGCTAATCGTAGTACTTCGAGTAAAGTTCCATAAACTGTGCTGAAAAGTTAGAGAAGGAAAATCTGTTGGCGATGGCTTTGACTTCTGCGGCTTTTTGTTTTGACCAGTTGCCTATTTCATCGTTTATTTTTGATGCCGCTTCTTCTATGGTTTCATAACGGTACTGCACCGGAACGAATTCTCTCATGCCGCCAGAATCATGAACGATGGGTAGACAACCCAATGCCATGGCTTCCACAATGGATATGCCGAAATGTTCTCCCACCATTGTATGCAGATAGATTTTAGCTTTTTTAAGTAACTCTATTTTCTGCTCTGCAGGTGCATTGGGGTAGAAGTGAACGCGACAGGCAACGCCTAGTTTTTTTGCTAAGGTCTGTAGATGATTGAGTGTGGACTGGTTGCATAAGCGTCCAATTATGGCAAACTGTATGTTTGGGTCTGTTTGGGTGGCGATTTGGGGAATTCGCTCTAACTGTTTGTTGCCGTCTAGTCGTGAAACTGTAATGACGAGGTTGTCTTGGCTTTTTTTGGTAGTGTCCTTTCCCATGCTCAGTATGCTTGATGAAAAGGGCGGGTAGAGCACATCCACAGATTTACCGGAGAATTTCTGGATTTCATCAGCTGTGTAGTAGCTGTTGGCTAAAACCAGCCGTTTTTTGTAGTCCACTAGATTTTTTTCCAAGATTACTTGGGGCAGGATGCCAGCTTGGGAGATGCGGGGATGGTTGAGGTAGGGAAAGGCGTTGTTGAACACATATTGGTTGAGGTAGGGGAAATGGATGTAGGTGATTTCTGTCCAAGGAAAGACGCAGTTGGAGAAGGCGTCAATAAAGGTGCGGCATTTTGATTTTGCAACATAGGAGTGGAGGATGGTTTGGTAGAAGTCAGCTAATCCTCGGGGCGTGAAGCGGGTGGGTTGCTGGAGGGTTTCTATGTTTGGATGGAGGCTTTCACCGAAATAGTTTTTGATGTCTTGGGGATTGATTTTGCTGCTGGAAAAGAGAATTACTTGGTGGTTGTTTTCTGCTAGCGTGTTGGCTATGGCTATTGCGACGTATTCTCCACCACCGTAGACATTTAGGGTGGGACAGAAGACCCCGATTTTGTTTGACACCGCTTATCCGCCTGCAGAGATAAAAATTTACTGATTTGTAGCTGTTTATTTATAAAAATTATGTGCTTGCATGGTTAACATGTGCGATTGTTACACAAACGCATGCGAACTGAACTTGTCAAACCCGTTAAACCCATTTTTCAAAATCCTATAAAAACAATCAAAGCCAATAGGGTTCCAAAATCTGGAAGAGAGAGAACTAAATGAATACACACAGTTTAACGCAAATCCTAAAATCTCTAACACTCAAAAAACACACAAAACCCATAACGATCCTCCTCATCGCAATGCTTGCCCTAACCATAACTTCAGCAGTTTCGCAAACACAAGCCCAACTAAATACATCAACAACGCCCTCAGCTCTCCACACCCAAGGAACATATATCCTTGACACCAACGGAAACACCATATATCTCCGTGGCATGGGACTTGCTGGATTCGCACCAAACCTTATCCTTTGGGGCCAAGACGCAATAGACGGCTGGAACAATCAATGGAATTACAACTCCCAAGGAGTTATGGAACAAACATTTAAAGCCATGAGAGATCAATGGCACATCAACTACATCAGGGTCTTTATCTATCCCAGCTGGTACTACCGCGACAACATCATACCCGCACAGGAAGACCCAATCAGTTACAAAGCCCAAACAACCCCAATCAGCATCAAAGCATACCTTCACACCCTAATTCAAACAGCAGGCAAATATGGCATATACGTTGATATCGTCCCCTACATGCTCACACCCTCAGCGAGCAGTTTCGGCGGCGACCCATATGCAAGCCAAGGATACGGCTGGCAGGGTTTGCCAATGGAAGACTGGGATAGAGCCGGACAGAACTTCCTATCTGATGCAGGCTACAGCAACAATGAACTAGGTTTCTGGCGATGGTTTTGGACAGATATAGCTGACACCTACAAAGGATATGACAATGTAATCTTCGAAGCCTGGAATGAACCAAACCTTGGTATCGACAATGACGCTATCCCATCTGGATATCTACTGTATCTCCAAACAATGTATAGCGCCATCAGAGCAAAAGATGCAAACAACTTGATAATGATGCAATGGCACATGGGGTGGCATCCAAATACTTGGGACAATAATCTAAGATGGGCTAAACAAATCGACTCAGCAATCCCTGATGCATTCAATCTGGTTTACACAACCCATCTCTACTACTATGCCCCAACCGATCTTACACAATACTGGAAGACTGACTATGACGGACTCAAAACCCAACTATCAGATGCCATAAAAACCATGGGCACTGTAGCCCCATTGGTAATCAACGAGGAAGGCTCTTGTCTGACAAAGACAAACAACGCCAAAAACGACCTTACCTGGTGGACCAACCTGCTAAGAGCCCAATATGATCTGGGCCTCGGCGCAGGCGCATACTATTGGCTAAGCGACGCAGGATTAGGCAACATCTACGCAGGAGAAACAATGCTCTCCAGAGGTTATGAACCAAACGCCATGGGTCAAGCATACATCAACACCTACAAACCACCCACACCAACATCCATTAGTGCAACACCAACACCCATTAGCGCAACACCAACATCCACATCCACACCAGTACCCGCACCAACACCCACACCAGTACCCACACCAACACCCACACCAACATCCATTAGTGCAACACCAACACCCTTTCCATCGCCATTCTCACAATCAACACCATCAATAGGATTCCCGAAATCAACCCAACCAATAATCCCACCACTAACACCATCACCATTCCCACAGTTACCACCCTTTGCCTCAACTCCAGTTGCCCAGTTAGAGGATCCAACACAAATAATCACCTGGGGTTGCTTCTATAGACACTGGCTTAGCCTCTACTGGCCCCAGTATAACGCATGGTTTATTTCCCGCTGGTAAATTTCCTTTACCCTTCCCCTTTTGTTTATTTTTACTTATTTTTTAATCTGCCCTTTCATGAAGCCAAAAACCCAAGCGGTATGCTTAAACCCAAAATGTAACGGCAACAAAAACATCTGTTTTTGCCGCAGAAACCTATAAGCAGGAAATGAATAGAGAACGCCTGTAATTAAACCCGCCATCGGAGACATCCTCGGGAAAGAAAAACCATTACGGGTCTGCTGAAAGCTTTTCTGACATCCATAGCCATACCAGTAATATTTTTTCCAGAGGTCTGTGGGTTTAGATAAGCCACTGTGCAGTTCATAGAATTCTGCTGCGTTGGGTTCAAGAAGCCATCCTGCCTTTTTTATCCGTAGAACCAAGTCGGTGTCTTCTCCAGCACCTTTGATATTTTCATCAAAACCCTGCACCTGCCTCACTGCAACAGTGCGAAAGGTTGTGCCTCCTGTACCAACAAGCTTGTCAGTTTTCCAGATAAAGCTCTTAGGCTTACCAAAACTCTTCTGGTTAACAATATGAGGCGCGATTTCAAGGTTTAATATGCTATTACCGGGAATAATCTTGAAGACCCCTGCGGTAATCCCAACTTGCGGGTTCTTCTGCATAACTTCAACCTGCGTTTTTACGTAACCCGGAGTGAGCATCTCATCAGCATCAACAAAGAGGATATATTCACCATCTGCACTATCAACGATGCAGTTTCGAGCATACCCTAAACCTTTCCAGGAAGTTTTGAAAGCCTTCGCCCTTTGACCCAACATAGCGGTATATTGGCTGATTATTTTTGGAGTTCTATCCTGACTGCCATCATCAACAAAGATAATCTGAAGCCTTTCTTGAGGATAGTCTTGTCGAAGTATGCTCTCTACGGCATTTGAAAGCATGGTTTCACCGTTGCGAACACAGATACCCACAGTTAAAAGCGGATTCACAACCTCACCCCTTACCCTTTATCAAACAAACCATCAAAATAGCCCTTCTCTGAGACATGTTGTCTATGAGTTGCCCTTCCAAGTTATCTACCCAATAGAAAACGATCGCTACCTGATTACACCTAAAAACCCACAAACAATGCCCTATTAGGATACTAATCAATTTTATGGCCATATCCGCTTAGATGTGCATTGCAGAAACCACAAAACCAAGCTATACGCTTGTAAGTATAGTGTACCGGTAATAAGAAAAATGTTGTGTTATGTGTAAGCAGATAAGCACCAGGGGATCGTAGGATGCCTGCTACAAATCCTGCCATGGGTGACATCTGTAAAAGGTTTACTGAACGGGAGTCTTTGTGAAAAATGTAGTGTCCACCACGCCCGTACCAGACATATTGGTTCCAAAGCGTCTGCCATGACGCTCGGGTCGACTCTGTGAACCTTTCCTGTGTCATCGCTAGTTGCCAACCCTTTGCCCTGACGCGATAAGCTAAATCTGTATCTTCTGCCGCACCGTTTATTTGCGTATCAAATCCGCCGACTTGACGAACTGCCTCTACACGATAAATTGCTCCCTCTGCTCCGGGTAAAAAGCCAAATTTAGATGCACTACCTGGTCGCCCAAAAATAGAATCCACTGCATAAGCAACGTTTTCAAGATCAGCAGCCAACCCATGGCCGATATGAAGGGTGTATGTTCCACCGGCAATTCCCACATCAGGGTTCTGTTCCATAAAAGAAACTTGATTTTCCAAATAATTGGGGGCCAGCATCATGTCGGCATCGAGCCAAACAATGTATTTGCCACTAGCTTTCTGTATCACCATTTGACGTGCAACACCCAACCCATGGTTTTCTTGAAAAATCTGTATCCTACCAAAACAGGTTTTAAGATTGGCTTTGATTATCTGCAGTGTACCGTCTTTGCTGTTGCCATCAACAACAATTATTTCTGTATTTTGAGCTGGAAACGTCTGACGGCAAAGACTATCAACGGCTTTCTTGATGATGGTAGCACCGTTTTTTACGCATAAACCCACCGTAACCACAAACTGTGAATCCAAAATATCCACCTCAAATATGCTTAACTTATCTCCTTTAGCTGGAAAGATTTGTTGAATGCAAGACCTAAGCCGCCTCTACTGTTTTGAGGCACCGCCCTCAACGCCTATAGATACATAATTCTCCAAACACAGGGGTAACATATGGGTGAGGCAGAATTGGGAATATGGTATATCCCCGATGTAGATGATGACTCCGCTCAGTGTTAAAAACAAGTTAAATTAAACGCGTTTGATCAAGTTTAAACTGCAGTTCAAATCAACTAATATTCTAAAACCTAGAAGGGGTTATGGTTTAGATTAGTTGTTTTTCTTGAAGCATCTGTTTACTTAAAGCGGAGCGGGCGCCCTCTACGGGTTTCCAGAACTTAAATTTGTGATTTGTTAAAAAGGAAGTCAGGGCAATAAGCAAAATAAGGTTATTTTGGATGAGTTCCAAAGCAGTTGTCCGGGTTTTTTTAACTACAAACACTCCACATAGTGCCAAAATTATGATCAGTGCCAGAATTGGATGGATAACCATAACCATTACAGTCAACACCGCCAGCACAATTAGCAACAGAGGGTTGAAGAGGTGGAGAAAAATTTCAGGCACAGCGATACGTTTGGGGATGACAAGTTTACCTCGGATCAACAAGCTAAGGCATCTTGCCCAGAGCAGTTGCAGATGGATTGCCCGTCGAATTTTTACCGTGAACTTGTCTTGCCAAGCCGTGGGACTAATGGTAAAAAAGCCGATTTCTGGAATCAGCAAGGTACGTTTGTTGGTCTGTATGATATCCAGTGCGGTTCCCGAGTCATCTGTTGTGTGGTTGAATTCTTTGAGCTCACTACGTTTGTAGGCTGCAAAGCCGCCTTGAAAGAAAAGTGTCGAATGTAGTTTTGACTCGCCTATACGTATAGACTGGATCGTGCTGTCATAGAACTGTTCCCCAAGTGTTACCCAGGTATCACCGGCGTTTAGGAGCAGTTCTCGTGCGGTTATGGCACCAACATTTGGGTCTGAGAGGTAGATGAGGGCTTTTTGAAGTATATCTGATGGCCAAAAGCAATCAGCATCAGAGATTATAACTATGTCCGATTTGACCGATTTTAGCGCTTTGTTTAAACAGCCGGTTTTTCCTAAGTGCTCTTTACTGTCAAAAACAGTGATTTTAGATAATGGATACTCTGAGATATATTGATCAACGATTTTTAAAGTATTATCCGATGAAAAGTCATTAACAAGGATAATCTCCATTTTATCAGCTGGATATGCTACCCTGGCGAGGTTTTCAAGTTTTAAGCGTATGATCTTTTGCTCGTTGTAAACCGGAACAAGAATGGCAACAGAGGGCACATAGTTACTATCACCATATAGCCCCCAATCCCTTCTCGAACACCGCTTCATATACATAAAATAGGTACCCGGAATACCAAAAAACAGCAACCCCACCACAACCCAGACCGCCACCAGCCCAACCAAGCATAAACCCCCAAACCGCTTCTCAACGGCCTTCACGGAAAACCCGAAATGTCTCAGCCGCCTGAGCCTCCCCCGAGACCCCGATGACTGCACCGCTTAATCCCTCAAGATTTGCCAAGTAACCAACTGCTTCAGCAGGTTTAAGATACCCCGCGGCCAAGACACTCATGGCCAAAATTTCAGCTCCACAGGCAACCTTTAGTGCTTCTTCACATTCACGCTTAGAAGGGCACATTTGAAAACCGACATTATTAAACGAAGCCGTCAGGGTTAACTTTCCCAAGTCAATGTTCCAACGGTTAAATTTATCCACAAGGATCGAAAAGTTGCGGGTTTCAAACCCAGGACGAACATGACGGCTCTCAAGAAAGGCTATGTATTCCTTAAAGAGCTGTTCTAAGTTAAGCGCTAAGGCCATATCGGTAACAATTTCATGGAGCATAAACGCATCCAGACGCATGATATTTCCTGAAGCAGTTTTTATGCGCGCCAACTCGTATGCCACATACGTTTTAAGCAGAGATGAAAGATTAAAACGGACAAGTCCGTTGAGGTTTGAGGTGATGACTCTAACGTTGGAGGAAAAAACCATTTCCCGCGCAAGGTTCATAGCCAAACCCGATACCCCGCCTGTCTGTGTGGATTTCCGCACGTACTCATAGGCGTATGGTGCAATGGCGTATAAGCGTGCTTTGGCTGCTTTGGGACTTTTTTGAAGTTGTCGTATTATCGATAATGTGACTTCATCGACGCTAAACATAAAACCATCCGCGCCGTTTTCAACAGCACACTCAACTATGCGATATGCTTGCTGGGTACTTTTCTGGGTTTGCTCAAGGGGACGTTCCCTGGCTCTTTGCTGAGAAAGATGGCTTATGCCATGAAAGGGATTGTCGCCGACAAGAAGACTTAGAGGTTTGCTGTTCATCTGCTTTGTTGCCTTACCTGTTCTAAGAGATAATCCACTCTTAGTGTATTTTTAAAACTTGATTCTGGGGGTTCACCCGAGATTATGGAGCGGATAAACTGCTGGTTTTCACGATAATATTCAGGTCCACCCAAAAGAAAACCAACATTATCGGCCATATCGTGACGGTACCATCGTTTTGGCTCTGCACCGTTTAGGGCTAATTTTACCTCATCATCATTGACCTCTAAGACACCCTTTGTACCCTGGATCGATAAGCCAAATTCGGGCATACGATAGTGACTTTTACGCCATGAAACTTCAAAATCTCCCACTAGTCCCTCTTTACCTGCGACACTAAAGCTCACATCATCCTCTGAACCCAGAGAAAGCTGCGAGTTAACCTTTACATCAGTGACCTTGAGATCGCCAAAAAACCATCCTGCCAAATCAACCACATGTGAACCAAGGTCTTCAATGACCCCGCCCCGTGCCTTTGATAACGTAGAACCCTCCGGTACATCAGCAAAATCAGAGGAAAATGCATACGCATCAAAGGACTCCACCTTGCCTAACACCTGTTTTTCTAAGAGCTGTCTAACTTGGTTGAAAGTGACTCCAAACCGCTTCATATAACCCACCATGGTGATGCCACCCTGCGCATTTGAAAGAGTACAGAGTTCAGCGGATTGGTTGTAACTAGCCGTAAGAGTTTTTTCCACAAACAAATTTCTTCCCAAGTTCATTGCATAAATTTCCTTGATTATGGGATAATGAGAGGGTATAGGTGTCAACACATAGATTGCATCAAGATCCAAACCAGCTAACCGCTCAAGAGAATCAGTGATTAGAGCACCCCTAAAGGACCGCTTAGCTATTGTACGAATCAGACGACTTTTATCACAAAGCGCACGGACCTCTACGTTGGACAGAGTGTTTAGAAGACAAGCATGCATAATGCCCATCTTACCCAAACCAACGATTCCAATTTTAAGCCGAGCATTATTTGCTGTCACATATATACCCCAAATTTTCCTCAGCTTTCGCTAAGACAAAAATAACAAACCAAAAAGAACATCTAGACCTCAAAGAAAAAGCTTTCAGATAGAATCCGCTTCATTATCCCCAAGCCATGTCTCAGCTTAAGTTTTTTCTCACCCATCCGATCTCGATAATCGATGGGCACTTCCATGATGCCGTATCCCCTGCGCTCTATAATAGTATTCATCTCTGCTTCTACATCAAAGCCTTTGCTTTTGGGCTTCCAACCGTCCAGAGCTTGGGTTCGTACCACCCGCAGTCCCGAGAGGGGATCTCCGAGATTTACCCCATTCATAACCAGTTGGGCAAATGCCAAAAGTTTATTTCCCACATAGAAGGGGTTTGTGATTGTTTTTGAAAGATTGTATTGCCCTTTAAAGCGGTTCCCGATAACCATGCCAACATGTGGATTAGTTTCCAATATTTCCACCATCTGGGGGATGTATTGGGCTGGATATGTGTAATCGGCGTCGGTGAACACAATATAGGGGACCTTGGCAGCAAGCGTTTTAATGCCTTGGAACATTGCATCACCTTTACCTCTCCCCTCCTGTAACATAACGTCTGCACCCATGTTTTTGGCTATCTCTATGGTCCGATCAACACTATTACCATCAATAACAACCATGTAGGGGTTATTTAGAACCTTTCGCATCTCAACTATAGTCGGCCCTATTCCTTCCTCCTCATTTAGTGTCGCTATAACAACTGATATACTTGAGTTTAATTCGGTTACCACAGAAAAAGTCCTCCAAAACCCTAAAGCCGACGTTAAGAGTTACTCGGGGAAACGAGCTTTTAAAGCTCTAAGGATAAGACATCTCGAACAAACCTTAAATGTTCTATTTCTAAATAAAATAGAGAAAGGTTTGCATAAACGCGGTATCTTCAAGGTTTTTGTATCGGAGTCTTGTTTTAGGTCCATACATGCATTTAGACGGCATAAGTTACGGTGAAAAAGGGGCATTTTCGTAAGCTCTACATCAGTAACCGTTTTTTCGTACTTGATTGAGACGGTTCAAATCACAGAGTACGTTGGTTTTGGAAAAGGGTTGATTCAGCGACGATATCTAAATCGAGCGTTGAATTGTAGGGTTAAATTAATGCGTTGGTGGAATTTTGTACAATATTTGAATCGACAGTTGATCTGCGGATGGGAAACCCTTGAAGTGTTATATTTTGTTCTTTTTGAGCCATCATCAAACCCGATTAAGCCTTGGCTGGGGCTGTTTTGATTGTGGCAAGCAGTGCTTCAGAGATGTATTGGATGTTTTGTTCTGTTATTTGATAATGCATAGGTAAACACATTATCTGCTTAAGTACCCGCTCAGCAACTGGCAGATCGCCTACGCGGGTTCCAAACGTTTCCATATAGTAGGGGTGGAGATGGCAAGGTGGATAGTAAATGTGTCCGGTTTCGATTTCGAATTTCTCCTTGAGTGTCGCGGCAGCTTTTTGACGGTCGATTCCCTCTGCAAGTCTTAACGGATACTTATAGTAGCTGTGTCGACTGTTTGCTGGTGCACTAAACAGCGAAATCTCCTCAACATCGGTTAATGCCTCCTCATAACAGTCAGCAATCTGGTTGCGCTTTAGAAGAAATTCTTCTAAGTGTTTAAGCTGATGCAAACCTACAATTGCCGCAGGCTCACTTAGCCGCCAGTTATCTCCAAGCTTTACCATCTGCCGCTCAACATTTTGACCACATGACCGTACACACTGAGCCTCTTCTGCCAGTTCTCTATCTTGGGTTACTATCATGCCGCCTTCACAGCTGGTCATGACTTTTGTAGGATAGAACGAGAAGCAACCAACATCCCCAAAGGTTCCTGCTTTCTGTGCTTCAAGTGTTGCACCGTGTGCATGTGCACTATCTTCAAGGAGAAAAAGTTCTTGTTCTTTGCAGAATTCTTTGAGTTCGCGTATCTGCGGGCAGATTAAACCGGCAATATGCACTGCAATGACACCGGCAGTTTTTGGGGTAACTTTGCGCTTAACGTCTTCTATGTCGATACAGAGCGTATCGGGGTTCATGTCAGCAAAAACGGGTTTACCCCCGGCAAAAACGACACTATTTGGTGTTGAAACAAACGTGTTGGTAGGCACGATGACTTCTTTGCCCTGTAACTTGAAATGCCGCAACGCCACATCCAGCGCAGCTGAACCCGAGCTTACCGCAACTGCATACTTGGCATTGGTGTAGGCGGCAAATTGCCGTTCAAATTCACGGCTAAAGGGGCCATCGGTTAATTTTCCATTCCTTAACATCTGAGCCATATCGGTCAAGATGGCCTCTATGCTGTCGTCTGAAAAATAGGGAAAGGCCGCAGAAATATTCACTTATTACATCACCTAATCAGTTACCATGATTTTCCGCCAGTACAGAAAAGATAATCAACGACTGAGAGGTTGGGAACAAAGCCCACTGTAGTCTGGGGGTATATGGGCTGAGTGAATTCTTGGAAAACAAGCTCGATACCCTCCCTCTCAAAGAGGGTTTTGTCGATATAGTTTTTACCCCCATCGCCTGCAAGTTGGATATCGGCACCGATTTGTTTGCATTGGGCGATAATTAACTCGGTTTTTTTGCCCTCTACTCCAAGTGAGGAACCTAAAATTAGGGTTTTATTGATATTGAGAAATTCCATGATGCCGCGTATGAGATACATATTTAGGTCGATAAGGCGGTCCCATTCTTGTTCGTAGGTTTCTTCAAAGAAGTCGGAAAAATCATTCCAGTAGGGTGCTTTACAGTAGCTGTGTTTTAGGGTTGACCAGTGTTTGTGTTCCCATCGCGGTTTGCTCTTGTTGGCAATTTTAACTTCTTTGATGAGCAGGGGTTTGTTGGCATGTTCTATGGGTACACTGAGCCAACGTATGCCATCAGCGGTCATCACTCGATTTCTACTAGTGAATCCCTGTCGTTCAAACTGTATGTTATCTTCGATTATAAATAGGTCTGAACGCCGCATTTTATCGAAGAATCCAAGCCACGGCAGATAGTTCGGTTGGTGGCCCGCAGCAATCAAAGTTGCAACCTCAGGGGATCCTTAAGTGTTCAATGTACCGTACGACTTCAAAGGCTTCTGCTGCTGTAAGGTTAACTTGGCTTCCCCTAAAAGACGCTAAGTTAACCATCGATTCGTAGGTGATGTAGCGTTTTGTTTTCTGTGAGAAATGGCATTTAAGTGCATTCCATTTGTCGTTTACACTGGTTGTTATGTCCACAAAATAGGTGGGTGAAAAGTTTTGCGTAACTCGTGGCGTTTCATATGCTAGAATTTGGGGGGCGTTTCTAAATGCGGACATCGAAACCCAACCGACTTGGCGGTGATCTTGGTGGATATCGTTTACGGTGTGGGTGAGTATGGTCTCGGGTTTGTTGGCTATGTAGAAGGCTTCTAGGAAATCTATTGCCTGTCTTGAACAGGAAATTCCGGTGTCGGGGAAATCGCCAAAGTATACTTCGTTAACACCAAGCATGGCTAAGGCTTCTATGCTTTCTTTAGGTCTAACTTCGGGATTGCCGCTATGTTCTCCCTTTGACATAAAAACTGCTATAACTTTTTTTCCCAGTTTAGATGCGGCCTGTATGGTTCCACCGCAGCCTAACTCTATGTCGTCGGGGTGGGCACCTACTGCTAAAATCGTGTTTGCTCTAAGAACCAAAATGAAACCTCCATTAACATACAGAAATAAAGTTATGTGATCATTTTAAGCCATAAGCTTATGTACCGTTCATGGTACTGCAATTTGTTTGTTGTTTGGTTATAAACCCATAGTTCAAAGAATATGTTGCTGTAATAGTTATTTTTTTGTGAATCAAATTCTATCTGTGTGTTGATGTTATGTGTTTTGCCGTTAATGGTGAGTGAATCCACATACCCTGATGAGCTGAATTGTAAGGATACTTCAAGGGGAAGTTCCACTGTTTGATTATCATCTGCAGATACTGTAAAGCGTTCTAGCGGTGGCAGGGAACTGCTTGTGTGTTTAAAGCTATCAGGTCCCGGTTGGCTTGCGTCGCGGAATTTTGCTTCAACTGTGTAGTCAGCGGCGTGGCCCAAATGATTTGTGATTTCTATGTAGAGTTTATAGTTTTTGCCTGACGTAGCGTTTGAGGGGTAATCTGTTTTATGGTTTGAATCCAGTAATGCCATCTCAGTGAAGTACTCGGTTTGTGGTGCAATCGCAAGCTGTTGCAGAAATGGGGAAGCAACAAGTAGTGCCGCAACAGCGATGATTATGAGAATGAATGTCTTATTACGCTGAAAACTCATAGTCTTTTTTTCCTTGCTTGGTTTAGATTATGCTTCGATTGATGGATTATCTTTTTGAGGTTGATTGGAAAAATTATTTTTGGAGGGGCAGAGTCCTTCGAGGCTTTTTCTTTTCGTAGTGAAATCGTTGAGGCGTTTTTCCATGCTTTTGCCGCATCGGGAGTATTCTTTGTAGGCGTCCAAATAGTTTTGGCCCTTGTCGGTTAGCATATAAATTTGTTGTTCATTTTCAAACCTGATAAGGGATGCGTCAGCAATTTCGTTTAGGTAGCGTTGCAGGATTTTATAGCTTAAATTAGCTTGGTACATGATCTGGGTTTTTTTAGCTTCCCTGCTGACAACGGTTAAGATGTCGGCAATTATATCTAGCCTGTCCCGATATGTAACCAAATAAATGCCCCATTTTCCTTAACGTTAGATGTGCAGCCAACCTCTGCGGTTCTTTTTCTGGGGTTGTTTCTCTCTATGGATCGGGTTGCTGTAGTATTCTACAAATTTCTCGTTTTTAGTTTCCAGTTTTGTTATGTTGTCCCTGACAAATTTGTTCCAGCCTCCCACTTGTGGGTCTGGAGGGATATATCGTTCAGGGTCTGAGATTTCATGTTGCTGAAGGATATCTTTAAAGTTAAGCGCCTTAAAATCGCGGGTTGCATGGATTATGGTGCCTTTATCGATAAAAAGCGAGCTATAGTCATCGCATGCTATGCCCTCTGCACGGATTTTATCGTCTACTCTTTCCTGCCAGAGCCGTTTCCATTCAATTTTTAACTCGTTAACGAGTTCTTTTTGTTTTAGAACCATGGGTAAATTATTCCCTTCATGATAGAAGTGGATTGAAAAACTCTTTTTTTAAAAAAAACTAACAAAAACAAGATGAGGCCTTAGTTAACCTCAACTATAACTTGAATGAAGGTTTTATTTAAACTGCAAGGATATATTGTTCTAGTTTTATTTAGAACTTGTAGCTTTTTTCTGTATTTTGTCCAATTTTTTATTGGTTTAAAATGTTGTTTGGCATAGAACACTGATGCTTAATGTCTCATGTTATGATAACGTAAACCTTTTTGAAAGTGCGGTGTAAAATTGGCCAAACCATAGTCTCTTGATCTGTTCAAAACTGTATAGATATCCCGTATTAAGCTATGGTTATGGTTGCCAATAAAGATAAAGGACAACTGGCAACGCACAAAACGTCAACATACTCTGCCCTATTTTATTGAGTTCATGTATTCGCTCTAACCCGTTAATGAAATAAACAAGTTATGTATGCAGAAATAGTGATGAGTTAATCGCGTAATTTAGTGTATGAGATTTGTGTTGTAGAGTGCTGGTTGGTTGTCAACCGGTTTAGTGATCACAATAGTAGCGGGGTTTGTCTGTTGGTGTTTTCACGTGTGTTTATTGGCCAGAAATATTTCTACCAGTATCTAGGGAACCTTGTTGGGCGCGATGGTTTTGACTAGAAAAGTCGTTGTTGAATGCTGGAATTATCCGTTGACAACGTTGTTTATCTGCTTGGAACACGGATGTGTTGATCTGATTAACATTAATTCACTTGATGTTTTATTTGCGGTTTGTTAGTTAATTTGTTGCCCTGTTTGCGGTCAACTGAGATTTGGCTATGTCAAACTGTGCGTCTAATCAGTAAATGATAGTTGCGGCTGTCTGGGCGGCGTGCTGTATTCACCGCTCAATATTCATATGGCCTGATTTCCGTCTAGACAGCCAAGACACTCTTGCTCATTGTTTTATCACCGGTTTATATGTTGGCTGAATACCTAGTCAGCTTATATATGGGTTCATCAAACACGGCAAGCGACTTGTTTGTGCGCTGGCTTGATGTGTTGCCTGCTTTAGACGTTTGGTTTAAGATGCCTGTTATTCTGTATTTATCCTGACATATCATTTCCTGAAAATAAAGGGGTTAACACACACTAAATTCATGTATTCAAATTTGAATTATTTTTATATATTATTGTATTTTTATTGACGTAATTTATTTTGTTATTTGTAAATATTGAACGAAGTTAACTGATGCGATTTATAACCTTTAAATCCAACCTGCACCTTTAGTTTTGCAGTGATTTTCATGGCAGTGTCAGCTACTGTTAAGGATATCTACTCAGAAAAATTTAACGCAGTTTTCGAGAATGATAGCGCATCAAAATGTTTGGAGAGCTTCAAAAAAGATATGCCTCCTGTCCTAGCAGTCTTAGATGAGAAGGGCAACTATGTGGGGATGGTAAGCCGCCGCTCAGTTATACGAAGCCGACTGGATTTAACCAGACTTAAAGTCAAAAATTTAATGACAGGCGCATCTAAGGTTAGTTTAGATGACTCTTTGAGCCGTGTGGCAAAACTTATGATTGGCAGCGGCGTACGTCAGTTACCCGTGATTGAACAGAACAAAATTATAGGCTTTGTCACTGATGAAGACCTGATCCATGCATTTGCTGAAGCGCCCTGGGGCAATGCTCCTGTCGAATCGCTTATGACTCGTGCACCCCACACAGTTGAAGTGAACCGGAGCGTGGGCGCCGTATTGGGATTGATGCGGGAATTCGGTATATCTCATGTCCCCATCATGGAACGCGGCCGTCTTGGAGGAATAATCAGCATACAAGATATCTTTGATAATCTCTATTTTCCACCTAAACGCATGGGAAACAACGATTTCGCAGGCGACCGCATAGCCACCTTGGGCATCTCTGCTAAAGCTATCATGCGTAGGCCTGTGATAACAGTTGACCCCAAAAAGGCCATACACGACTGCGAAGCACTGATGCATTACCACGACATATCCTGCCTTTGCATAGTCGATGGTGAACGCTTAATAGGGGTCGTAACCAAACTCGATTTCTTAGAACCCATAAGCCAGTTGGAGACAGCTGAACATCGTTTAACAATCCAGTTTAGCATCAAAGACATAGAAATCAACCCAGAGATACAACAATTTATGATGGCAGAATTCGATTCATTTGCCCGCCGTTTCCAAGATGCTTTCCAACCGGGTTCACTGTTTGTGTACATGAAAACTCACCGCGGCACCAACATGCGCGATACCCCAATGGTTCACTGCCGCCTGCAATTCCGAACCACAAAGGGCAGTTTTATTGCCGCCGGCGAAGGATGGGGCGTAGAACCAACCTTTAATGTTGCTCTTGATCGCCTCGAGAGACGCTTACTACGAAGCAAAGAACTCTTGGCTTATAACCCACGATTTGCACGAGATTACCTGCGCAAAATAGGGCTACCTTCAGAAGAAGAATAGCCTCCCCTATATTTTAAACGTTTAACGTATCGTCTCATTCCAATAGTAAACTCTGCTATAGATATCGCTGAAATCGAACCTTGTATCCTCAAAGACTATATCCAAACCCAAACCATACCGACTTAACAGTTTGTTTACATTTTCCAAGATAAGCGGGGCCTTTTCATCTTCAGACCAAAGACCCCAGATGTTATCCTCCGGCAGGTACTTATTACGACGCATACCCCAGCCATAATCTGAAGGCAAAACCAACACAGCCTCAGCATACACTTCTTCGCTGTTGGGCCGAGGATTTGCCTTAACGTATTTCCAAAAATCCTCTAGGACATTAAAGTGGTCTTCAGAGAGAACTCCATAGGGATTGTCCTCAGGATAGGTAGGATAGTTGAAAACTGTCACATATTTTGCCCCTGCATTGTATGCCATGAGCATCTCTTGGTAGATTTCCTGAGCACCTGCCAGGTAGGGCGCTTCATAGTAAGTCCAAACAATAATGGCCCCCCATGATTTATCCTCCACGTTTGCAGCACCCCGACAAAGCGCAATTTGTTGTGTTGAATTAAGCTCCCAGCCTAACTCTGCATACAAAACGTCATAGCCTGCAAGATAATCCCACCAAAAAAGAACATAATCAGCGGTGAAAGCTGAGATAGACCTGCGGTTAAGATCCATCATACTGTTGGATTGAGTTATGTTTTGAACAAAAAGCTCTGCAGCTTCACTGTAACTAGCCGCATTTTTAAACATCTTTTGAGTATCAAGCTGTTTACCCCCCGGTTCATCATGGAGATAGACACCTAAAAAACTGTCCTTCCAGCGTGTAGAGGCGTTGTCAAGCCATGTTTGATGCCACGAATAGGTAACCCGTGAGATAAAATCAAAATACACCGTAAACTTCAAACCAGCTTGAACAGCATAATCACAGACTTCATTTAGCGCACTTTCATTGGTTGTTAAATCATAGGAATTTATCAAAAAAAAGTTAGTGTAACCTTTGACTTTATCGATCAAAACTTTTGCTTCCTCAGAAGTTTGGCCACCAAAGGAGACTCCAAAATAGAACTCGTCTGAAGACTTTGTTTCTTGAGTGCTCAGCTGCTGAATACTAAGAACAGATACGATAGAGAGACTTATAATACCGATTAAGAGGACCCCTTTAACTTTCACAGGCTGCCGCCCTATAACCGCTGAGATAGCAGACAGTTGTTTACATATATGCGCAAAGCATCCCTTGGATCGCATACCGCTACAAAAACCATAAACAAACAAGCGGCTGGATACCACATTTCTCCGTTGCATCTACCCCAAAGAGGATAACTACAATCGTTAAAAAGCATTTGCATAAAGCTCTAAAGTAAACCTCAAATTGATTTTGATTTGGTGTAAGCAATCCTTATTGTGATGGTTAGGGTTTCATATATGATTTTATGACGCTGAAGATGTTCACCGCTAAAACATTTTTGGAACTATTGCGGATGTGAAGTAATTGATATATCGGGTGTGTTCAATAAACTGTTAGGTGTTAAAATTGCGGTGGGGTTGTGGATAGTGGATAATGGTAAGGTGGTTGTGGTTGTGATAGCGGCTTGTGTGTTTACATGTGTTGTGACTTCATTGTTTTTTATTAATGCTCCACTGAAAGAGCGAATTGTGTATCGTGATACAGAGTTTAATGAGCCATCGTATGATGGGACTGAAGCGTCTACATCTGGCGCTATTAAGGAGCCGGAAAGTCAATATGGAGCCGCTTCAACAATACCCTTTAATCCTTCTCCATCACCGCGACCCAGTCCCTACTATAGCAGCTATCAATACAAAATTACCCATGTTGATTGTGTCACTGTTTATACTGTTCGTGATAATTTAATTCGTGTTGATGAAACATGGATATCTGGTGTGATTGAAACCTACATATTTGATGTGGATGCTCAAGTGTCGTATTACACTCGTGATGGTGGTGAAAATTGGGAGAAAGCACCATACTACATTTTTAGTTATTTGGTTCAACATGCTTTGGACTTTAACAAGTATTATCGACCAAATCCAAACTTTGAGGAGTACTATATTGATGACATTGGAAATGTTATACATTTTTATGAAGATGTTAAATTAAATCCGTATTTACCTGATTCATTGTTTAAAGTATCCTAATTTTTCTCTTTTTTGGTCGGTGTGTTGACACCCAAACAGAGAAACCATAGAATAAGCCACATAACAAATCTTGAATGCACCAAAACATGTGAACGGGGTCAAACACGTACCGGACTAATTGCAAAAACATCCTCATAGCATTAGTTGTGTTTAGCGCCAAAACAACAAAATGGTCAATTGGACTTCAAAATACAAAATGCTCGGTCGAAAGCACAGAAATATTGTGGCTTAGGACTGAGTACTCTATCAGATTTGTGATTGTTGTATCTGTTTGATTTGTTCTGCAAGTTCGGCGATTTGTTTTTTGAATTTTTCCCGCATCTTGGTAAACCGCATAGCCGCGGATGGATGCACAATCTCAAAATATTTGATGCCCGCAATCCGGGGCGTCTCCTTTGCTGAGGCCCCCAAAAGGACAATGATTTTGGGTTGGATAAGGCGGATTTGTTCTTGCAGGTAGGGGAGGCATGCGGAGACTTCGTCGGGGTGGGGTTTGCGGTTTTTAGGTGATGTGTGTTTGACGATGTTGGTTATGTAGACCTCTTCTCGGCGGATACCATATTCAAGGAGGGTTTTGGTGAGATATCTGCCTGCTCTGCCTACAAACGGTCTGCCCGTTTCATCTTCCTCAGCACCGGGGTTCTGTCCCACCAGCATAACCTTGGAATCGTTGGCTCCTTCGCCGGGAACTGCATGTTTAGCACCCTGCCAGAGTTGGCATCGTCTGCAACCATAAATCTGACAATTAAGCTCATCCATCACCATAGGCATCCTTTGTTGTTGGGTATATACAGTCACACAGGCTTAAAAAAACCTGTAGCCTATTGTTAATCAAGCTCTTCTCTGCAAGCAGCAGAAACGACTGTTTGTGGGCTTTAGGAGGTTTATGGCTTGGGACCATTTTTAGAATCTTTATCTGGTAGTGCCATCCGTGTTCTGCTCCGGTTAGCCTTTGCTTTTGAGCCTTTAGTCTCCACAGTCTTATCTGTGTTTATAAATCAGAGGCTGCACCGTTACAAAGAAGGCGGTATAGTCAGCGGCTACAAAACCCGTACCCGACGACTGGGCAGATACCATTACCAAATCGAGATCCATCTGGATCTAACCGGCCTACAGGCAGCTCATCTCGTAGTTAACCTACTTCCCCCGCAGCTAAGGAGGTGGCACTATGACTGAACGAAGGCACGAAAAGACCGGACATATGCGCGTAACTGTTGACCTCGAAATTAACGATGAATTGATGGATGCTTTAAAGGATACAATGTCAAAGGCTTCTATACACCTTCCAGAACTGCTAAAGCGAGGCGGCACAGAAAAAACCAACTGCAAAGAAACTTGCTAAACCAGTGAAGCGTCACAGGTTTACTAAACACCTTTTAAGCCGTTGTATGGTTCAACTCAACATAGCGTCCTTTGATGCCTTAAATTTATCGCCAATAGCTACTGATTCTTCCCATAAACCAACAAAGCCAGCATTCGATAAAATTCAAAACATGCAATGCGTACATTCCTTTTTCAATTACGAATAATTATTTTTAACAAGTATTTTTTATTAATTTTGTTACACTGTCATTTTATTGATAATAACTTATAAAAAATAATTAATGTGCCAAAAAATGTTTTAATATTGTACACGAAATTATTTATACTCTGATCAATTCAACACTATCTGGGATCTATATGAAGTTTTTAGTCATACAAAAAGTAAAACATGATATACCCCTTGAACGCTGGGCAAAACTGTTGCCTTTGCAGTTCAAATATTTTGAGAAACTTGAAACAGAAAAAAGTCTTGAACTTACCTACCATCTCATCGGACAACAAGGTAACATGCTCATAGTAAACGCTGAATCCGACGAAATACTCAGCCGTATCATCGGACAAGACCCTCTCTTTTTTGAATGCGAACGCCAAATCTATCCCCTAACCACACGTCAAGCACACGAAAAACAAATCCTCGAGCTCCTAAAACAACCCATCGATTTGGGTATGTGATATGGTGATGGTCTGTATTGACCCTTAATTTAGGCGAAAAAAGGCGTTGCTGCTACAGCCCAGAAACGTGACACATTTGCTTATTCGTAGTTTTTGTGCTCTACCTGTAGATGAAGAGGGGTTGCTATAGTATCTCCGATATGTTGTTTAAATCCAGTGGAAAATATTATTGGCGGTTGAGGCGCTAAAAGTGTGTTGATTAAACGGCGTTGTCGTATTCTATTGTTGACAGCGTTTTGCGGTGTCTGTTTTAGCTATCCAGTTAGATCAATTCGCCGACTAGTTTGAGGCGATTAAAGTTTTCGTCTCGGTGCGGTGCCATTTCAAGGTTTTCAGTTAAGTCTGTACCGGCATTATGCATGCCCATGTGTTCGCCGTCAATCCAGAAGCTACTCTCAGTTACATCATAAACTTTGCCCTTATAGGCTATCCAAGCGGGTTTGCCGCCTTTACCGTTATTGGCTTCGAGTTCTTGACGAGTTACTTTTTGTGACAAGGTCTAAACTAACTCCTTTTGTATGCGTATAATTCATATGAGTTATACCAATTAATATGCGTTTCCAGACGCGAACACAGTAGCTTTGGCTATTGGCTGCTGAGTTAAAACAGTCCGTTTCTCTGTTTCTCGAGGTTGTGTTGAGGTTTATGTTGTTTTTTAGATATGTTGCAAGGCGTTCAAGGCGGTGTTGCTTTAAGTTGCTGGGTCTTGGCATTCTTTGTCGTTTTCTTTATTGTCTCTGTAGGGTGTGTTTAATACGTCTTTAACACGGTTAGTTATAACTGGACCAAGTCCATGAACTGATCTTTCCCAGTCGTCTATGTTTATGAGCGCATTTATTGGGGTTTGATATGCATCTAGAATAGCTGTGGCTTTTTCTCGTCCAATACTGGGTAGACTTGCAACGAAATATACCTGTGCGTCTGAGAGGGTGTCACATTTTTTAAATGCATGTACCACTGCGTTGCGTTTCTCAACTATCTGTTCTTGGCGCGCAGCGGTGTAGAGAAAGTCGATGGTTTCTTTTTGACTGGCGGTGTTAACTATGGCGATGCCGTTTTTGGCGAGGTTAAATATGGCGCCCCAGATGGCTTGAGGTTGAATGTTGCTGTATTTGTAGATGATGGGCATATAGCCTTCTAAGATGATGAGCGATTTTGAGTAGACATCTTTTAGGCGAAAGAGTTGCTCAAAGAGGAAGCGGCGGGTGAGAGTGTAGACGAAGTCGTTGACTGTTTTGCGTTCTACTGCGCATTGGTCGCTTAGAATGTAGTCACCTTTTTCAAGCATTTGAGTTTTAACTTGAGCCCCTTTTTCAGTTAAGCCTGTGGCGATTTTTTTGGCGCTGGTCGCTTCGCGGCTGTCAATGATAATTGTAGGTTCGTCAGTTTTGCTTTTTTCTTTAACAAATGGAATCAAAGTTTGCTCTTTAGTCATGATTATCCCTTGGCTGGATGCGGTATGAGTAGGTCTATCTTATAGACATAACCCTTAGAGCTAAAAAAGGAATGGATGATTTCTCTGGAGTTGTATGCCGTGTCTATTGGCGGTTTTGTTTTAGGATGGCGGCTACACTTGCGGCGGTTCTGCGTCTGCGGCGGATGATTGTGGCGATGGCAATAATGGCGATCATGGCTATGATAATTATGGTTATGGTAGGCCAAGGGTTCGAGACTGGATTCATAAACTCCAGAAGGGGCATTTGTACGGTGAGGGTATGTTCGCCCTGATCGGCTATGCAGGTTATAATCCAGATGTCGTTTTGGGCTTTGTTACTGAATGCTACTGTTTTTCCATCTATTTTTACCTGGAGGGTTTGAACGTCGTTTACAAGAGTTTTAGGTATGAAGATGTTTATGGACTCGGAGTTTTGGGTTCCGTTTGTATTAAAGCTCAGAGTCTGAGATGCTGGATCATAGCGTAACCTAGTTATGGTTGAGTTTGAAGATGCGCAGAAAATGTTGTTCTCAGAATCAGATGTTAGTGCAAGATTTAGGGTGGTATTCATCCAGCGTAATGTGTCGTTTCCTGCCCAATGAGCGCAAAGCATATAGTTGCCTGTGGTCTTGGGGATCCAAGTGGTAGTGAAGCTACCGTCTGCACGGGTTTGTTCTAGTGCAAAATTTTCCCAGTTATCTCCGCCATCGGTGCTACTTCGGATATATACTTGGGCGCCGGGTATGGCGCTGTTATTGTAGCTTAGCATACCGGTTATTTCAAGTTTAAGGCTGTTGGCGGAGCTACTTTGGCAGGCAAACTTTAAGTTAGGTTTTGTGGTAGGTTCTGGTTTAGGTGTTGGCGTAGGTTTTTCGGTCGGTTCTGGAGTTGTTGTAGGTTCACTATCTTGGAGAGCTTGAAGGAGGGAAACTGGCGGCATAGTTGCCTGCGGAGCATAGACTGCTTTTTCTGTGTTTATTGCAGGCACCGCAGAGGAACCCAGAGACAAGCAAATCGATGCTAAAAGAACTATTGTAAATAAACCTAACAGTTTAACCTTAGACATAGAGGACACCAATCGATGATAACTATTCGTTATTCAAATATAGGCATTTAAAGTTTTGCAAAATACTGACCCCAAGACTGTACCCTCGAGCTTCATATTATACCTAACTTTTCATCACCTAAAATCCTCTAGCCCCCTATTATCAACAGATAGTTTACACCTTGCATCCGCCCGACCCTTCACGTGCCCTTGCTATATAGACGACATCCTAAACGAGTAGCTGGCAGAGTGAGTGAGCCATGTAATTGGTATCATACTGCCGTCAAAGTGCCATTATAGCACAAAAACACGCTAATTTATCAAACTGGGTTTAATTTGGAGTATATCTTCTATGTATGCTCTTAGGGGTTCTGCTATGCTCCATGCCTGGGAGATACAGCCGCGGGGTATGTTGGGTGGTTTGCAGTCATAGATTTCATTTATGGTCCCTAGACTGTTTTCATAGATGTCATTTCTAAACAGGGGTAAAATAAGGGTATCTAATGTTTGTTTTCGTGCTTGGCTGGAGTAGTCGTTGACTTTAAGATAGGCTGTTATGTATGGTCCAAGTAGCCACGGCCAAATGGTGCCGTTGTGATAGGCGGCGTCTCGGGTACGACGGTTACCTGCGCATTTATCCATAAACTTGGGATCATCTATCGAAAGCGTGCGTAAGCCATGCGGTGTTACATGTTCCCGATTGACGACATCGACGATACGGCGGCTGGTTTCTTTATTTAACATCGTGTAGTCAAGTGAGACTGCAAAGATTTGGTTGGGTCGTATTGAGACATCAACTCTGTTTGGTTCAAGCACATCGTAGAGACAACCGTACTTGGAGTTCCAATATTTCTCGTTGAAGCTTTGGCAGGTTTGCTCCGCCATAGCTGCATACTGCTTGGCTGATGTCGTCTCATCAAATCTGTCTGCAAGGTTCTCCATGATCTTGAGCGTATTATACCACAATGCCTGGACTTCCACCGCTTTACCTGCCCGCGGCGTAATCATATCCCCCTCAACCACTGCATCCATCCAGGTAAGACGCGGTCCATGCATAAGTAAACCATCACTATCGAGTTGGATACCAAAGAAGGTGCCCTTCTGATGATGCTCGATTATACCTTTGAGGTTTTCCCACAGTTTAGTTTTGATAAAGTCATAGTCACTGGTATATTTGATGTACTGCAACACCGCGTTAACGTACCAGAGGGTGCCATCAACAGTGTTATAGATGGGAGCACCTGTTTTGTCAGCGACAAAGTTGGGAATTAAACCGTCTTTGAAGTAGCGCATGAAATTCTGCAGAGTATCTTTTGCCTCAGCAAATCTGTTTGTGGTCAGCATCAAACCAGGCAGGGAGATGAAAGTGTCACGGCCCCAGGGCTCAAACCAGTAGTAGCCGGCGATAATTGCTTTTCTGCTGTTTTTGTCCTGAACGATAAAAGAGTTGGCGGCAAGCAGTATCCAATTAAGCCAATCACTCTGCGGCACCTGTGGATGATCACCGTAGAAGTCTCTGAGCAGGTTTGTGCTATTGTTTACTTCCGCGCTAAGCATATGGTCTATTTCCTGACTGGTAGTGCCGGCGGAATCTAGAATCTGAGCTGCGGTTTTGCCCTCAAGGCTGGCTGCGCATGTAATTGCAAAATCTTTCTTGGATAGGGCGGGAATTTGGAGTTCAAAATAACCCGGTTGGAAGAGGTCATCAAAGTCTGCTTCGCCCCGTGTTGCTTCATCACGGTAATGCAACCGTTCCACCCAGTTAAGTCCCTCGATAAAGACACCATCCGTTATGCGGCACATAATTGTTGCCTGGGGGCGCATAAACATAACTTGAAAATCCTTGAGGTTGCTTTCTTGGGTGAAGTTTAGGGGGACCCGGAAACGGTCGATAACGTTGTGGTAATAGCGACAGGTTAAAAGTGGATAGAGCCGAATTTTGAGGGGTGTGTTGTTGTGGTTTGTGATGTGGTAGGCTATGGCTGTGACGTTTTTGAGTTGGTGTAGAAAAATAGTCTTTTTTACTTCAATAGAACCCAAATCATAGACGTATGTAGGATAGGGATTGAGAGTGAACTGCTCGATATGTTTGTAGCCATCGGGGAAAACTATATCGTGAAATTCGTTGGAGCCCAACCGGTAAGTGGTGTCACCTATAAGTAGGTCTTCGTCGAGTTTGGCAAGACAGACCGTGCGGTCTCCCGGCGGGTTAAGTGCAGCCACCAAAAGCCCATGGTACTTACGTGTGTTGATGCCTGGTATCGTTGTAGCGGCATAGCTGCCTAACCCATTGGTTATAATCCATTCCTTCTCGATAACATTTTCAAAATGGGCAAGAAAATCTTTCTGAAAAGTAATGGCAGGCAATTCCATATTACATCATCAGTTTCGCTATATTTTTGTCTCTTGGAACACAAAAATAATTTGCAACCGGCACACATTTAGTGCGAAACAACAACAAATGTGGTTTGGTAAGTTTGTACTCCGTGAGGGTTTCAGCATATCCCATACCTTTGGCAAATATAAGCTCAGCAGTATCATAGACCTTGAGAAACTCAGCTGAGGCCTCTGTTCTTTGCAACCCTACAGCATCACAACCAGTGGTTATAACCTCATCAGCAAATTTATCCATGTTACTAATTTCGGTATCCTCTAAGGTGGCGTCGTTTATGACCGGTGCACCCTTTACAACATAGGTCACTTTTAACCCCATGTTCTTGAGTTGCTCAACAAGCAGAGTATCAAACACAATTTCACCCGCGTTATCTGCCAAATACAAGATACCCTGTGCTTTCTTTGTCAACTCATAGGCCTTATCAATGTCATCTATGACCAAGTCTTTGGCAGCTTCTCGAATACGACCCGCTAAACTATCAATCGTGAATTTATGTCCCGGAATATCAAATTCCATAATGTTTCCCACAATAGCGCATAAACAGGCCTTTTTAAAACGCTCCTGCTGATTATAACCCGACTCTACATATTTTTTGGCCCGAGGAAGCATTTTAAGCGCTTTTTCATTGGCCCGTTTCTTGATAAGCCTGTAGGGATCCTCACAACTGGTGAGTTTGCGGATGATACGGTCACGTTTAGTGCCAATTTCCGCTGCATTGGAGGTGGGTTTGAATTCACGATTAAGCAACTTTACAACCTCCGCTAGACATCGAAAGCGCAGAGCCGGATTAGTGGTAGCTTGATAGACCTGGATTTGTGCCCTAGAAAGCAAACAGGATTCACATTCAGGCTCAACCTTCAAGAGTCTCACGCAGACTTTGTGCTGTTTATTGCCTCAGCAAATGCCCTAAGCACACCATAGGGATCTTTGGCCTTCACTATACCACTTGCAACAAGAACCCCCTGTGTACCAAGCTTCAAGGCGATAGAAACATCCTCAGCTGTACTGATACCTGCCCCACAAAGAAGTGTCATCTCAGAGTTAACCTGCGCAACTAACCGAACGGTATCTGTTATGATCTCTGGTTTAGCTTTTGAAACACTAATGCCTGTACCAATAAGCTCAGGCGGCTCCATAGAGGTGATATCTGGCTTTAGAGCCGCTACAGCAGTACTTACCAGGGGATTATTGGCGCAGACACAAGAAATCAAACCCTGCTCGCGACATAGTGCGATGGTAACATCGATGTCTATGAGACGGAGCTGCCGCTCTGAATGATTAATAAGAGTACCCACAACACCCGCCTCCTTTACAGCCTCAAGAAGTATATGCCCCGTTGAATTACCAGGCTTGATGGGATCAATATGCTGAGCAAACACGGGAATCTCTACAGCCTGAGCAATTTTAACAAGATCCACCGCCTGCGGCGCCACAACAATACATACCCCAGTTTCTTTGGCAACTTTCTCGGCAAGCTTTGCTAACTCCAAAGCCCGCTTACCAGTGGATTCAAGATAGGTCTTAAAATTCACAATAATCATCGGAGATTGCAGATTCAAATCCTTATCCTCGCTTAGCTAAACTTTTTTTTGCTAATAACACTTTGCTTCCAACTAAAGCCCACAAAGAGAGTTATCCCTTGTTTTTCGCGGTTTCTTTAGTTAACATGCCGATTAACTGGCCATCTTTTACCATAGCTGCACGTTTAAAGCCCCGCTCTTCCATCAGTTTCATGGCGGTAATCATGGATTCATCAGTCTCCAAAAGGATGAGCGGGGTGAACTTGAGCTCTCCCATTGAGGTTTCTTGGGGATCTTTTTGTTCTTCGATGATTTCTCTTAGTATATCCCGATCGCTTATAACCCCTAGCGATTGTTGTTGCTCTGTTATGAGAACTGATGTGACGTTATTTTGAAGCATTCGCTCCACTGCCTGCGTTACAGATTGCGTTTTCTCCACTTCCACGGTAGGCAGCTTCGTTCCGGCTTGACTTGTAATTTCAGAGATATCTATACCACGTTTCCATATATCATCTAGCATTTCACTGACCCGTTCAATTTGACTGGGGTCACTGGTGTAGAAGGTATCTGCTAAATAGAGCGCTGATTCCACATCAATATCGTTGATGGGTGGATTTTTAAACATGAACAGATGCTTGTTATCTACAAGCATCATTGTCATGTAGCTTATGGGCACATGTTTAACTTCATAGTGGGCGGCGAGTTTCTGTGCGGGTTCGAGGTTATCAAGATCGATAGATGCCATCAAGCGGATCTTTAGGTCTTCTTTTAAAAATTTGATGAGTGAATTGTCTTCGGCAAGCCGATTGATGCTTTGCGAAGAGGTGATTATCACGATTTCTTTTTTGGCGGCTTCCAAAATTTTACCGACTTTATTCCATGCTTCCTCGGCATCTTTTATGACTACTGTTTCACCCAGCGGTACTCCGCTTTTTAGCTCTTCTATACGTTTGGATGCCTCAACTCCACTTTGCCACATCTGCACAAAAAACGCTTTGAGGACTGAGATAAACATCTTGTCGTTTATCCATAAGCCTTCATCTTCGAGGTTAAGCACTGATGCTTCGTTTCCAAACGGCGCATAGAGTATGGCTTCTTCTTCATCTTTGATTAGAAAGCGGGGGAAAAATTTGGAGCTCATAGTTACATGGCGCAATTTTATGTTGAGTTTATCCTCGGTAATGTTGCGGTCAAAGCGTTCGACCACTTTAAAGTTCTCCAAGGATACATCGGTTAAAATTTGAACTTGGACCCCGCGATTTTGGGATGGTTCGACGGTGGCGTCGAAAATGCCTGCAATGTCTTCTTGAATCAATCCCAACGAGGTTGTTAGTACAATAACCTCTGATTTGGCTTCCTCTATCATGTTGAGCATTTTGGAGTGGATCTTTTTTTTGCCTGTTATAATTGAAAATTTCGCCACAGGATACTCGGATTCAGGGGCACTTATGGCCTGCCAGGCGGTTAGCAGGCTCTGTTTTTGCTCGTTTAGGTTGGTAACTTCATTTTTTTTGGTGGTGATATAATTGTCAACTAACGCAGAGAAGGGAACAATGGTGAAACGGGTTGGTCGCTCCAGGGTTGCTTCGATGAAGCCTTTTTCTTGGAGCTTTTTAAACGTGCGATAGGCTTGTACACGTTCCATCTTGAGCCTCTTTGCGACAAAACTGGTTGATTGTACACCGCTTTTGGCAAGAAACATATAAACCTGGATTTCCCGTTTAGATAAGCATAGAATTTGGAGAAACCGCATTACATCTTTTTCACTCAACTATATACCGCCATTAAAATCAACTGTTGATAATGATAATCAAAATAATTTACGTTGAAGATGTTTATAAATTGTATCGTTAAAGATGCAACAAAATACAATAACGCCGGAAGTTAACCCAGTGTCTTTTGCTTTGAACCATACGCCTCTTTTAACTTCCGAGCAGGCTCCCAAGATTTTCGCACACAACTCGGATAGAACCCACTGCCTTCATCAAGTAACCGCCTAAGAAAACCCAAGGTCCTCTCATCAGTCAAATAACCACTACCAAACTCACCATACCTTTCCTGCAACCGACGGATCTCCCCATCCCGCTCCACCTTGGCAACAATTGAAGCCGCAGCAACCACTCCATAATTCTTATCAGCCTTATGCTCAGAGACAATCACCGGATACGGCATTGCAAGGCATTCTTTTATGTACTCCCCAAAACGTTTTGGCAATACATCAGCAGCATCCACAAACGCTTTATCTGGACTGAGTTCTTGGATGACTTTTGCCATAGTTTGAGCCTCAAGATGATTAAGCTTGTAGAGAGTTCTTGTGCTACGTACCGCTCTATCGATTAGATAAGGCGGCACCTTTATGATATGATGGCTTTTAACAAGTTTGAGAATCTCAGGATAGAGCGCTTCACGTTTTTTAGCTGAAAGACATTTAGAATCCTTGACACCCAACTCTAACAACAACTGTAAATTATCCGCTGAAACAACAATACCCGCAACAACTAAAGGCCCAATCACACATCCACGTCCAGCCTCATCAACCCCCGCAACCATCATGCCAATTATCCGCCTATCTGGAATGGCTTCGATTTTCTAAGCTATAAGCTTTCCAAAAAAACACAACAAAACAACACCTGAGAATGCTTTTATGCTTCCCTTCTAAGTCAGCCCGAGTTATTTGCCTGCTCTTAGCTTTGGTGGTTATTTGCGTTTGAGCATGTTCTCAAGGGTGGGTTTTAACTTGACGGTTTCTGCCTGAATTTTCTCTTTACCAAGCGCTTTAAGTTGGCTATCAATTTCTTTTATGACTTCAGCATAGTGGTTGCCTTCTGCGGCGGAGATGTATTCTACGCGGAAGCGTTGGGGGCTCATGCCCAGTTTGGTAAGTGTGGCTTTGAGGGCATCAGTTCGGGTTTTCATTTTGTAGTTGCCGTCTATGTAGTGACAGTCATAGGGTAGATGGCAGGCGCCGATCATAACTGCGCCTGCGCCTAATTTGAGGGCTTCGAGGATAAATTCGCGCGAGGTTCTGCCGCTGCACATGACGCGGATGGCTCGGACACTTGCGGGGTAATCGCATCGGCTGATGCCTGCGAGGTCTGCACCGGCGTAACTGCACCAGTTACAGAGGATGGCTAGGATTTTGTCTTCAGGGTTGGTTTGGAGGGCGGCATGAATTTGAGCCATAATTTGGGCGTCAGTAAAATGCATCTGAGTTATTGCCTGATGAGGACATTCGGCAACGCATGTACCACAACCATGACAGCTAGCAGCTACGATGGTAGCTGGCTGATTTTTTTCTTGTCGGATAGCGCTGTAGGGACATTTATCTATACAGACCCCACATTGCTTACATTTCGTTTCGTCTACAACGCTAACGATGGGCTCAATTTTCCATTCTTCTTTACTAAGAACGGTTGCTGCGCGTGAAGCAGCCCCGCTTCCTTGTGAAACACTATAGGGTATATCTTTGAGTCCTGCACAGGACCCGGCATAGAAAATACCATCCGTTGGCGCATCAAGCGGCTTGAGTTTGGGGTGAGCCTCCATAAAAAAACCATCGGAGTCACGGCTAAGGTTGAGGATCCGAGCGATTTCATCATTGCTTTTTTTGGGTATGGCCGCAGTTGCCAACACAACCATATCCGCTTCAATTTCGATGGGTTGCCCTAACAACGAATTTTCGCTGTGTACCGTGAGGTTATGGGTGAGTGGGTCTTCTTCGATTCTGCTGACTCGCCCGCGAATAAAGTTGACCCCCTGTTCTCGTGCGCGGTCATAGAATTCCTCATAGCCTTTAGCTGGACTACGCATATCCATGTAAAAAACATAGACTTCCACATCTTGCTTGTATTTTTCTTTGAGTTGTACCACATGCTTTAGCGTGTACATACAACCAAAATTGCAACAGTAGGGGTAATGTTGCTTATCCCGGCTTCCAACACATTGGATAAATGCAACGCACCGCGGTTTCTGACCATCAGATTGCCGGATAACTTTACCACCGGTGGGTCCCGCCGCTAAAATCAGCCGCTCAAACTCCATGCTGGTGACTACATTTGGATATTTACCATAGCCCAAAAGCGGCATATCATAGGGCAAATAAACATCAAAACCCGTGGAAACAATGATGGCACCCACGTCTATGATGACTTCTTGAGGTTTTTGATCAAAATCGATGGCAGCTCTTTCCCCACATGCCTCTGTGCATTTAAAACACTCTATACAATAGTCACGATTAATGCTATAGATAAGCGGAACCGTCTGATCAAAGGGCACACTTATGGCTTTGCGCGTGCCTAAATTTAGATCCCATTCGTTTGGATACTCAATAGGACACGCATCCTTACACTCCCCACACCCCGTACATTTTTCAGCAATAACATAGCGAGGGTTTTGACGAATTTTAACCCTAAAATTACCAATATAACCCTCACATTTAACCAACTCACTGTTGGCAAAAATGGTAATATTTGGATGACGCGCACAATCCACCATCTTTGGCCCCTCAATACATATACTACAATCCAAAGTGGGAAAAGTTTTGTCAAGCGCAGCCATATGTCCACCGATACTTTGCGTATTTTCAAGCAAATAGACACCATAACCCTGCTCAGCAAGATCCAACGCCGCATTAATACCCGCAATGCCACCACCAATAATCAAAGCCTTATCTGTAACCCGCACCCCCATGGCCTGCAGGGGTTGCATCAACCGAACCTTGGCCACTGCCATTTTCACCGCATCCTTAGCACGCTCGGTTGCCGCCTGAGGATCACTTTGATGACACCAAGAAGCAAATTCCCGAATATTTGCCATCTCATAGAGAAAACTGTTAAGTCCAGCTTCCGCAACAGTCCTACGAAAGGTGGGTTCATGCATCCGAGGCGAGCAAGCCGCAATCACAACTCGATTAAGCTTCTGCTCACAGATGGCTTGACGAATCTCTTCCTGTCCCGGATCAGCGCAGGTATAGCGATTCTCTTTCACATAGACAACATCGGGGATGGTTCTGGCATATTCCGCAACTGCATGCACATCTACGGTACCGGCAATGTTTAAGCCGCAATGGCAGACAAAGACCCCAACCCGAAGCTCCTCAGGGTTAGCAAAATTTTTGGTATCACTCATTTTTTTTCCTCGCCTCAAATTCCAAACGGTTTTTGACAAGTGTCCGTCTGGCCTGTGCGGCATGCGCCTTAAATTCTTTCATCGCATCCTGGGGACTAGTTAAACGTTCAAGGGTTTTGTTCCATGCACCCGAATGAACTGGTGTATGTTGCACCTTGGTCCGCTGAACAGTCAGCGCTTCAGGGTTTGGACAGACGTTTTTGCATGCACCACAAAACGTGCAACTCTGCTCGTTGGCAACAACTCTACCGTTATCATCAAAGACAAGCGTACCTGTTATGGGGCAAACATCCACGCAGTCCCGACAACCCACAAGACATTTTTCCTGATCAACTAAGAGATGGCCTTCAAAGATCTTTTTAACCTTCACTGCACCCAAAGCACAGCTAAATTCACAGAGACGGCACGTAGGACAGAACTCTTTTTGAATATCTAACGTGACCTGAACCCGTTTCTGACCCAACGGCGACAAAACCGATATATCCTCCACAGGCTTACCATCATAACCAACCTTTGAGATTTTGATGAGTTTAAGCGGACAGACCGATTCACATTTAACACACGCCTTATCACACTTACGCGTATCCACCCCTATGTCGCGCATAATCTGAGGATAGCTATCTTTAGCTAACACCAAAAGAACCTCTCTGCTGTTCCCATTCTGGAAAACTTTAATGGCACCATACGGACAGGTGATATCACAAACACCACAAAAATTACACTTCAGCCCATCAATATCCACTTTAACCTTCTTTACCGCTTCACCAAACACTCGAGGCTGAATTTGGACGGTTATGGCTTGCTTTGGACAAGCATTCATGCAAATCTGACAACCAACACAACGCTCCCTATCCAAAGTTAACCTGTAATTCTTAGCCTGCAAAACCCACTCTAAGGTTAAACTACTTACACCATCTTTTTTTAAAGCCTTAAACGGTATTGCTATTCACCGAGTTTATTCTACACAGGACTCGCCATGTCCATGCTGACTTTTGAATGCGACACTTTCGTTATAAAAATATTGCTTGAAAAATAAACTTCTCATGATGAAACAACAAAACAACCCGATGTTATTTGATCTCAGTTTACACATACTCTTCTTAAATTTCGCATCTAACGAGTTATCACATAAAAACTCTACAAAGAGCGCTCACAACAATTTCGCACTCAACCGCCCGTTCTATAGACCTGTGGAGGTTCCATTTTGAATATTATAGTTGGGGTTATCTTAAAATGCATGGGAGCTAAAGCAACGGTATCCAGAAGATTTAAGTTCATATACGTATTGAAAAACATCAAATCCCCAAAAATGCAGCCGCAAACCTGTGGGGCCGTCGTCTAGCATGGATTAGGATACATGCCTGGGGCGCATGCGATCCTGGGTTCAAATCCCAGCGGCCTCACCATC